>Ga0307372_10000451_pt1 | contig 73530 bp, 68 predicted proteins | sample OX1MG_FD_202533 | JGI IMG/M metagenome (GOLD analysis project Ga0307372, IMG submission 202533) | Soil microbial communities from Risofladan, Vaasa, Finland - OX-1 | ecosystem: Environmental > Terrestrial > Soil > Coastal area > Acid sulfate soil | place: Finland: Risofladan, Vaasa | collected... | reverse complement strand
CGGCGTATTTCGCGACCCGCGACGCCTTCAAGCGCCTGACGCCCGGCCGCGTGGTCGGCGTGTCCAAGGACGCCGCGGGCAAGACCGCCTACCGCCTGGCCCTGCAGACAAGAGAGCAGCACATCCGCCGGGAAAAGGCCACCAGCAATATCTGCACGGCGCAGGTTCTTTTGGCCGTCATCTCGGGATTTTACGCCGCCTACCACGGGCCCAAGGGCCTGGCCCGCATCGCGCGCGGCGCGCACGCCTTGGCCGCCGCCTTCGCCGCGGGCGCGGAGGCGCTGGGCTATTCCCTGCGCCACGCGGAATTCTTCGACGCGGTGCGCGTGAAGGTCCTGCCCGCCCAGGCGCGCAAGATTTTGGCCGAGGCCGCGGCGCGGCGCCTGAACCTGCGCGTCTTCCAAGACGGCGACTTGGGCGTTGCTTTCGACGAGGCCAAGACGCCCGCGGACGTGGAGGAACTCCTGGCCATTTTCGCCGCGGGCAAGGGCGTCGACGCGCCCAAGCCCGGCGCGCTCGCCGCCGCGACGCCGCGCATCCCGCCGCAGCTCGCGCGCGCGACCCCGATTTTGCCCCAGGCGGTCTTTAACCTCTACCACAGCGAGACCGAGATGCTGCGCTACATCAAGCGCCTGGAGTCGCGCGACTTGTCCCTGACCACGTCGATGATTCCGCTGGGCTCCTGCACCATGAAGCTCAACGCCGCCTCGGAGATGCTGCCCATTACCCTGCCGGGATTTTCGGACATCCACCCCTTCGCCCCGCCCGAGCAGACCCGCGGCTACCAGGAACTGCTAAACGACTTGGGGGCCTGGCTCTGCGCGATGACCGGCTTTGCCGCGGTGAGCTTTCAGCCCAACGCCGGCTCGCAGGGCGAGTACGCCGGGCTCCTGGCCATCCGCGCCTATCAGAAAAGCCGCGGCCAGGGCGCGCGCGACGTGTGCCTCATTCCCGCCTCGGCCCACGGCACCAACCCGGCCTCGGCCGCGATGGCGGGCTTGAAGGTCGTCACCGTGGCCACCACGCCCTCGGGCGACATCGACTTGAACGACTTGAAGGCCAAGGCCGTGGAGCACACGCGCAGCCTCTGCGCCTTGATGGTCACCTACCCCTCGACGCACGGCGTGTTCGAGGAGGGCATCAAGGACGCCTGCATGGCCGTGCACGCCGCGGGCGGCCAGGTTTATCTGGACGGCGCCAACATGAACGCCATGGTGGGCCTCTGCCGCCCGGCCGAGTTGGGCGCGGACGTCTGCCACTTGAATCTGCACAAAACTTTCTGCATCCCGCACGGCGGCGGCGGGCCGGGCATGGGCCCCATCGCCGCGGCCAAGCACCTGGCCCCGCACCTGCCGGGAAACCCCGCCGCGGCGGGCGCCGCCGCCAACGGCGCCGCCGCGCTCGCCAACGGCCCGGGGGCCGCCGCGCCCTGGGGCTCGGCCATGATTTTGCCCATCCCCTGGGCCTACATCGCCCAGATGGGCGCGGACGGTCTTTTGCGCGCGTCGCAGACGGCCATCTTGAACGCCAACTACGTCGCCAAGAAATTGGAAGGCAGCTACCCGGTCTTGTTCCGCGGCCGCCACGGGCTCATCGCGCACGAGTGCATCCTGGATTTGCGCCGCTTCAAGGACACCGCCGACGTGTCGGTCGAGGACGTGGCCAAGCGCCTGATGGACTACGGCTTTCACGCGCCGACCGTCTCCTGGCCGGTGCCGGGCACGATGATGATCGAGCCCACCGAGAGCGAGTCCAAGGCCGAGCTCGACCGCTTCTGCGAGGCCATGATCCTCATCCGCGAGGAAATCCGCGCCGTCGAGGAGGGCCGCGCGGGCAGGACGGACAACCCCTTGAAGAACGCGCCGCACACGGCCCTGGCGGTCACGGCCGAGTCCTGGACGCATCCTTATTCCCGCGGGCAGGCGGCCTTTCCCGCGCCCTGGCTTAAAGAGCACAAATTCTGGCCGGCCGTGGCCCGCATCGACAACGCCTATGGCGACCGCAATTTCGTCTGCGCCTGCTCCTAGCCCGGTCCTGACCGGGCCCATCCTGGACGCCCCGGGCCAGATGGGCCTGGACGAGGCCGTGCTCGACTTGTCCGCGCCCCAAGACGCGGTGCTGCGCTTCTACCGCTGGGACGGCCCCGCGATCACCTTCGGCTACGGGCAGCGGCGCGCGCACGCGGTGCAGCTCAGCGCGGCGCGGGGATTTTTGCCCCGGCCGCCGGTGCGCCGCCCGACCGGCGGGGGCGTGGTCTTTCACGACGGGGACATGACCTTCTCCCTGGTTTTTCCCTGGAACCGCCTGTCCTCGCCTCTGGCCGTCTACCAGGACCTGCACGCGGCCCTGGCCAAGGCGCTGCGCGGCTCGGGCGGGCCCGCCGCGCTGTGGACGGGCCAAGGCCCCGAGATGCCGCTGCAAAAGGCGTGCTTCGCCGCGCCGTCGCCGGCCGATTTGGTCGACCACGCGGGGCGCAAGATTCTGGGCGGGGCCCTGCGCAAGCGGCGCGGCCGCGGGCTCTACCAGGCCTCGCTGCGCCAGGAATTTTTCTCGGCGCCGCGGCAGGATCTGGAAGCTCTCGTCACCCGGGCCCTGCGCCCGCTCTTGGCCCGGCCGCTGGTCCCCGAGCTGCCTTCCTCCTGGATCTGGGCCGGGCGGACCCTGGCCGAAAAATACCGGAGCGAATCCTGGAACGCCAGGAGGTAAGCCCGGCCGCGCTGGGCCTCATCCTCGTCCTCGCCTTCGTCGCCTTCACGTTCGTCCCGTTCATGGGCAAGGCTTTCCACATGGACGAGCCGCTCTTCCTGGCCCCGGCTCTGCACATCCTCAAGGACCCCTTTCACCCGCTGGCCTTTTCCTTCAACTGGTACGGGCAGACCGTGCCCATGTCGCGCCTCAACAACACCCCCCCGCTCTTCCTTTATATGCTGGCCCTGGCCGTAAAATGCACGGGCGGGGGCCCGTTTCTCATGCGGCTTTTTTTCCTGCCGCTCGATTTTTTGGCCGCGGGCTCGCTCTTTCTCCTGGCCGGGCGCTTTCTTAAAAAGCCGCTGCTGCCGGTATTGCTCGCCCTGGCCTCGCCGGGCTATTTCGTGGGCTTAAACCTGCTCTACCCCGACAAGGCCGCCGCGGCCTTCGGATTCTTCGGCCTCTACGCCTGGGTCCGCGGCACGGACGAGAAAAGCCCGGCCTGGAAAAGCCTGGCCGCCGGCGCCCTGGCCCTGGCGCTGCTCTCCAAATATCTCGCCGTGGTGTTTTTTGTCCCCGCCGCGGCCTACGCGCTTTGGAGCCGCGAGCCCGTCAAGAAAATCGCGCTTTTGGCCGCGGCGTTCATCCCCGTGGGGCTCTACCTCGTCTTGAACCTGCTCCACGGCGGCGGGGCGTTCTCCTCGGCGTGGCGCACCACCGCGCAGAGCCTTTCCGCCGCGTCCTGGGCGCGGCGCTCTCGCGCGGCGCTCTCCGGCGTGGGCGGCTGCTGCGCGGCCGCGGCGCTCTGGCCTTTTTTCGCGGGCAAGCCGCGCTGGAAAACACTGGCGGCGGCCGCGGCCGCCGCGGCCTTTCTCTTTCTGCCTTTCTGGGACGCGGCCGGCCCCGCGCCCCGGCTTCTCGATCGGGGAACCGGGGTCGCCATGGCCTTTGCCGCGATTGTCGGGCTGGCCGCGCTCCTCGCGGCCGAGGACAAATCCGCCGGCCGGGCGCTGTGGGTCTCCTGGGCCGGGGCCGTCTTCTTGATGGAGGCCTTCGTGTACTGGTCGGTCATGGCGCGGGTCACGGCGCTCCTGGTCCCGCCGCTGATCTTCGCCTGGGCCGGGATGCTGGAAAAACGCCTGGGGCAAAAGGCGCTCTCCGTCCTTTACGGCCTGAGCTTGGCGGCCACGCTGGCCCTGAGCCTGGGCCTGGCCTGGGTCGATTCCTGCTACGCTGACGCGCAGCGCCAGGCCGCGCGGGTCGCCGCGAGCCTGCCGGACAAAGGCGGCCGCTTGTGGACCGCGTCGCATTGGGGCCTGCAGTACTACGTCGAGCAGGAGGGCGGCAAAGAGCTTGACGCCCTGCGCGGCGGCTGGGACCAGACGCGCCCGGGCGACGCGGTGGTCTGGAGCGCGGTCAACTCCAACCAGCTCCTCCCCGATCGGCGCTTTCTTATCGACGCGAAGCAGATCGACTGGAAAAACCCCCTGCCCCTGCGCCTGATGAGCGCCCGGCAAGGGCAGGCCGGATTTTACTCGAGCGTCTACGGATTTCTGCCCTACGCCTTGAGCCGCGCGCCCTTGGACGAATTTTTCTTCGCCAAAATCCTGCCGCAAAAACTTCGGCGCCCGCGCCGGCGCCGCGGCTATTGAACGTCCGCCGCGCTTATTGTTTAATCCCTAGACCACCCGAAGGAGCCACATCATGAGCGAAGACGCAGCCCCCAAAGCCGCCGAGAAGCTGGTGCTCATCGTCGACGACGACGAGAGCATCATCGACTTGATGGAGCACGTGGTCCGCAAGGAAGGCTTTCGGACCGACCGCGCCACTGACGGCAAGGAGGCGCTCACCAAGGCCCAGGCCTTGAAGCCCGATTTAATCCTGCTTGATTTCCTGCTGCCCAGCATGGACGGGCACGCCGTGGTCCGCGCCCTGCGCGAATCCGGCCACGGCGGCATCCCGGTCATCGCCGTGACGGGCCAGCACTTGGACGAGGCGCGCCAGGACGCTCTGCGCCGCGAGCCCGCGGTCAAGGATTTCCTGCAAAAGCCCCTGCGCACCGCGGTCCTGGCTGCGGCCGTGCGCAAGGTCCTGGGCGCCAAGACCGGGGCATGAGCCGGCCGCTGCGCGCCGCGGCCGCGGCCCTTGGCTGCCTCGCCGCGGTCTACGCCCTCGTCCGCGTCGACTTGAACCTGCGCGCGCGCGCGGCCTATCAAGAGGGCGAGAAGTACCTGCTCTGGGCCCAAAACCCCGCGCTCAAGAAATCCTATTACGACGGCGTGCTGGCCCGGCAGGAAGACGCGCTGCAAAAGCAGTACCGCGCCGGAACCATCGGCGCCGATGAGCTCAAGCAGAAAATGGCGCTGGCGCAAATCCGGCGCGACCAGGCCGTCTCCGAGAGCTCGCTCAAGTACGCCTACGTCTGGTTCGAAACGGGCGCCGAGCTCTTCTCGCCGCCCGAGAACCATTGGACCCGGCTTTGCCGCGAGGAGATGCCCAAGGCCAAGGCGCTTTGGGAAAAGCAGCTCCAGGCGGAAAAAATCCCCTACAAAGACTACATGCTGGAGTAGCCGGTGGTCCCCTGGATCATCGGAGCCGCCCTGGCGCCCTTCGCGGCGGCGCTCCTGGTCCTGGCGCTCAAGTCCCTGTTCCTGGCCGCCGGCCGCTCCGGCGACGCCCTGCCGTTTTTCGCGGGATTCGCGGGCGCGGCCCTGGCTTGGCTCGCGGCGCGCTTTTTCCCGCCCCAAGGCCGGGCCACGCGGACATTCGACGCGGCCCAGCGGCGCATCTACATTTTCGGCCATGAGCTCTCCCACGCGCTGGCCGCGTGGCTCTCCGGAGCCAGCATTTTTGCCTTCCACGTGGGCCGGCGCTCCGGCCACGTCGATTTGGACAAAAGCAACGCGCTCATCGCCCTGGCGCCCTACTGCCTGCCGGTCTACACCGCCGCGGGCCTGCTGGCCTGGCGCGTCGCGCTCGCCTTCAAGCCCGGCCTTCCCGCCGCGCCCTTTCTGGCGTTCTTGGGCCTGACCCTCGCCTTCCACCTCACCAAGACCGTGGAGTACGTCTGGGATTTGTCCCAGCCGGACTTAAAGGCCGCGGGCGGCGTGGTCTTTTCGCTCTCCGCCATCGCCGCGGCCAACGGCCTGGTCATTTTGGGCCTGGCCGGGGCGCTGTTCCCGCGCTCGGTTTTCTTCATGGCGGCCGTGCGCTCGTCCTGGTCCTGGGGCATTCGCTTCTGGCTCGGCGCCGCGGCGCTGGGGCGCCGGGCCTGGAGAACGCTGCGCGCATGAGGACCGCCGCGGTGCTGCGCGAACTGCCGCGCAAAATATTCCACGTCCTCTCGCTGCTCTACTACGTCCTCTACCGCGCGCTGGGCGTAACGCGCGCGATTTTCTGGATGGCGCTTTGGACGCTGGCCGTCGGCGCGGCCGAGGCCGCGCGGCTCTTTTTTCCGAAGCTCAACCGCCTCGTCCTGGGCCCTTTTTCCGGCATCGCCCGCCCCGAGGAGAAAAGCCGCGTCAGCGGGCTCTTCCACACGACCCTGGGAAGCCTGCTGCTCTTTATCGTCTTCGGCAAAAACCCCAAGGCCGTGGCCTTCGCGCTGGGTTGCGCGGCGCTGGGCGACGCGGCCGCGGCGCTGGGAGGCAAGGCCTTGGGCCGGCACTCCATCGGCCCGGGCAAGACCCTGGAGGGAAGCCTCTCCTGCCTGGCCGTCTGCGCGGGCGTGGGACTCTTCCTGGGCCTGGGCTGGGCGCCTTCCCTTTCGGCCGCGGCCGCGGCGACCGCGGTCGAGTACGCCCCGGTCACGTCCTGGTTCAACGACAATCTCTGGATGCCGCTGGTCGCCGCCGGAGCGCTCCAACTCGCGCTGCTAAAATAGCTAAAATCCTCCTTATGAGGGAGCCCGGCGAGAGACGGAATTTTCGTTTCGCCTGGCGCGTCGCCATCCTGCTGGCCAACGGCCTGGGAATCATCTTCCTGGCCCTGCTCGTGCTGCTCGCGGCCGTCGCCTACGTGGTTTTCCCCCGCGTGGCCAAATCCTCCCAGATCAAGGCGATGCTGGCCCAGCGCCTGGAGGATTCCCTGCACCGCCCGGCCTCCATCGGCCGGGTGGTCATCGCGCCCCAGGGGATCAAGATTTCCGCCGTGAAAATCGCCAACGAGCTTCCCGGCGAGGGCGATCTCTTGGACGGAGAAAGCGCGGTCGTGACCATCAAGCTGCTGCCGCTGCTGCGCCGCCGCCTGGAAATAAAGACCGTGCGCATCCTCCATCCCGTCATCCGCCTGGTGCGCGAGAAAGACGGAAGCTGGAGCTTTTCCGACATCTTTCATTCCACGGCCGCGGCGCGCGCGCCCAACCCGCTTTTTTTCTCCATGCCGGTCTCGCTCTACGCGGAAAAGACCGTCATCCAAAACGCGGCCGTCATCATCGACGACCGCTACCGCAAGAGGACCATCACCTTCAGCGGCCTGGACATGACCGTTAAAAATCCGGACGCCCGGGCGCCCTTCTCCTTTGCGGCCTCGTTCGCCAACTCCTTCCAATTCAAGAACCGCAAAATCACGGCCGACTGCGCGCTCTCGGGAACCGCGTCCCTCGACGGGCTCCAGCTCGCCTCGGCCACGGTGAGCGCCGACCGGGCCGAGATCAAGATCGACGGCGCGGTCTTCAACGGGACCCTGGCCTTGCGCGATTTATTGCATCCCTCCGTCCAGGGAAACTTTCTCGCCCCGGCCTTGAGCCAGGCTTGGCTCTCGGCCCAGACCGGCCGGCCCGCGGCCTTCCCGTGGCCGCAGAGCCGCTGGAGCTTCAAACTGGAGTTTCCCTCGGCGCGCCTCATGCGCGTGCCGGAGCTGGACATGACCGCGCAGGCCTTCTCGGCGCAGGCCTCGGGCGCGGTCGACTTCTCTTCCTCGCCCTTTAGCCTCCAGGCCCAGGTCCGCGTCTCCTCCGCGCCCCTGCAGAATTTCTCGTTCCTCGCTCCGGGCATCTCCCGCGATCAAATCCGCGGCCAGATGGAGGCCCAAGCCCGCGTCAGCGGCCCGTGGACCCGCCTGCGCGCGGACCAGGCGGACATACGGCTGGAGAATTTCTCGGCGCGCTTTAAGCCCTTGTCCGTCGCGGCGGGCCTGATTTCGATCTCCGCCACGAAGAATTTCGCGGCGTTCTCGCTCTCGGCCGAGCAGGGCTCGCTGCGCGCCCTGGGGCATTCCCTGACCGACGCCTCCCTGCAGGCCGGCCTGGCCCGCAACCGGCTCGCGATTAGGCGGCTGGCCTTCGATTGGGACGGAACCCGCGCGATTGCCAGCGGCGACATCCAAAACGTGACGCGGCCAAACCGCATCTATCTGCGGGCGTGGTTCGGCCCGCTGCGCTGGAGCAACGCCCAAAAGCTGGCCGTCGACGTCGCCGCGTACTTCTCCAAGCTCCGGCGCGAGCGCTCCAAGGCGGCCCCGCCGTCCCCCGAACACCATTGGGTGGCCTTTTTCAAGTATCATATCCCGCGCCGCTTCCCGGCCACCTCCGGGCGCATCACGGTCTCGGAGGTCCGGGACAAGGATTTCTGGTTCAAGAACGCCTCGGTGGTCTGGGACTTGAGCGGCGTGACGCCCCGGCTCAACACCGCCAGCGGGGAAGTGCGCCTGGGCCTGGGCCCGGGGCATTTCGATAATTTGCAGTCCATTCTGGAGTCGAGCAAGTTCATGGAGGTGGCCTTCCTGCCCTACGTCTACATGCACAAGATGAACAGCTTTTCCGTGCTCTCCACAGCGGCCGCCTACCCGGACACCTTCGACTTCAACCGCATCGGCGGGCAGTACAGCGTGCACGACGGGCTGGTGCGCACGCGCTTTTTCCACGTGGACAGCCCGCAGCTCGCCGCCTTCGCCCAGGGCACGGCCGATTTCGCCAAGGAAACCGTGGACATGGAGGTTTTGACCAGGCTCTCGCACTACGACGCGCCGCTGCCGGAGTGGTGGGTGGACGAGCTGGGCCGGCCCGCCATCGGCTTCTGGGTCAAGGGCAGCCTGGATCACCCCACCATCGAGCCGCGGCTGCAGAAAATGGGCGCGCATGAAATCGAGCAGGCCCTGGCCAAGGCCGAGGCCCGCGCCCGCAAGAGCCTTCGCGGAGACGAGAAATGACGCGGCAGGCAGAAATAGGAGAACGCTGACATGGCAGCCATGAACAAGAACGACGTCCTGGGAATTTTGCAGGAGCACGGCGCGGTGGTCTCGGGCCACTTCCAAATGGCCACGGGGCTGCACAGCCCCATCTACATCCAGACCGCGATGGTTCTGCAGTACCCCCACGTCGCGCACAAAATCGCCAGGGCCCTGGCGGCTAAATTTCCCCAGGAGTGCGACGTGGTCGTCGCCCTGGGCACGTCCTCCATCATCCTGGGCCAGGAGCTGGCCCGGGTCAAGAAGTGCCGCGCCATCTTCGCGGAAAAAACCGGCGGCGCCCTGGCCCTGCGGCGGGATTTCAAGCTCGAGCGCGGGGAAAAGGCCCTGCTCATCCAGGACGTGCTCGCCAGCGGCGGGCTGGTCTCTGAGATGACGGCGCTGGCCCGCGCCCGCGGCGCCAAGACTCTGGGCGTCGGCGCGCTCGTCGACCGCTCCGAGGCGGCGCTTTGCCTGGACATCCCGGTGCGCGCGCTGGTCTCCTATCCCTTGGAGGCCAGCCCGGAGAAGTCCTGCCCCCAGTGCGCCTCGGGCGTGCCGCTGACCAAGGCGCGCCAAGCCCCCGGACCGCAGGAAGGCGAATAGCCGTGATCGAACGCTACAGCCGTCCCGAGATGGCGCGCCTCTGGTCCGACGAGCACCGCCTGCTGGCCATGCTCGAGGTGGAGACCGTCTTCCTGGAGGCGCTGGCCAAGGACAAGCGCATCCCTGCCGCGGAAATCCGCGCCCTGAAAGATATTTCTCCCGCGAAAATTCTGCAGGAAGCCCGGCGCCAGGAAGCCGGCGCCGCGCACGAAATCGTGGGCCTGCTCTGGGCCCTCTCGCGGCTCCTGGGAACCAAAGCGCCGCGCGTGCGCCGCTACCTGCACTACGGGCTGACCTCCTCGGACGTCTTGGACACCGCCTTGGCCCTGCAGCTGCGCGACTCGGCCGACCTGCTTTTGGAGGGCTGGCGCCAAGCCCGCGGGCGCATCGCGGCCCTGGCCCGCCGGCACGAGAAGACCTGGATGGCCGGGCGCACGCACGGCGTGCACGCCGAGCCCATGACCTTCGGGGTCAAGCTCGCGGGCTGGCACGCCCAAGTCCTGCGCGACGAGGCGAGATTAAAGCGCGCGCGCGAGGAAATCCGCTACGGAAAAATCTCCGGGGCCATCGGCACCTTCACGCAAATCGGCCCGCGCTACGAGGCCCAAGTCTGCCGCGCCCTGGGCTTGAAGCCCGAGCCGGTCTCGACCCAAGTCGTGCCGCGCGACCGCCACGCCGAGTTCGTGCAGGCCTTGGTCCTCTCCGCCGCCGCCGTCGAGCGCTTCGCGCTTGAAATCCGGCACCTGCAGAAAACCGAGACGTTGGAAGCCGAAGAGCCTTTTTCCGAGGGCCAGAAGGGCTCCTCGGCCATGCCCCACAAGAAAAACCCGGTGCTCTGCGAGAACCTCTGCGGCCTGGCGCGCCTGGTGCGATCCTACGGCGCCGCGGCCGCGGAGAACGTCGCGCTCTGGCACGAGCGCGACATCAGCCACTCCTCGGTCGAGCGCGTCATCCTGGCCGACGCCTGCCTGGCCCTGGACTTCATGCTCCACCGCCTGGCCAAGGTGCTGGGCGGCCTCGCGGTCTATCCCGAGCGCATGAAGAAAAATATGGACGCCTCGCGCGGCCTGGTCTTTTCGCAGCGGGTCCTGCTGCGCCTCATCGACGCGGGCCTGGGCCGCCAGGAGGCCTACGACTTGACCCAAGCCGCGGCCATGGCCTGCTGGCGCACGGGCAAAAGCTTCGAGGACTGCCTCGCCGAAAACCCAGAAGTGCTCAAGGCCCTTTCGCGCCGGGGCGTCGCCGAGTGCTTCGACCTGGAAAGCTACCGGAAATTCTCCGCGTTTTTGCTGCGCCGCGGCGGCGTCAAAAAATGAACCCGCCCGTGATTGCTCTTCTGACCGACTTCGGCCTGCGCGACTCCTACGCCGGCGTCATGAAGGGCGTCATCCTGGGCCGCTGCCCGCAAGCGCGCGTGGTGGACGTCTGCCACGGCATCCCGCCGCAGGACGTGCGCGCCGCGGCCTTATGCCTGCGCCAAAGCGCCCCATTTTTTCCGGAGGGCGCCCTTTTCGTCGTCGTGGTCGACCCGGGCGTGGGCTCCAAGCGCCGCGTCTTGTGGGCCAAAAACCGCCGGCATTCTTTCTTGGCGCCGGACAACGGCGTCTTGTCCTGGCTTGAGGACGCGCCCGCCGCCTACCGCGGCGTGGAAAATCCCAGCCTGCGCCTCAAGCCCGCCAGCCGCACCTTCCACGGCCGGGACGTCTTCGCCCCCGCCGCCGCCGCGCTGGCCTGCGGGACAAGCCCCGCGGCCTTGGGTCCGGCCGTCACGCCCCGCGCGCGTCTAAAATTTCCCGCCTTGAAAAAGCTGCCGCGCGGCCGCCGCCGCGGCGACATCATCGCGACGGACCATTTCGGCAACGCGGTGACCGCGATTCCCGCGGCCGCGGCCAAGGGGCGCCGAGTTTTTTTCCGCGGGCGCGCGCTGGGGCCCGTGCGCGCGCACTACGCCCAAGTCCGCGCCGGAGAACCGCTGGCGCTCATCGGCTCCTCGGGATTTTTAGAGCTTTCCGTGCGCGAAGGCAGCTTCGCCCATGACTTCAACGCCGCGCCGGGGGATTATGCCGAACTTAGCTGAGGAAAAACGATTCAAGGTCTCGCTTAAGCCGGGCGAGGAGCGGCGCTTGGCCGCGGGGCATCTCTGGGTGTTCTCCAACGAGATTGCCAACATCGAGGCGGGCGCCGCGGCCGGCGACTTGGCCGAGATCGCGGCCGCCTCGGGGCGGCTTCTGGGCACGGCCTTCTACAACCCCTCAAGCCTCATCGCCTGCCGCATGATTTCCCGCCAGAGCGTCCTGGCCGACGGGGATTTTTTCCGGCGCCGCCTGCGCCGGGCGTTTTCCGAGCGGGAGCGGCGCGTGGGCGAAAGCGCCTACCGCCTGTGCTTCGGCGAGTCGGACGGCCTGCCCGGCCTCGTCATCGACCGCTACGGCGATCATCTCGTCCTGGAGGTGCTCTCCGCCGGCATCGAGCGCCGCCTGGACGACGTCGCCGCCGCGCTCATGGAGCTCTCGCCCTGGAAGAGCCTCCGGCTCAAGAACGACCACCGCATGCGCAAGCTCGAAGGCCTGCCGCTGGAAAGCCGCGACCTCGTCGGGCAGACGCCCGAGCGCGCGACAATTTCCGAGCGCGATCTCAAGTTCCACGTGCCGCTGGCCGGCGGGCAAAAGACCGGCTTCTACTTCGACCAGCGCGACAACCGCGATTTCCTGCGGCCCTTCTACAAGGACCGCACGGTGCTCGACTGCCACTGCTACCTGGGCGCCTTCGCCCTGGGCGCGGCCAAATCCGGCGCGCGCGCGGTGCTGGGCATCGACAGCTCGGCCCAGGCCGTGGAGCTCGCCCGCGAAAACGCGGCCTTAAACGGCGCCGGGGACTCGGTCGGCTTCGAGCAGGGCGACGCCGAAGAGGCGCTGGAGAGCTTCGCGCGCGGCGAGCAGCCGCTCAAGCCCGACATGATTTTGCTCGACCCGCCCAGCTTCGCGCCCAGCCGCAAGGACGCGGCCAAGGCCTTGCGGCACTACGTGAAGTTAAACGCCCTGGCCCTGCAGTCTCTGCCGCCCGGCGGCCTTCTGGCTTCCTCGACCTGCTCGCACCACGTCGACCGCGAGGCCTTCGTCGCCATGCTGCGCTCGGCCCAGGCCAAGGCCGGCCGCCCCACGCGCCTCCTGCACCTGGGAACGCAGGCCGCGGACCACCCGATTCTCCTGGCCATGCCCGAGACCGAGTACCTGCACTTCGCCCTGCTGGAGACGCTGCCCGCGTGACCGAGACGGACCGCTCGCGCACCTTTTCCCCCTCGAAGCTGGGCACCTACCAGGACTGCCCGCGCCGCTACCGCTACCGCTACGTGGACAAAATCAAGCGCGCGGAGCAGTCCGTGGAGGCGTTCGTGGGCACCTGCGCCCACCGCGCGCTCGAGGAGCTCTACGACGGCGTGCTCCACGGCAAGGTCTTGAGCGAGCAAGACGTCCTGGCCTTCTTCGACGCGCAGTGGGACAAGAACTGGTCCGAGGCCGTGGTCATCCGCGACAAGCGCTACGCCCGAGAGGACTGGAAAAAACTCGGCCGCGAGGCCTTGAGCCTTTATTATAAAGCCCAGGCGCCCTTCGACCGCGAGAAGACCGTGGGCCTGGAAAAGAGGATGGGCTTTGCCTTGGAGACCGCCTCCGGGCCCTGCCGCATCGAGGGCTTCATCGACCGCCTCGCGCTGGCCCAAGACGGCGCCTTTGAAATCCACGACTACAAGACCGGCAAGTCGCTGCCCGCGCAGGAGGAATTGGACTCCGACTGGCAGCTGGCCATCTACGACATCGCGGTGCGCCGCGCCTGGCCCGACGCCAAGGACGTGCGCCTGGTCTGGCATTACCTGCGCCACGGCAAGACCTTGGTCTCCGCGCGCACGCCCGCGGCCCTGGAGGCCTTGAAGGCCGACATCGCCCGGCTTATCGACGCCATCGCCGCCGATCATGAGTTCGCGCCGCGCGAAAGCCCCTTGTGCGGCTGGTGCGAGTACCGCGACATCTGCCCGCTCTGGGCCCACGCGGAAAAAATCGCCGAGCTCGACGAGCCCGCGCGCGGCGAGGACGAGGGCGCGCGCCTGGTCGACGCCCTGGCGGCGCTCGAAGAGCGCAAGAAATCCCTGCGCGAAAAGGCCAAGGCTATCGAGGACGAGGAAGGGGAGCTCAAGGACAAAATTTTTCGCTTCGCGCAGAAAGAAGGCGTCTCGGCGGTTTTCGGAACCGAGTTCCAAGCCGCCGTGTCCGAGAAAAAGGAGCACAAGTTTCCCACCAAGACCCATGCGCCCGAGGCTTTCGCCGCGCTGGAAAAGGAGCTAAAGTCCGGGCCTTTCTGGATGGAGGCGTCGCACTTCGACGCGCACCGTTTTTTGGAGAGCCGCCGCGAGGGAGACTGGAGCGACGCCCAGCGGGCGGCGATGGACGATATCGTCGCCCGCTATGCGGTCCTGGCCCAGGAACGGGCCGTGCGCTTGAAACGCCGGAAAGACGAACCCGAGGATTAGCCGCCGACGCCGAACTGCGCGGCCAGGCTCATCCAGTCGGTCTTGAGACGGTCGTGCTGCAGCTCGAGATCCTGCCAGGAACGCCCGAACTCCATGGGACGCTCGCTCGATGCCGCGGCGCGGTGATGAACCCGCCTTATCCGGGGCTCCGCCCTTTTTGCGGCTGCTTTTTTCATCGAAGTTTCTATCGCTCGCCGAAGCGAACCCTCCTCTGTGTTGGAGTATAGCCCCCGAACCCCGCTCCGTCAACACCCCCTGGGCCTAAAGGCCCATTTGTTTCTAGGACTTTTGGTCCGGCGATGTGTTATAATCGGGCGCGGGGAGATTTGTCCCCGTCCCGGCATCTTAATCCATGGAGGCGAGACGATGAAACGAATTTTTTCCGCGGCGCTGGCTCTTTTGGCCGGAACGTGCGTTTCATGGGCGCAAAGCGCTCCCCGGAAGATCATCGTCTCCTTCAAGCCCGGCACCTCGATTTTCGCCCGGGATCAGGCGATTTCCGCGATGGACGCGACGGGCGTCGGGAACATCGAGAGCGCGGACCAGGCCCGGTCCTTCATCGCGGTCGTGGCGGAAAAGCAAAACGGGCCGTTCCCGGCTCCTCTTAAGTCCTTGGCCGCGGCATCGCCCAGCATCGTCTCCATCGAAAACGACTTCCGCGCCAAGTGGATCGAGTCGGAGCCGGCGTCCTTCGAGGCCACGCCCTTTCCCGCGCAGGCCTCGCTAAGCGCCCTGGGCCTGCGCCGCCTGGCCCTGCCCGCGGATTCAAGCCGCGACTTCACTGCCGAGGAAATCCGCAACCGCATCACCTGGAACATCGCGCGCGTCGACGCGCCCGCGGCCTGGAACTACACCCAAGGCGCCGGCGTCAAGGTCGCGGTCATCGACACGGGCATCGACTACACGCATCCGGATTTATCCATGAACGTGGCGGGCGGCTACAACGCCATCACGGGCTCGAGCCTCCGCGCCGGCTACAAGGACGACAACGGCCACGGCACCCACGTGGCCGGCATCATCGCGGCCGACGGCGAGCGCCTGGTCGGCGTCGCGCCGCGCGCCAAGCTCTACGCGGTCAAGGTGCTTTCCGCCGACGGCAGCGGGGACTTGAGCGACGTCATCAAGGGCGTCATTTGGGCCGCCAACGAGCACATCCCGGTGGCCAACATGAGCCTGGGCACGGACAAGCCCAGCGCGGCCCTGGAGCAAGCCGTCGAGTACGCGGCGTTCGAGGGCACGGTCGTCGTGGCCGCGGCCGGCAACGCCAGCGGCGGTCCGGTGAGCTACCCCGGCGCCTACCCCTACGTCATCGCGGTCGCGGCCAGCGACTCGAACAACCAGCTGGCGTCCTTCTCCAGCGTGGGCCCGCAGGTCAAATTCATCGCGCCCGGGCAGGACATTCTTTCAGCCTGGCTCCACGGCGGCTACGCCAATATCTCCGGCACCTCCATGGCCGCGCCGCACGTCACGGGCCTGGTCGCGCTCTCGCTCTCGCAGGGCTACCTGGGATTGGGCGGCCCCGACGGAGTGCTCGATCAGCTGGAAAAAGCGGCCCACGCGCTTGCCGGCGTCCCCAAGAACGGGCAGGGCAGCGGCTTCGTCGACGCCTTGAAGCTGGTCCAGTAAGCCCGCGCGGTCAGCGGGACTTGGGCGGCGCGGCGGACGGAAGCGCGGAAGCGGCCGCGGTCGAAACGGCGGGCGCGGCGACGGAAGCCGTCGCGGTGGAAACAGCGGGGGCCGCCGCCGGGCTTTCCCGCGCGAGCAGCTTTTGGAACGCCGCGTCGGCGCTCAAGGCGAAATAAGACGTCGCGCCCGCGGCCAAATCCGGGCTTGAGACGACGCCCTTCTTGAAGTCCGCGAAGTCCAGATCGCATAGGGACCACGCCGCGCCGGGCTCCTGCCAGCGCTCCAGAATTTGCGCGCGGCTTCTCATAACCTTCAGGGACGCGCGGCGCAGCGAGACGGCCGCGTCGTCGCTCAAGGGAGGCATGGCCGCGGGCGCGGTCGAGGCCGCCACATCCATGTCCACCGTGAGAATATCGAGGTAGCCGTTCATCACGCCGGCGACGGCGGCTTGGGCCTTGTCGTCGGCGCCCTGTTTGAGAATCTTGGGCTTGGCCGCGGCCAAGAATTGCCCCACGCCCTGAAAGCGCCGCGCCCCGCCCTCCTCGAAAACGCCGCTGCCCTGCGCGGCCCATGGCGGAGGAGGCCCCGCTGGAACTCCGCGGCCCATCCAGCAGCCGGACAATAAGAGCGCCGCAAGCGCCGCGCCGGCCAGCAGAATTTTGTCTTTCAACCGCGTCTCCAATGCCTAGTTGATATAATAAGGAGCCATGGCGAGTCAAGGCGCGTCCAAGGACCTTCCAGACCTCCCGGATTTTTTCTCGGCGGCCTGGCGCCTGTTCAAGGCCCGCTGGACCGTGGTTATTTCCATCACCGCTTTGGGCGCGGCCGCGTCCCTGGCCGGCGCGACTATTCCATTTTTGTGCGCCGTGCCTCTCTGGGGCCGCGTGCCCGCCATCCCGCTGGTGGCCCTCGCGGCCCTGGCCGCGATCTTCGCGTTTTTCTGGCTCTCCTCTTGGACGCCCATCGCCATGTTCGAGGCGGTTTTGGACGATTCCCCCTCGGCGCCGGACGTGCTGGGCTGCATCAAAAAAAGCCGGAACAAGATCGTGCCCTTCTCCTGGACCTACATCCTTTTTTTCCTGCTGGTCTTCTCCGGCTTGTGCCTCTTCGTCGTGCCGGGAATCTTCCTCTCCGTGGCCCTGTCCCTGGCCACCATCGGCTGCGTGGCGGAGGGAATATCCGGCATGACGGCCATGGAGAAAAGCTTCTACTACGTGCGCGGGCGCTGGTGGAGCGTGTTTTTGCGCCTCATCGCCATCGGCTTCGTCGGATTTTTGCCCAGCCTCATTCCCATCCTGGGCTGGATCGTCAGCGCGCTCATCTCCCCTTTGCCGCTGGCCATGATCGCGGTGCTCTACAAAAACCTGCGCGAGACCCGCGAGGCCCAGGGCCCGGCCTACGCGCCCAGCGCCCGAACGCGCCTCTGGATAGGAGCCGCGCTTTTGGGCCTTTTGATGCCCGTCCTGGGCGCGGCCGCCCTTTACAAGACCATCGGCCGCTGGGATCCTAATTTCGAGGCGCAGTGGCAGTCCTTGGAGATGCAGGGCCCCAATTCCTATCTTTCCAGCCAGGGGTTCCCCAATTTGCAGAAGATGGGCAACAGCCCGGCGCCCAACCCATGAGCGCCGAACGCGGCCGCGGAAAATTCTCCAAAATCGCCATCATGGCCGGCGGCATCCTGCTCTCCGCCGCGATTCTGGCCTACCTCATCCTTATCCACGTCTCCAAGCTCATCATCATCGGCTCGCGCATCAAGTGGCGCTGGGCGTGGCTGGCGACCGCGTGCGCCATGGGCAGCTACACCATGGTCGGCCTAGCCTTGGACGAGGCTCTCCTTATCCTGGGCTACTCCCTCTCCTTCGCCGAGCTTCTGGGCATCGCCCTGGTCTCGACCTCGGTCAACTATTTCGTCTCCTCGGCCGGAGCCAGCGGCTTCGCCCTAAAGGCCCACCTGCTGCGCAAGCGCAACGTCCCCTACGGCGCCACGGTCACGGCCTCGGTGTTGACCTCGGCCATCATCTACATCGTGCTGGCCGTCATCCTGGGCCAGGGGTTCCTATATCTTTTTCTCCACATGCGCGGCGCGCGCATCGCCATCATGGAAAGCGCCCTGGGCCTGGTGCTGCTGGTCTGCGCGGCGGTGCCCTTTATGGTCTTCTTCTTCAACTACCGCCTGCGCAGCCGCATCTTCCAGAGCGTGTTCCACTGGCTCAACCGCGCGGCCTACTGGTTCTCGCGGCCGGGCATCCCGCGCGAGGAGTTCGCCCAGTTCGAGGAGCAGTTAAACGGCGGCTTGGAGCGCGCGCGTCAAAGCCCCAAGCGCCTGGGCATGACCATCGCCTACACCTGCACGGACTGGTTCTGCGCCATGACCTCGCTCTACTGCTGCTTCCGCGCGGTGGGCGTGAACCTCTCGGTGGGCAGCCTCACGGCCGGATTCACCGCCGGGCAGGCCGCGACCCTGATTCCCATTTTGCCCGGAGGCCTGGGCGCGGTCGAGGGCTCCATGGCCGCGGTCTACCAAAGCCTGGGCATCGACTGGGCCACGGCCCTGGTCGCGGTCTTCATCTACCGCATCGCCTACTTCATCGTCCCCGGCCTCATCAGCGTCTTCGTGTTCTGGGGGCTCAAGATGTCCGAGCCCTCGCTCATGAAGAAGGCGGGGTTGATGGAGGAAAAAAACGAAAAATCCCGCCTGGAAGCGTCGCCCGAGCGTTAGACGGGCGGCCCTTCCTTTATAAAGCCGGGCGCTATTTCCTCAGCGGAGCGGTCATCCGGGACAAAAACGGCGGCAAGTCCAAACGTTCAATTTTATAACCGAGCATGGCGCATCTAAACGGGCCGCCCTGAGTAGAGCGTCCCACCAAATCCAAAGTTCCCCGCGCGGGGAGGCCGCCTAGATGCAGAATTTGCCGCGCCACGGAACGAAAAAAAACCGTCCCCCGAACGCCGGCGCCGCAATCAATCTTCCACCGCCAGGAATCAGGAGATCGGCCGGAAAGCCCGCCCGCAATCGGGCACGGAAGCGCTCTGCCGCCGACCGAAAGGCCGAGGTCCTGCAGCGCCACAGAGGAAGAGACAAGCAAGCTTCGCCTCTCGTCGCTTTCCGATATACGCCAGTCCTCATCCCCGCTCCGCTCCCCGGAGGGATAAAACTCCACGGAACCGACCACGCCGCAGGGGGCACGGACGACGCCAACGGGCACGCGCACGGTCTTGCCGCCCTCGGCGAATGAAAGGACGGCCGCACGGCCGTCCTTGAGGGCAAAAGCCAGGGGCGCAAAGTGCGGCTCTCCCCCCGGCGATAGAGCCATGAGGAACGACCGAGTGCCGAGGGCCTTTGGGTTTAACACCGCCGTTTGAAGCGCAACCTTCGGGTTCACTCTGGTAAAAACAGCCGCGGGCTTATTTTTTATCATCAACTCGACGGAGCCGTACGCGCCCGAAGGGCGGTCCCGGCGGCCTGCTTCGGAACCTCGGGGCTGCCCGCCCAGGACCACGGCCCTCACGTCGGGGCGCTTGTCGCCGGTCAAATAATCATAGAGGAACTCAGCTGTCGCTTCATTCCCCAAAGCGCTGCGATGCCCGCCCGGCGCCAAGTAAAGGGAGGAATATCCCGACATAAGGCGCTGGTAAAGGGGGCCCATGAACACGAAGTGGACGTTCGGCAGTTTTTTTAGCGCCACGGCGTCTCGGATGAAATCGAAGTGGCGGGAATAGCAAATGACGAGATGCCGATTATGACCGGCGACGTCCCGGAAGAGGCGGACGTATATCTCGGAGAGTTCTTTCCCGGGATCCCGCCGGTAGTAAAACGGGTTAAAGCGGCTGCCCAGCGATGCGGACCAGACCCGAAAAAATATCGGCTCGCGTTCGTCGTAGCGCAGATACCGCCACGACGGGAAAAAGCCGTAGTAATCGGAAACGACTTCCGAAGGCGTACGGCCGGCCACGGGGAGAAGCTTGAGGCCGCCAGAACCCAGCACAAAGCGCGCGTGCAGCGCGAAATAACCGGGCAAGCCGAACGTGTCGTCCCGTTCAACGTCATGCCGAAAAACCAGGAAGACGGCGTAATCAAGGTGGTATTTTTGCCCCAGGTACTTCCAGAGAAGGTAGGATTGCTCTACACCGTAGCCGGGAACGCCGAAATTGATGACTTGGACGTTTTTGTACCCCGCGCGTTTGAGCCGCTGGGCCAGAAGAGACGGAAAATCCTGCCCATAAGCGGCTTCATCCCCGGCCACGAAGGATTCGCCGAAAACGCCAACGCGCACGACGCCTTGCCGCTTGGCCTGGGGATAATCCAAGTAGGAGTTTTTAGGATGGAAAACGGCGCTCTGTGCCCATCCCAAATCCAAAGACTGAGCCACCGTCAATTCCGGGAAAGAATCATGGGCGGAGATGCTTTTGACGATTCCAGCTAACCCTCCCAGAATCGCGCGGCAGTAAAAATCGTAGCGAGCCCCCCAGACAGCGGCGGCGGCAACAACAACGGCCAAGGAAAGGACGGCGGGTGAGACAACCCTTTTACCCAACTTCACCAGGAACTCCTTGCGCCGAAATTGAAGTGATGCGTTAGGAACCGAGAGTTCGAGGCGGGATTAAGGCGGATCAAGCTTTAGGTGAGAAACAAGGTAATCCTTCCTACCTGTTTTTGAGGTGCGGCAGGAAGTAAATATTCCACACGAACAGCGCGATCCCAATAATAAAAACCGCGGAATACAGACGGTTGGCGAGCTTCAGCATGGCCGCCGCCTTGGACAGGCGCTCATCGTTAAGGCCGGCGAATTTTTCCTCTTTGATAAATTGCTGGACGGCGGATGAGTTTCCCATCGAGCCGCTCTTGAACAGCGCCGGAGAGCCCAGCTTCCGCCATTGTTCCGGATGATTTTCCCGAAGAATGGACAAGAATCTTGCCTGCACCGCCGTGGCAATAATTGCAGCAAGGACTATCGCGGCGAGCGCGCATTCAAGAATCAGGCGTGTCATTTAATCGAGAAAAGGCCTTTAGAGGCGTGAAAAAATTGGTGGACCTGAGCGGGATCGAACCGCTGACCTCCTGCATGCCATGCAGGCGCTCTCCCAGCTGAGCTACAGGCCCGTAATCGTTCGCCGAGGAAGCCGGTGGTTGCCGACTAAAAGCCCCCTCGACGGCAAGCGCCATTTTAGCACATTGGCGATTGGCCGACAATCGCGCGAACGCCGGAACGGCTTAACCGGCGTGCGAAGCGAGGACCATCACGTGGATGGCCTTGGCGTACTTCTGGGCGTAGATCACGCGCAGGTGCTCTCCGGGCTTGAGCGCCGCGAACGTCGCGGGCGCGTCGCCGCCGCCGCGGTTAATCCGCGTGTCCGAGAAGACCATGAAGTTTTTGATCACGCCGTCGCGGGACTTGAGCGTCACGGAATCATCCTTCGCGTCGACCGATTCAATAATGCCCCAGAACTTATGAGTCTTCAGGCTTTCGGCCAGCCGGGAATACGTTGGGGCCGGCGCGGGAGCTGGGGCCTTGGCCGCAGGAACCGCAGAGGCGGACGGGACGGCAGGCGACGGCTTGGCCGCGGACGCCATGGTCTTATTGTGCGCGCAGCCGGCCAGGGCGGCCGCCGCGCATAAAATCAATAAACAGCCAAAACTAAATCCCGCCTCACGTCCCGTCTTTTCTGTCATATCCGATGGCACTCTCCTTTTTTGATGCGGCTTCAACGGCTTTAAAACGGGCCGCGGCGGGCCTAGTTGCCGACCACGCCCGCGGGCTCGGCCAACAAGGTGTCGGCCCGGCGGTTTTGCCGCCAGCACGACGGCGCCATCTGATCGCAGAGCGGCTTGTCCTTGCCGTAGCTAATCGTCGCGACGCGGTGCGGCGCAACGCCCAAAAGCACGTAGTAGCGGCGCACGGCCTCGGCCCGGCGTTGGCCCAGGGCCAGGTTGTACTCCTCGGTGCCGCGCTGATCGCAGTTGCCGCTGACCTGAACGGTCGCCTCGGCGTGTCCCTTGATCCAAGCCGCGTTGGCGCGCAAAACGACCCGAGTCGCGGCGCTCAAGGCCGCGCTATTGTATGCGAAATGGACGGTTTTAAGCTCAGGAATTGCGCGCATGACGCTCGTGCGAACCACAGGCTCCGAGACATTGGTCGCGGAGGCCGTGCTCGCAGGCGCCGTCGTCACCGCCGCCGTTTTCTGCATATGGGCGCAGCCCGCCGTGAAAATTAAAGACAGCGCGCAGACCGCAACGCCCGCCGCGCCGATGCCGATTTTTTTCATTTCATCTCCGTGCTGATTTTCTTTTTTCTGTACCGGCGCTCGTAGTAGAGCAGCGCCAAGCTCAAAATCGCGAAGTCGTCCAGATAGCCGATGCCCGGAATGGTGTCCGGGATGAGATCAAAGGGCGTGATAAGGTAGAACAACGCGCCGTAGGCGACGAGCTTATCCGCCAGGGTCAATTCCGGCGAGCGGATGACCTCCATGAGCTTGGAGATGCATCGCTTCCACCCCTTGCCCCATGAGGCGAAGGAGAAGATGCGGGTTTTTTGCCTCTCGACCGCGTCGCGCCGCTGTGAATCGGAGCCGATGCGGGACAAGCCGGACTCCAGGACGTCCGAATTGTTGGCCGCCTCGGCTAAAAAGTTGGGCGCGAGCCCCAAGGTTTTTTCCACCGACTTCTGCAGTTCCTCCCCGCTCTCCTTTAATATCTCGCCGACCACGGCCGATTCCGGCGAGACCACGCCTTCGGCCACGAGCCGGTGGACCGCCTTGGCGCAGGCCGAGGCGTACGGCTCGGGCAAATCGCCGCGCAAGGGGTTTTCCTGCCAGCGCCGCAAGGTCATTCCGGAGAGCCCGAAATAAGGGGCCGCGCGCTCCGGGGAAAGCCCGGTCTCCCGGACCAGGATCAACATTTGTGAATAACGCATGACAACGAAATTTTAGGAAAACCCCGGCTGGAAATCAATCCCTTGCATTTGGACCGGCTGCCTATTATCGCTGCGTCATCAGGCCCTTGTTCCGCCCAATGCCCTGGCCAAGCTCGACGTCGACGGCTCCGGCACGACCTGCTGCGGCTACGCCTGCTTCTAGCGGCGCGCATGCCGTCGTCAAAAAACGTTCACATCTCCCAGCCCGGCCGACGGAACGCATTCCTCCGTTTTCCTGGGGCGGCTCGCCCCAGACATAATAAAATTACATTTTCTCCATGGCTTTGACCCTCCGCCGCGTCTACAATAACCGGGGAATGAAGCCCAAGGAGGCTAAAAGCCATGATGACAAAAACGGCAGTTCTGCCCGCTGTCCTCAAGCAGCCTCGGGAAAACGAACGAATTGTCCGTGACGATTATACCTTCCGCATCGAGACCAGCCGCGAGGTGCGCGACAACATCGAGAAAGTCGAGATATACGTGGACAAGGAGCCCCCGTTTCTGTGCGTTGGCGCCTTGGGTTATTACTGGCACGACTGGTCGCGCTACAAATCCGGCCCGCATCAGGTCGTCGTCATGATCAAAACCCGCCACGGCAGGATGCTGACCATCGGTCCAAGAAAATTTTATGTGGACCTTCAGGAACGTCCGACTTCTTGACTCTCCGTCCGTCAATTAATGGAGGGTCGGGCGGCCTTATGCCGCGCCCCAAATTACAGACAACGAAATAACAGGAGATACGCCATGCCCCACAAAGCGACGCAGTTCAGCGTGACCCTGCGAACCGAACCGGGAGCGCTGCCGCGCCTGGCCCACATCTTAGGCGCCCAGCAGTTCAACATCGCCGGACTCATGGTCGACAAAGGCGCCGAGGAAACGATCGTCCGTTTTATATTGGATCCCGAAAAAGATCCAAAGGCGGTTCGCCATTTCATGGCCAACGCCGGCTATACGGCGCTGGAGAAGCAGATTTTCGTGCTCGAACTGCCCAATCATCCCGGCCGGTTCGATGAGTTGGCCCGCGGCCTGACCAACGAAGGGATCGAAATCGAAAGCCTCTACGTGGCGGCCGGCGGCGACGGACAAGCCCAACTGGCGGTTTCGGTCGACGAAAACCGGAAAGCCCAAAACGTTCTCGCCAGGATCGCCGAGAACGAGCGCGCCGCCGCTTAGGGCTTGGGCATCCCGTAGAACGAGTCGAAAAGCCGCAACGCGCTCAGGAAGGACGCCGAGGGCGCGTTGGCGGCGGCGGACGCAAAGGGCGGCGGGCGATTGCCGATGAGGGGCCAAAAGGCGCCCCAGGAGGCGCAGCCCAAAAACTGCCCATTGTCCACGCAGCGGGCGCAGGTCTCCAGGGAAATCTGATCGAATTGGCCCCAGCCAAAAGGATAGTCGGCAATGGACGAGGAAACGACCTGCCCTGGAAGGTTCTGCCCGTCGTGCGACTCGTCGGGCAGGCTCCAGGAGTCGCGGTAATAGGGGGAGCAGGGTTTGCCTTTGGAGCAGTTGGCGGCCTCGTGATCCACGTAGTAGCCGGCGGGCGTGCGCGTTAAATTGCGATCGGTCTCTCCCGAAAACGCCGGCCACTGATAAGGCTTGCCGGGACTTACCTGCATATTCGCCACCTGGATGATGCGGATGCTGCGGCACACGGGCGCCGCGGCGCCGGGCGTGAAGGCCAAGTGCCCGGCCAGGACGTCCTCTCCGTCCTCCGGGTCGGAACTCCAGCGCACATCTACGCGCCATGCGCCGTCCTTAAGAGGCAGTTCCACCGGGCCGGGCGCGGCTGAGTTCTTTTCAAACGTATTCAGGGTCTGAGATGCCTTGACGAAACGTGTCTGCGCGGCGTCGAGCTTGGCCGAGAAAGAATCGGGCAGGGCCGCCGCGGCCGGTCCCGCCGCCAAAAGCGCGGCGGCAAAAGAAATAACAACCCGCCAACTCCGCGCGCTCATCATCTTGTTCATGGGCATAGTGTAAAGCGATAGGCCGCCTTCGTGCCTGAGGCTTTAGTCCCAAGGCCGCCCCCGCCCAAAGCCCCACGCCCGTTTTCGGCGAAATATCGGCTGCTTATAATTTTTTATAATACCCGCGTGAAACCCGTCTACCGGCGCATGATTTCAATTCTCGCGCAGGCCGGCGTCAAGCCGGAAGATCAACGGGACTGGAACGTCTACATCGTCCGCTGCGCGGACCAGACTCTCTACACCGGCATCGCCAAGGATGTGTCCAAACGCATCGCCCAGCACAACGCGGGCCGCGGCGCGGCCTACACCCGGACGCGCCGGCCCGTGACGATGGTCTACGCCGCCCCGGGCTTTACCCGCTCCGGAGCCCTGGTCGAGGAAGCCCGCATCAAGGCTTTGCCGCGGGACGAAAAAAAGCGGCTGGCCCGCGCGGCCAAGCGCGCGGGCGGCCCGGCTATTTGATCGGCCCCGGCCAAACAGATAGAATAGGCCAAGATTCGCCCAAGGAGACGCCAGCAATGCCCATCGAGCAGACCCTCATCCTCATCAAACCCGACGGCGCCGCGCGCCGGCTCACGGGAATGGCCATCGACCGCCTGGACGCCGCGGGCCTGGAGATGACCGCGGCCAAGATGGTCTCCGTGTCGGAGGATTTGGCCCGCAAGCACTACCAGGATTTGGCGGACAAGCCCTTTTTCGAGAACCTCATCCGCTACATCCGCGGCGAGTTCCACGGCTTCAAGGACCACCGCGTCCTGGCCCTGGTCTACCGCGGCGAGGGCGCCATCGCGCGCGTGCGCCAAATCGCGGGCGCGACCAACCCCGAGGAGGCCGCGCCCGGCACCATCCGCGGCTCTTTCGGACGCGTGACCACCAAGGGCCAGTTCGAGAACGTCATTCACGCCTCAGGCAACGCCGCCGATGCCGCGCGGGAAGTGGCCCTATGGTTCAAGCCCGCAGAAATACTGCCTTCCTGACCGCGCTGGCCTGGGCCTGGGCGGGCCTGGGCGCGCCGCGCCGCGCCGTTGCGGCCGGGCCCGCGGCTCCGACCGCGTCGGCGCCGGAGGTCTCGGTCCGCATCCCAACGCTGCCCGGCCTGCCGGAGCAGTTCACGACCTCGGACGGCTGGACCTTGTCCGCGCAGTTCCACCCGGCCAAGCCGGGATTCTTGACGCTCATGCTCATCCCCGGCGTAGGCCAGGACAAGAACGTCTGGTCCGACTTGGCCCGCGTCCTGGCCCGCGCCGGCTACGGCGTCCTGGCCGTTGATTTGCGCGGGCAAGGCGGGAGCACGCTGGGGCCCGGAGGCAAGACCATGTCCTGGCGCCAGTTTAGTTCCGACCGCGATGGCAACGACTTCATGGACATGGGCCGCGACGTGGACGCCGCCGCGGTTTTTCTGAGTTCGGCGGGCGTGGCCCCCTCCTCCATCGGGCTCATCGGCAACGGCCTGGGCGCGTCCCTGGCCGCGCGCTACGCCGCCATTCATCCGGAAATCCCCTTGGTGGCGCTTCTCTCCCCGACCTTGAACGGCGAGAACGTGCCCATCATCAGCGCCCTGCGCGCCTACGGCAGCCGCCCCATCCTCATCGCCTATTCGATGAGCGACCGCGGCGTCGCCAACGCCGCGCCGCTCATCTTCGCCGTCGCCAAGCTCTCGGCGGGCGCGGCCGATGCCACGCTCATCACCACGCGCCTGCCCGCCGATTTCCTCTTCGACCGCTCCGTTTCGGAGCGCATCCTCGATTGGCTCGAAACCCCGGCCAGCCCCGCGACGGCCGTGTCCGCCTCCTCGGGCGCGGCGACGGGCCAAATCGACGTGAGTTCCCCGGCCGCGGCCTCGCCGCCGGCGCCTTCGCTTTAACGTGGCGGCCGGCGCCCGCGTCTACGCCCGCTTGGCCACGGAAAAACTAAACGCCAAAAGCCGCGGCATCGATCTCAAAAGCTCGCTGGACATCGTGCGTCTGATGAACCAGGAGAGCGCCGCGGCCGTACGGGCCGTGGGCCGCGAAGGCGCGCGCATCGCCCGCGCCTCGGAGGAGCTGCGCCGCTGCCTGGAAAGCGGCGGCCGCGCGCTTTTTGTCGGCGCGGGAACCAGCGGCCGCCTGGGCGTTCTGGAGGCCGCCGAGTGTCCGCCCACTTTCAACACCCCGCCGGCTCTCCTGCGCGCGGCCATGGCCGGAGGCAAGAGCGCGGTCTTCGCCTCCAAGGAAGGCGCCGAGGACGACGCGCGCGCGGGAAAAGCCGCGGCCGCGGGCCTAGGTTCCAAGGACATCCTCATCGCCGTCGCCGCCAGCGGCGTGACTCCCTTTTCACGCGCGGCGCTCCAGGCCGCGCGGCGAGCCCGCTGCCGCACGGTGCTCATCACCTCCAATCATATGGCCGCGAGGCGCGCGGCGGACATCGTCATCTCCCCGCGCGTCGGCCCCGAAATCGTGGCCGGATCAACGCGGCTTAAAAGCGGCACCGCCGCGAAGCTGGCCTTGAACGCCCTGACCACCACCGCGATGATTCGCCTGGGCAAGGTCTATGACGGCTGGATGGTGGACTTAAAGCCCGCCTCGCGCAAGCTGCGCCTGCGCGCGCTGCGCCTCGTCGCGCTCTTGGGCCGCACCTCGCCCGCGCGCGCCCAGGCGCTCTTCGATGACTCCGGGCGCAGCGTTAAGCTCGCCGTGCTGCGCGCGCGCTTAAGCCTCGACCGCCCCCAAGCGCGGCGCCTCATGCGCGAGAGCCGCGGCAATCTGCGCCTGGCTTTGGCTCGGGGCGCTACTGGCGGGTCTGGAAGGACTTCAAGAACTCCATAAAAAGCCCCCGGTAGTTCAGGTAAGTGCTTTCGCTCGACGACAGATCGATGAGATAGTAACTCTGCTCTCGCGTCACCGGGACGAAGGCGGTGAAGTGGTGCAGCGTCGTCTCCGCGGCGGGCAAACGGTCGTCGGGCAGCACCCGGGTCACGTTCGACTCGAAATAGCGCCCCAAAGTCCCCGAAATGCGCAAGGCCTGGACCAGGGTCGAATCGACGTGGTCTCCCGCGCCGCCGTTGCGCAGGTAATCTATCTCCTTTTCATAGGGCACGAAGCCGGCTCCGCCGTCCTGCATGAACTCGATGTCGATGCCGGCGCGGTAGTCGCCCAGGGGACTCTGCGGCCCCAGGATGTGCACCAAGGCGCCGCCCTCTTCCTCGAACGCCGTCCAGCCGGGCGGCAGGAGGCAGGAAAAATCGCCCGAGGAAGGCGCGTAGGGCGTTCCGGCGGCGCGGCTGGCCGCCGGAAAAAGCGCCGCGGCCCACAAGGCCGCAATCGCGATAAAAAATATTTTTCTCATCATTTCCGGACTCCAAAAAACTTTCTTTGCGCGGCGTAGGCGCGGCCGGCCAAGGACAGCGCGAGCCGGCGCCCCATCTCTTTTTTCTGCTGCAGGCTAAGGCATTGGGCGGGCGGCAAGGGATCCGAACGGAAAGCCGCCGCCGCGGCGGAGAGCGCCGCATCCGCGGCCGCGGCTTGCTTCGAGGTGACGAGGTCCGCCCGCTCCAAGGCGGCCGCATCTTCCTTCATGGCCGACTCCCGGGCCTTCGCCTCATCCACGCCCTCGGCGGAGACGCGCAGCTCGCAGTCCGTGGGGTTGGACAAATCGGAGGCCGCGATGTCCCAACGCTTGCCCAGAAAATCAGGCAGGCCGGCGCGCGTCGCGGAGAGGGAGTGGGCCAGTTCGTCGCGCAGGGAATTGGGATCGTTTTCCCAGCGCTGGTAAAGAAGCCGCGCGTCAGGATCCAGGAAATCGTCGTCCTTGCGTTGGGCCGCCTCACCGGCGTAGAAAATCTCCTGCGCCGTCCGGGCGTAGACCTGCGCATAGTAGGGCGCGGCGTCCCAGCCTTCTTGGGCCGCGGCGGCCATAAGAAGCTCTTGAAGAAGCGTTCCCGCCATCTCCTCGCGCGAATAAGTTCCGCGCCGGCTGCCGTCCGCGTAGACGCTGGTCTGGCCCCACGGGCCGTCCTGAACGTTCTCCGCCAGGGCGTCGCCCTGATTGGCCTTGAAATCCGGGGCGCTCAAGCGGCGCCGGGAATAAAATTCCGGCGCATCGGGAATAAGATCGTCCTGCTTGAACCACAACTCGCCGCGGCGCACCAACAGCGGCCCGGGGCTCAAGACGATGGTGTAGAGCGTCTCCCCCCGCGCGTCGGTTTGCGTCTCCACGCACCCGCGCGCTGACGTCTCGCAGCGCCGCGGCGCGATGACGATGGCGGGAATCTGGGAGAGCAAAAAGCCCAAGGCGCGATTGCGGCCCAGGCCCGCCTTCTGCTCGATTTGGCGCAGGAGAAAAACCACGTCCTGCGTGTAAGGCGCGTTTTGCAGAAGCTTCTCCACGTCCGGCGCGCTCACCGCCGGAGGCGCGGACGGCAAGGGCAGCGGGAAAATCTGGAAACCAACCGATCCCGCGTCGGGGCTTGCCTTGCCGGCGGATCCGGCCGCGAGCGCGCGCATCTCCTGGACCGCCCGGGCGGGCGCGCCCACGACCGTGACCACGGGCGCGGCCATGGGAGCCGCCGGAGCGGGGTGCAGCGCGCCGGATGAGGGAAGAGCCGGAGAGGCCAGCGCCGCAGGCGCTGCAGCCGGGACCGTGGATGTCTTGGGAGCCAAGGGCAGCGCCGGGGTCGGCGCTGGTTTTGGCGCAGGAAGCGGCTGAACCGGCGCCGCCCTTGGAACGGCGGAAACGAGGAGCGCAGGGGGCTGCGGAGCTTGCGCCGGAGCCGGAACAAAAGCTGGTTTTGGCGCGGGCGAAGCCGCGGGCGGCTGGGGCGACGCCGCGATTGGCGCCGCGGCGGGCGCCGCCGGGGCGGCGGCTTGAGCTTGAGCGGGAAGACTCATGGAAAGATTTTGCGCGGAGTCCGCGCCGGAAGAGTCGTCCAGCACCGGGACGGGAACGGCCGCCGCGACTCCAGGGGCGGCGGCTTGCTCCGCGGGAGCGGAATCTTCGGGAGCCGGCGCCGGAGCCGCGACCAGCGGAGCCGGGTTCGCCGTAGGCGCCGCCGCCTCGGCGTCCAAGGAGTCGAGTTCCTCGGGCGAGAAGTAGCCGGAAATGTCCGCCCGGGCCGCTTGCGGAAAATACGTCCAGTTCTTGCGCAGGATATCTTTAATCCGCTCGGCCTGCTCCGGAGTAAGATTATCCTTGCCGCCGCTTTGATCCAAAATCATGTCGACCTGCAAAAGGGCCTTGAGCCGCTGCGCGCCGGCCGCTTGGGAGAGAGCCGCCTCCACGCCGGAAGCATCAAGCGGGGCCGAGGAGCCCGGCGCCCAGATGCTGCCGTCGGGCTTGATCTGATATTGGTATCTGGACAAGAGGCTTTGCTGGGCGGACGAAAGGGCTTGGGCGGCGGCCCCCAAGGGAGCCAGCGCCGCGCAGAAAGCCAGCAGGCAAGCGGTGATACGGCCGCGCAGAACCGTCATTTTCGCCTTTTATTTTAACGCTCCCCTGTTATGTAAATATTGCGATGACGAATGTTCTAAACTATGCTGGTTCCATGCGCCAGAGGACACTTCATGCGCTTATTCCGCTTCTCTTCTTCGCGCCCTCCGCGCTTTTCGCCTCGCCATCAGGGAAGATCGACGAGATGATGCGGAAGCTTTCCATTCAGGAAAAAGTCGGCCAACTCTTCGTCATCGCCGCCGACACGGACATCGCCGCGCAGGACAAGCCTTTCATCCAGTCCGGCAAGGTCGGCGCCGTTTTGCTGCGCTGGCACAAATTCACCGGGGAGCAGGCCGAGAATTTCTCGCGGCAAATGCGCTCCTGGACCGATTTAGCTCCGTCCCGCGTGCCCCTGCTCATCGCCGCCGATTACGAAAGCGGGCCGCTGTTCACCGAGCCCCTCTACGGCGCGACTTTGTTTCCCTCGAACATGGCCCTAGGCGCGGCCGGCTCGCCGGCCCTGGCGGAAAAAGCGGCCTACATCAACGGCCGCGAGTTGCGCGCCCTGGGCATCCAGGTCGACTTCGCCCCCGTCGTCGACGTCAACAGCAACCCCCAAAACCCCGTCATCGGCATCCGATCTTTCGGCGAGGATCCCGCGGCGGTCGCCAGGCTCGGCGCCGCCGCCGTCCGCGGGTACCTGAAGGCCGGAATCATTCCGGTCGCCAAGCATTTTCCGGGGCACGGGGACACCAAGACCGATTCCCACAAGCAGCTTCCCGTCATCGACCGGCCTCTGGCCGCCTGGGAAAAAATGGACCTCCCCCCTTTTAAGGCCGCCATCGCCGCGGGCGTTCCGGCCATCATGTCCGCGCACATCGTCATGACGGCGCTCGACCCCGATTTTCCCGCCACGCTCTCCCGCGCCGTCCTCGGCGGCGTGCTGCGCCGCAAACTGGGATTTCAAGGCGTCATCGTCACTGACAGCCTGGACATGGGCGCCATCGCCAACACCTACACCATCCCGAAAGCCGCCCTGCGCGCCTTTTTGGCGGGCTGCGATCTTCTTCTCATCGGCAAGAAAAACCTGCCCGAAAGCTACGCCGCGGTGCTGGCCGCCGTGCGGGACGGGCGGATTTCTCAAAAACGCCTGGACGAGTCCGTCAGGCGCATCCTCGAGCTCAAGCAGCGGGCCGGACTCTTCGGCGGGCCCCTTTCAAATCCCCGTTCCTGGGAATCGGTGGGCGCGCCTGCCAGCCGCCAACTGGCGGAAACAATAGCGGAGAAATCCATCACGCTCCTGCGCAACCACGGAAGCCTGCTTCCGCTCAAGCTCTCGAAGAGCGCGACCCTGGCCGTGCTCATCAACCGCGCGGACCGCTTCGCCCCTGACGTCGACACCTTCGGCCGAGCGCTCGCGCGGCATCACCGCAGAACCAAGCTTTTCCAGTTCCTGCCCTGGCCCAGAGCGAAGGACTCTGAAGGCTTGGTCCAGCAGGCCGCGCACGCCGATGCCATCATCTTCGGCGCCTATAAAGACGGCAGTCTCAACAACAAGCGGCAGGTGGAACTCTATGATCGGCTGCGAGCCCTCAAAAAACCGATCATCGTGGTCAGCCTGATGGGCCCCTACGACCTCAAGGATTTTCCAGGAGCCGCCGCGCAGATATGCATCTATGGGATCACTCCGGCCTCCATGAAGGCATTGGCAAAAGTTCTTTTCGGCGCCGCCGTCCCCGGAGGCCGGCTGCCCGTGAACATTCCGGGGGTGTTCAAGCTGGGCAGCGGACTGGCGGGATTTAAGCCGCGCGCCGCCGCGCCTTAATAAAGCAGGAAGGGTCGCCGCGATTTTTCAAACAGCTTCAGATCGGGATCGAGTGCTCGTTCAAGCGAGGCGGCGCCGGCCCGGTTTTTTAAAAGCGCGTTGATGCGGGTCGTGCCCGCCAATTGATCCAAGAATTTCCAATCCCAACGCGCCTTCTTGGGTTGAAGCGCCATCAGGGCGGCGGCGACGTGGGCGAAAACGTCGACGGATTTGAGGCGGTCGCGGTTGACGACTGTCATTTTGACCCCCGCGCAGCGCCGGCCCGCGTAGATGTCCGTCCGCGGAACTAGATATTCGCGGCTAAAGCGCACGCCGGGCAAATGCGCCGCATCAAGAAGCCCAATCATGGCGTCAGCCTTAAGCCACGGCGCCCCAAACCATTGGAAGGGCTCCGGTGTGCCGCGCCCCGCCGAGAGATTCGAAGCGTCAAGCATGCCCATCCCGGGATAAAGGATGGCGGAGTTGAGATTGGGAAGCGCGGGCGACGGCGGCGTCCAGGCAAGGCCGGTTTGGTCGTACCACATCGAGCGCTTCCATCCCGACATGCGCACGACGCTCAGGCCCGAATACTTGAGCTTAGCTGCGTAGAAGCGCGCGATTTCCCCGCAGGTCATGGCGTACCGGATGGGAATCGGGAAGTAGTTCCGCGCCGTTTCCTGCCGCAAGATGGCCTTCTGCGAAACCGGGCCCTCGATAGTTTTCCCGTTAAGCGGATCGGGCCGATCGAGCACGATGAAGCGCGCGCCGGCCTTCTGGGCCGCTTCCATGGCCATGCCCATGCTGGCGATGTAGGTATAGTAGCGCACGCCTACGTCCTGCACGTCAAAAACCAGCGCGTCGACGCCTTGTAAATCGGCGGCCGTGGGGCGCATGCCGTCCGTGATCCCGCCGCGATAAAGGCTGTGAACCGGAATGCTCCGGCCATCCAACTTAATTGCGCTCGACCCGATGCTGTTGGCCTGAGTATCGACGAAAAACCCATGCTCCAGGGATAAAATCTCGACCAGGCGCACGCCGGGCGCCGCGGCCAGGACTGCGGCGGTGGAGCGGCCTCGACCGTCGCGGCTCGCGCGGTTGGCGACGAGGCCCACGCGCAGGCCTTGCAGCGGCCGGAAATGCTCGCGCTCCAGCGCGTCGATGCCCAGAAGAATCTTGGGCTTGGCGCGAGTATGGGGCAAGGCGGCCGCGGGGCCCAGCGGCCAAACGCGCGGCGTCAGCAGCGCCAACCCCAGAACCGCCAGGCAGCCGGCGGCTCGCAGCGGCAACGGCCGCCTTCTAGACGCTCCAGTAATCGCGGGACGACTCCTCGTCCTTGGGCCAGCGCTCCATGCGCACCATGTCGATGAAGCGCTTCAAGAGTCCTTCCTGCCGGCCGGTCAGGCTGAAGGTGACGCCGTAGCGGCGCTCGGGCTTGGATGACCGGGTAGGCGGCGCGGACTGCCAGACCACGACGCCGGAGAGCCGCAGCCTGTCGCGCCGACGCGCGTCCGGCTCGCCGATCTCAAACTCGTAGGAGGAGCCGCGGTGCAGATCCACGAAGCAGGACAACGCCGCGCCGCCCATGCTGATGTCAACGAAGCGCCCGGAGCCCATGGGTTCACGCGCGGCCTCAAGATAAATGGCCACGGAAAGATCGCAGGAAAAGCGTTGGTGGTAGCGCCGGAGAGGTCCGTTCATCAGCTTGACGAGGAGGTATACTGACTTACCGAGTTTAGCCAATAACGCCGCGCGAAGGCAAGCAGGGCCAGGCAGAAGCAAAAGGAATAGAGAATCCACCCGGGAGACAAGAGCCCCAGCAAAGCCTTGGCCGGAAACGTGCACATGACCGCCACGGGCACGACGAAAGTCAAGGCCCAGCGCGCGGCCGGGCCGTAGATGTCGGTGGGAAATTTCCCCATGAACATCAGGTCGCGGTAGACCCAGATGCTGTTCTCCAGCTCCTGCGTGCGCACGGCCAGGCCCGCCACCAGGACGTGGATGGCCAGCGCGATGGCCACGCCGTTAAGCGTCAAAAGGGCGTAGAGGGCGTAGCGCGCCGCGCCCAAGGCCGGCAGGCGCTCGAAAACCATCCCCAAAAGCACCAGCACCGGCAGCGCGGTCGCCAAATCCAGGAAGTCGAGCGTCGCGAACATGATGCGGAAAAGCGGCGAGCAGGGCTGGACCAGATAGAAGTCGAAGTCCCCCTCTTCCACCACGCGGCGGGCGCCGTAGATGCCGCGAAAGAGAATCTGCGCGCCCAAGTCCACCAGGTTGAAGGTGAGGAAAAACAGCGCCATGTCGGCGAGATCATAGCCGCCCAGTTCCTTGACGTTCTTGAAAATAGCGACCACGAAGGCGAAAAAGAACAGGATGCGGATAAGCTTGCCCAGCAAAAACCCCACAGAGCCCAGCGGGTGCGACATCTGGGCCTTCAAGCTCATGCCGGCCATGCGCATCCAAATCCTGAAGTAGCGCGAAGCCGTCTTCATCCGCCCTCCGCGGCATAGCCGCGCAGGCCCCGGCGCCACAAACGGGAAGCCAAGAACAGCATGACGGCCAGCCAGGCGCCCTGGATGGCCAGCACCCGCAGCGTCTCGCCCGGCTTGACGCGCTCGAGATAGATGTTGATGGGGAAGAAAACCAAGTAGGGAAAGGGACTCAAGTCCAGGATGTGCCTGATGACCTTGGGCAGCACGTCCAAGGGGAAAAAAGCCCCCGCCGCGAACTGGATAAAAAGCTCAAAGCAGAACAGCGGCCCGCCCGACTCCGAGGTCCAAAACGCCAGGGCGCTCACCATGAACTCCATCACGAAGAACAGCAGCGAGGACAAAATCACCGTGGCGGCAAACCCCAGCCACGCGGTGAAATGCCGGGGCAGATAGAATTGCGCGCGCACCAGCGCCGCGAAAATCCCGATTTCAAAGACCGCGGAGCCCAGATAGACCGTTTTTTGCGCCATGTCCAGCGACAGGCTGTAGCCGCCGTAGCTCATAGGTCGAACCAGGTAAGAAGATATGCGCCCGCCCGAGATGTCGCCGACCAATTCCCAGCCGCGGCCGGTCATCACGAAGGAGCGCAGCACGTTGATGGCCAGCACGTAGCTGATCATCTGGGCCTTGGAGTAGCCGAAGAAACCCTTGTGGCCGTTCATGAGCGCCAGCCAGAAATAGTAGAGGCTGGCCAGCACCGCCACGCCGCCGACGCGGTCCATGATGAGGGAAGAGCGCCGCTGCAGGACATTCTGCAGGGCCAGCTGGTAGGCGGCCAGATATTTACGCATTACTGAAGCTTAGGAAGCCGCGCCGCGCCCGGAGCCGGTAAAAATCCCGCGCACGATGTCGTCGATGGGAACTTCCTCGATGGTCAAGTCCTCGACCGGCCAAGAGCGCAGCAGCGCGGCCGCGCGCTCTGAGACTTTCTCGCGCGGCACTTCCAGCACCGCGCGGGAGCCTCCGTTGGAGACGACCGTGCCGATGGCGGACAAGTCGGCCGGCGCCGGTCCCGAAAAATCCACCCGGATGATTTTATGCCGGGCATGGCGCGCGACCAGGCTCTGCAGGCTCCCGTCGTAGAGAAGCCGTCCGCGCTCGATGACCACGACGCGGGAACAGAGCTCCGAGACGTCGTCCATGTTGTGGCTGGTCAAGAGAATCGTCGCCTTGTGCTTGGCGTTGTATTCCCGGATAAAGGCGCGGATTTTTTTCTGCATGATGACGTCCAGGCCCAAGGTCGGCTCGTCCAGGAACAAGACCGCGGGCCGGTGCAGCAGCGCGGCGGCCAGCTCCGCCCGCATGCGCTGGCCCAGGGATAATTTCTTGACCGGAACTGAGAGGCATTCGGAAAGATCCAGAAGCTCGACAAGCTCTCCCAAGCTTCTTTTGTATTCCGGCTCGGGGATCCCGTAGATGGCCTGGTTCAAGCGGAACGTCTCCTGGGCCGGGATTTCCCACCAGAGCTGGCTTCGTTGGCCCAGCACCAGGGAAAAGCGCCGCTGGAGCTCCGCCTCGCGGCGCCAGGGCACGCGTCCCAGGACCGTGGCCGCGCCCGACGTCGGCGTCAAGAGGCCGGAAAGCATTTTGAGCGTGGTGGTCTTGCCGGCGCCGTTGGCGCCCAGAAAGCCCACCAGCTCGCCCTCCTCGATAGAAAAAGAGAGCCCGTCGACGGCGCGGACGTGGCGGATCTTGCGATTGAAGAAGGAGCGCACGGAATTCCAGAAACCGGGCTCTTTTTCAGGCGCTTGGTAGATCTTGGTGAGGCTCTCAACGGCGATGCAGGGCATGGAAATATTCTACCAGTTAGCGGCTGGACTACACGAAAAAATCGGCCGGAATTGCTATAATCGGAACTCGACGCGGGCGTGGTTCAATGGTAGAACAGGTCCTTGCCAAGGATCAGACGAGGGTTCGATTCCCTTCGCCCGCTCCAGTTTAAACGAGATGACCAAGGTTTCTCAGCGCCTCATGATCAGCGCGCCGCGCGAATCGGTGCGCCTCTATCTGCGCGACCTCGACAACCTGGCCAAGTACAGCCGGCGGATCTTCGAGGTCCGGCTCAAGAGCCGAGACGAGCACAAGGCCTCTTTCGAGGCCGCGGGGCGGTTCCTGGGGCTGTCGTGGAAAGCCGCCGTCGAGGCAGAGTTTCCTTCCGACGGAGGCTTGCACCTGACCCTATCCCGAGGAGGCCCGTTGTGGCTCGTCGCGGCATCCTACCACCTGCGCCCGGTCTCGGGCGGCACCATTTTGTCCCACGACGAGGAGTATCGCCTTCCCCTGCTTCTGCGCCCCTTAAGCCCGCTGCTCAGGAAAATTATCGCGGAGACGATGGACCTGGAGTTGCGCGTGGTTAAGGAAGGAGCGGAGCAGCTTAACCGCAAGATCCGCCTGCGCGAAATCGAGTCGGCCCTCTAACCTTCAGCGCGGCTTGGGCGAATCGAGTTCGCGCATTTTCTTCCGGGACAAAAAAAACCACGCCAGTCCGCAGAGGGCCGCGTGGACGGCTGTTTTCAAAGTCGGCCGCGCGGCCAAAAAATCGACAGCGTAGAACAAAAATCCCGCCAGGAAAATCCAGCGCAGAGTTGTCGCCCCGCGCCCGACTTTCGCCGAGAGAGTCATCGCGCTTCCTAATATAGGAACGTCTTGAGGCCGTAGACGCTTCCGCCGGACTTAAGGAACTCGGACATATCCACTTCGACCACGTTCAATCCGACCACGCCGATCTGGCGGGACACCACGGGCGCGCCTTTGGGCACCAGCGCGGTGCGGCAGTCCACGATGGCGGCGCTGCACGCGAGAACGCCCGCCGCCTCGGCCTCCGGCGCGCTCAGGACCACGGGAAAGGCCTTCAAAATCATCTCTAGGCTCTCGCTGGAGAAGGCCGAGGGATAAATCAAGGCGGCTTCCGGCGTGAGCGGGCAAAAACAGGTGTCCAAGTGGAAGAAGCGCTCGTTGACGAGCTTCAAAGCGATGACGGACGCGTCGAAGATGCGGGCCACCTCCTCGTAGGATTCGGCCTCGGAACGGAATCCGTAGCCGCCCCAAAGCAGCCGTTTGCCCGGGTGCCACACCGCGTCGCCCGCGCCCTCGAAGTACCGCGTCGAATCTTTGAAGCGCTCGACGCGGTATTCCCGGCGCGCGAACCAATCCTCGTAGGCGGAGATTTCCCGACGGCGCAGAGGGTGGCGCATCTGGCTGAGCAGACAGGTCCGCCGGCCCTCGCCGTCCAATCCCACCAGCGTCTGGTTGGAGCAAAACGTCATCTCCTCGAGACCGGGGACCGGATCGATAAGCTCAATCGGCTTGCCCGCGGCCTCGAAGGCACCGCGCAGGGCTTCCCATTGCCGCCGGGCCAAGGCCTTGTCGATGGTACCCGCCTGGCCGATCATGTAGGGATTTTTCACGTCAAGCACGTCGAAATAGTCCGGAGGGCAGAGCAGGACCGATTTGGGGTGTTCCATGGCCGGGCAGTTCTTAAGCGAAAAGCTTCGCATATCCGAAAGCGTGCGGAATACTTGGCGGCTCATGGTTTGCCCTCCATTACCTTCGGACGCAAACCATTCCCTCCGGTCACGCGAAATTCTCCGAGACAAAGCGCTCGGCGAACTCGTCGGCCGTGCCCTCCCAGCGCTCCTCTTTCTCCGAGGTCCGGACCGCCGAGATACGCCCTCCCTTTTGTCCGCCCCAGACCCAGCACTCGCCGCAGCGCAGGTGCGACTCGTCTCCGGTGTCATGGGAGATGGGAACCAGCACGATGGGCCGGCCGGACCGCTCCAGAACCCGCTTGGACAGGAGGCGGAAAAATCGGCGGCGAAAGGGCGTCTCGCGGGCGAACTCGTCGGCCAAAGCGCCCAACCGCGCGGCGGACTCATCCTCGGCCGCGCCCGCCGCGCGCAAGACCGCGCGCAGCGCGCTCTCGGTGGGCCCGTCAAGACGGCCGGTCGCGCAGGCGCTGGGAGCGGACGCGTTTTCCTGCAAACCCAGCGCGCGCGAAGCCGCCCAGCCCTCGCAGAGGCGCGGCACGTTCTTGCGCAGAGAGCTTTCTCTCGGCAGGCCGGCATCAAAGCGCTTGAAATCCTGGTTTTCATCCAAGAGCCGCTTGGCGACGCCCGCATCCGCGGCGGAGCGGCGCCGCCATATGTCCTTCACCCACTCGCGCAGAGCGTAGAGCGCGCGGCCCGTGGCCGGCACCCCGCCGGAAAGAACCATGCCGACCTCGCCGCCGGCGGCAAGACGGGAGAAAAGCCTCCAGGGCATGAGGTCCAGGGCCGTGCGGCGCATGAAGGACGCGCCGCCAAACGAGCGCCGCAGAGCCGCGCGGTTGAGCCCCAAGTGGGACCCGGCCACGAAGCCGGCGTAGAGGCCCTCCTCGTGCAGGGCCAGCATGTCCAGAGCAAAAGCATCGACGGCAATGACCAAGCGCGGACGACAGGCGCGGGCGCGCAGAAAGCGCATGGCCGAAACGGCCTGGCGCACCATCTCGACGTTGAGCGCCGCGGCGTCGCCCTGCGCCGGCGGGTGGGACAGCAAAGTCAAAAGGGCGGCTGGTTTTCCCGCGTCTTGCTCCGCGCGGCGCATGGCCGCCCGCACCCGCTCCAAGGGAGCCCGGATGGCGTCAAAAGACGTGCGGTAGTCGCTGGCGATGGACTTAAAGATGCGATCCTGAATGGAAAGCGCCGTGTCGGCCGGAAGGCACTCGACGGCCCGGGAAACCAAAAAGCCAGCGCCGGCAAACAGCGGCAGAACGCCGCGGCGCGCCCAGGCCGGCTTGACGGGCAGGCCCGCTCCGGGGTCTTGGGAGGCGCGCGCGATCATGCCCATCAAATCCCCGGGCATGGGGGACCCGCCGTTCGCGCCGGGCTCGAACATCATGGCGAATTTTAACATAAAATGATAACTTCTCCAGGAATGCTCCTTCTCGCCCTTTTCCTCGGCTTGAGCGCTCCGGCTTGGAGCACGCCCGCCGCCGCCGCGGGTTCCTCGGGCTACGTGGTGCGCGCGGACTCGGGCGTCGTTTACCTGGATATGGGCTCGGGCTCGGGCGCCCGCGCGGGCCAAAGCTTCCGCGTCTATACGCTGGGACCCGCGCTCATCGATCCGGCCACCGGCAAAAACCTGGGCCAGCCCAAGAATTTCGCCGCCGAGGGCCGCCTCACCGACGTCGAAGCGCTCTACTCGGAGGGCGTCCTGGTTTCCTCCTCCGCGCCCATCGCCGCCGGAATGCGCGCGGAGCTTGATGAAGCAACGGCGGCCGCGGCGCCGAGCGCCCCTGCGGCCCAGACGCCGCCGGCGCCGGCCGGCCGCCAACCGCGCTGGAGAAGTCCGTGGTTCGACTTTCCCATCGCCGCCTTCGCCATCGCGGATTTCTCCGGCGCGGGAAAAGATCAAATCGCGCTGGCCTCCCGGAAGACCGTGCGCCTCTACGACTATCCGCCCCAGGGCGCCAAAGCACTGGCCACGTTCACCGTCCCCGGAATCGGGTCCCATCTAGTCTCCTTGGAATCGGCGCCCGCGGCGAGCTCCGGGCCGGCGCGGCTTTTGGCCACGTTCTATGACGACGCGCTCGATCGGATGGAAACGGACGTCTTGGCCGTGAGCAGCGGAGACTGGGTCCTTGAGCAGAACATGCCCTGGATGGTCCGGGCCTACCAGCGGCCTGACGGCGCGCGCGCGCTCGCGGCCCAGCAGCTGCTAGACGATGGAACCTTCCCTTTTTCCGCCATCTACCCGCTGCTGGACTCTGACGGCCGTTTTGCCCCGGGCGACAAGGCCTTGAAGCCGACGGGATCGGACTGGATCTATGGATTTACCCAAATCAGCCTGGACTCCGCGCCGGCCGAGCTTTTCCTCACCGACACGCACCGGCTCGCGGTCAAATCCGCGGACGGCAAATGGGAGAGCGCGGACTCCTTCGGCCGGACGCCGGTGCGGCTGCGCTGGCAGAACAAGCTTCTGGAATTTTATCCCCCCATGCCCGTCGTCGCCGTCCCCGGCGGCGCCAGCGTGTTCCTGGTCCGCAACGAGTCGCGCTTTGGAGCCCTGGCCGAGGCCTTCGGCATTTTCGACAACGCCCAAATCATCCGGGAGAACTGGAGCGACGACGCTTTTGTCCCGGCTTGGAAATCGGACGTGCCCGGCTTCGTGACCAGCCTCGCGCTCGTCGGCCCGTCGGAGCATCCCGAGGACCTGGTCGCCGCGGTCTCCACGCGGGCCGGCAAGTCCTCCATCTGGATTTATGATCCCTAGCGGCTCCGTTCCCGTCCTGGACAAGGGCTTCGTGCGCCTGGTGGAATTCATGGGCGGCGACGGCGGCGTGGTCGACGCGGCGCGCGTCTCCTACGGCGGCGTCTCCAAGGGCGAGGACGCGGACAAGAAGCTCATTTCCTACCTCCTGGCCCACGCGCACCTGACTCCCTTCGAGCACGCGATCTTCAAGTTCCACGTTAACGCTCCCATCTTCGTGGCGCGGCAGTGGTTCCGCCACCGCTTCGCCGCCTACAACGAGATTTCCTACCGCTACACCCAGGCCAAGGACGAGTACTACATCCCAGCGGCCTGGCGCGCGCAGGACCGCAAGAACAAACAGGGCTCGGTGGAGGCCCCGGCGCTGGACCACGCGGCCCTGAGCGAAAAATTCTCGGAGCAGGTCCGCCGCGCCTCGGCGCTCTACGAGGACATGATCGCCGCCGGCGTCGCCCGCGAAATGGCCCGCATGATTCTGCCGGTCAACCTCTACACCCAGTTTTATTGGACCGTCAACGCACGCAGCCTCATGAACTTCGTCGCGCTGCGCGCCGACGCCCACGCGCAGTGGGAAATCCGCCAGTACGCCCAGGCCCTGGCGGACATCTTCCGCGCGAAAATGCCTTGGACCTACGCGGCGTTTCTGCGCCATGCCTGGAAGGGTGAGAATCCCGAATTGGCGGCGCAGGCGCGGGAGGTTCAGGAGGCGTGAGCTTCCGGCGCGCGCTTTGGGCCCTGGCGGCCGCGGCGCTCGCGGCTTGGCCCGGCGCGGCCCGCGCTCAGGAAGTCCGCCAAATCCGGCGCGGCGATATCCACATCACGGTCCATGTCCATGGGACGGTGATCACGCAAAACGTGATCACGCTGACTTCGACCATACCGGGGCGGGTCGAAGATCTCTACGCCCGGTCAACAGGGACATGGGCCCTTGACAGCGCCGTTCTGGGCGACGTGGCCAGCGCGCATTTAGCGGCCATGCTCGATTCTCCGACCACGACCGATAAGTCCGTGGTGCTGGCCCGCTGGGAATCCGACTACCCCCTCATCCCGGTGCGCTGCCCGCAGGACTGCTACCTCCTTAAAATCAGCGTGCAGGCGGGAGACTGGATTTCCTCCGGCGCTCCCCTTTTCACCGCCGCGCAGACCCTGCGCCTGACGGGCACGGTGCCCGCGGGAAACGCGTCCTTGATCCGCGACGGCCAATGGCTGACCTATTGGGCCAAGGCGGACCCCAACGACAAGTTCCGCATGCTTGTGGAGAACTTCGAACTCGACCGTCCCGGCGAGCCGGAAAACTCCGCGGGCCGCTTCGCCATGGACCTGACGCCAAGGCAGTATTTCCCGCCGGGCACGGCCTGGGAGGGCGTCATCATCCCCGTGGATCATCCCAACGCGCTCCTGGTGCCCACGGCCGCCGTCGTTGAGTTCGGAGGCGAGCTGTTTTTGCCCCTGCCGGTTTCCACCGGCATCACCACGGCCGCCTGGACGGAAATTTCCGCAGGCGCGGGGGAGGGCGAGGACTACCTAATGCTCAAGGACTCCCAACTGGGCAAAGCCGTGCGCCACGAAGTGCGCGCGCCCGTCTCCTCGGGCGCCGCCGCACCGGCAGGCCAAGCGCCCGCAAACCCAAGCGGCGCGCCGCAGCAACAGCCCGACTACGGCGGGGACATTTACTCCCAATGACCGAGAACCACCCGGCGCAGACCCGGCGCGTGCTGGCCATCGTCCTGGCCGGCGGCAAAGGCGAGCGCCTGCATCCCCTGACCCGAGACCGCTCCAAACCCGCCGTGCCCTTCGGTGGCAAGTACCGCATCATCGACTTCGCGCTTTCCAACTTCGTCAATTCAGGCATCCAGTCCATCTACGTCCTGGTCCAGTACCTCTCCCAAAGCCTTATCGAGCATCTGCGCTCGAACTGGCGCATGGCGGGCTTGACGCGCGAGCAGTTCATCGCGGTGGTGCCGCCGCAGATGCGCCTGGGCTCCAACTGGTACCGCGGCACCGCCGACGCGGTGCGGCAAAACTTGAACATCATCCAGGAGTTCGATCCCGACATCATCGCCGTCTTCGGCGCCGACCATGTCTACCGCATGGACGTGGGGCAGATGCTGCGCTATCACGCGGACAAGGGCGCTCTTGTGACCGTGGCCACCTTGCCGGTGACCTTGGCGGAAGCCTCTTCCTTCGGCATCCTTGAGACCGCCTCCGACGGCCGCGTGACCTCCTTCCTGGAGAAGCCCAAAAACCCCAAGCCCATGCCGGGAAATCCCGCCATGGCCCTCTCCTCCATGGGCAACTATCTTTTCGACGCCAAGACTCTCATGGACATCCTGGCTTCGCCTGATTTTGCCGAGCCCGAGCTCGACTTCGGCAAATCCGTCCTTCCCAGGATTTTGGAGCGCCTGCCGGTCTACGCCTACGATTTTTCGACCAACGTCCTGCCGGGCCTGAAGCCCTACGAGGAGCGCGCCTATTGGCGGGACGTGGGGACTCTCGCGGCCTACTACCGCTCCAACATGGACACGCTGGGCGAGACGCCCCGGCTGGACCTCGACAACCACCGCTGGAGCATCCATTCCATCCGCTACGACGGCCCGCCCGCCCGGCTTCTGGGCGGCAGCATCTCCAACTGCGCCATCGGCGAGGGCAGCGTGGTGCGCGGCGCCACGCTGCGCAACTCCATCCTCGGCCGCGGCGTCACCGTGGAGGAAGGCGCCATCATCGAGGACTCCATTGTCATGGACTTCTGCTCCGTGGGCCGCGGCGCCAGGCTCAAGCGCGCGGTCATCGACCGGTTCAATCAGATCTCGGACGGGGAAATCGTCGACGGATCCGCGGACTGCGGCCCGCGCTATTTCCGCGATCCCTCCGGGCTCGTCATCCTACCCCGCGGCCGGGATATTGGCCGCAAAGGCTAAAAACCCATGAGCGTCAAGCGCCTTAAAATCGCCAGCCCGCAGGAGGCTCTCGAAGTCCTGGGCGAGCAGGACAAGAACTTAAAGGCCGTCGAGAAGGAATTTTCCGTCGAGATATACCTCGACCAAAGCGCCGGGGCCGCGGATTTGTGGCTGGAAGTCCGGGGGCCGGCGGCCCGCGTCAAAAAAGCCTTTTCCGAAATCCGGGGAAAGCTCGCCGCCGTGCGCGAGGCCGGAGCCGGCGAAACGGAAGGCCGCGCTCGCCGGACCGCGCGCGAGGCGCCCCTGCCCGAGGACGCCGTGTTCCGTACGGCTGACGGACGCATCATCCGCGCCCGCACGCCCAACCAGAGAAAGTACGTGGACGCCATCGCCAGCCACGATTTGGTCTTCGGCATCGGGCCCGCGGGCACCGGAAAAACCTTTCTGGCCGTGGCCTGCGCTCTGCGCGAGATGGAGCGCGGCGCCTGCCGCCGCGTGATCATCACCCGGCCCGTGGTCGAAGCCGGGGAAAAGCTGGGTTTTTTGCCCGGGGATCTCTTGGAAAAAATCAACCCTTACCTGCGGCCCATCTACGATTCGTTTCTCTCCATGCTCGGCCCGGAGCGCTGGCGGGCCTTGCGCGAAACCGAAGCCGTGGAAATCGTGCCTCTGGCCTACATGCGCGGCCGCACCTTCGACGACGCCTTCATCGTTCTCGACGAAGCCCAGAACGCGACGCCCGAGCAGATGAAGATGTTCTTGACGCGCCTGGGCAACGGCTCGCGAATGGTGGTCACCGGCGACGCGACCCAGACCGATTTGGGCTCCAAGGCCGCCTCGGGCCTCTGGCGCGCCAGGGAAATCCTCTCCGATGTTGAAGGCGTGGCGTTCTTAAACCTAAGCGACGAGGACGTGATGCGCAATCCTCTCATGCGGCGCATCCTGCGCGCCTACGAGGCTTGGGAAAAGAAGAGCTGATCGTCCGCATCTGGGGAGCGGGGCTCCTGCCGCCCAAAGCCCGCAAGCCCCGGCTTATCGCCCGCGCCTGCCGCGCGGCCCTGGCCTCCCGCGGCAAAGACGCCCGCGGAGACCTCAACGTCGTCTTCGTGAGCCGCCGGCGCATGCTCGCGCTCAACAAAAAATTTCTAAATCATTCTCACGACACAGACGTCGTCGCCTTCGCCTACGAAGAGAGCGGCGCTTTCGGCGACGTATTTATTTCCGCGTTCCAAACCCGCCGCCAGGCCAGCGCGCTCAAGCACTCGCCGCTTGAAGAAGCCCTCACGCTGGCCGTCCATGGCTGCCTGCATTTGATCGGCTACGACGATCGCCGGCCCAGAGACAAGGCCGCCATGTTCCGGCGCCAGGACGCGGTGCTTAAATTCCTGGGATTTTGACCGCGGCTTAGGCCGCGCGGCGGCCCAGGCCCCAAGCCCGGTGCAGGACGCGCAGCGCCTCCACGGCCTGGCGCGGATCGAGCAGGCAGGAAACCCGCGACGGAAATTGCTCCAAGCGGCGGCAGGAAATGCCGCGTTCGCGCAGAATCCCCCGCATCGCCGCGGCGTCCGCGCGCGCGAGCCCGCGGCCGACGGCTGAAACGCGCGCCGCCGGACCCAAGCGCGCGACCGCCAGCGCCGCGACGCCGGGCCGCCCGCCGTCTTGCCCGCGCGCGCCGATCCAGGTTCCCTCCCCATCGTGAAACGCCGAGCGCACGTGGAGGGATATCCCGCGGCGGCGCGCGTAGTCGATGGAGCGCGGCTGCATGACTTGGGCTCCGGCTTGGGCGAGCTCAAGCATTTCCGAAAATCCGACGGCCTTGAGCTTGCGGGCCTGCGGCACCAGACGCGGGTCCGCGGTGTAAACGCCCTTGACGTCGGTGTAAATCTCGCAGGCCCGGGCCTTCAGAGCCGCGGCCAAGGCCGCCGCGGTCAAGTCCGAACCGCCGCGGCCCAAAGTGGCCAAATCGTCCTTCTCATCGACGCCCTGGAAACCCGCGACCACCGCGACGCGCCCGCGCGAAAGCTCCAAGCGGACGCGCTCGGGCCGCACGTCGGCGATGTCCGCGGCGCCATGCGGTCCGCGGGCGCGGATGCCGGCCTGGGCGCCGGTCAAGGAAACTGCCGCCACACCGCGCCCGGCCAGCGCCGAAGACAGGAGCGCGGTGCTGATCTGCTCTCCCGCGGCCATCAAGACGTCTTGTTCCCGCGGCGGCGCCCGGCGCGCGACCCGCCGGGCCAAGCTCAGAAGCTCATCGGTCATTTGGCCGGGAGCCGAAACCACGACCGCGACGGAAAATCTGCGGCGGCGCGCGCGCGCCACGCGGATGGCCGCGCGCTGGATTTTTTCGGGATCCGCCAGCGAGGTTCCTCCGAACTTCATCACCAGGATGTTCATATGGCCGTTTCGCGCGCGGGAATATATTATAATTTCCACCGAGCATGCTAAAGCGTCTCTTCGAATCATTCTTTGGAACCTCCAGCGAACGACGGCTCAAGAAGTATCAGCCGATCGTGGACCGCGTCAACGCCCTGGACGCGGAGGTCCGCGCGCTGCCCGACGAAGCCTTCCCGCAAAAGACCGCCGAGCTAAAAAAACGCCTTGAAGAGCGCCTAGCCCCAGCGTTGGAGAACCTCCCCAAGAACGAGGACGAGCGCAAGAAAGCGGAGAAAGACGCCTGGCAGGAAGCCTTGGATGAACTTCTGCCCGAGGCTTTCGCCCTGACCCGCGAGGCAGCGCGCCGCACCATCGGACTGCGCCACTACGACGTGCAGATCATGGGCGGCATCATTCTCCATGAGGGCTCCATCGCCGAGATGCGCACCGGCGAAGGAAAAACCTTGGTCGCCACCGCCCCGGTCTATTTGAACGCCCTATTGAACCGAGGCGTGCACCTTATCACGGTCAACGACTACCTGGCCAAGCGCGACTGCGAATGGATGGGTCCGGTCTATAAATTTTTAGGCCTCTCCGTGGGGTTCGTCCAGCACGATCATTCCAACGAGGAGCGCCGCGCGGCCTACGCCTGCGACGTCACTTACGTGACCAACAACGAGGTGGGCTTCGACTACCTGCGCGACAACATGATCGTGCGCAAGGAAGACCGCGTGATGCGCCCGCTCCAGTACGCCATCATCGACGAGGTCGACTCGATTTTGATCGACGAGGCCCGCACGCCGCTCATTATCTCGGGCGCGGCCGAGAAATCCACCGACCGCTACGCCATCATCAACCGCATCATGCCCTCCTTCGCCGTGCGCCAGATCACGGAGGACGAGGAAATCCAGGCCAAGTACACGGGAGAAGACCTGGGCAAGGGCTACGACGCCATCGTCGATGAGAAAAACCACACCGCGGTGCTGACCGAGACGGGCATCGACAAAGCCGAGAAGCTCCTGGGCATCCCCAACCTCTACGACGACTTGGAGGGCGAGTGGGTCCACCACATCACCCAAGCCCTGCGCGCGCACCACCTTTACGACCGCGACGTCGACTACGTGGTCAAGGACGGCGAGGTGGTCATCGTCGACGAGTTCACCGGACGCCTCATGCCAGGGCGGCGCTGGTCCGAGGGCCTGCACCAAGCCGTCGAGGCTAAGGAGAACCTGGCGCCCAAGGAAGAGAACCAGACCCTGGCCACGATTACCTTCCAGAACTTCTTCAAGCTCTACCGGAAGATGTCGGGCATGACGGGCACCGCCATGACCGAGGAGGACGAGTTCCTCGAGATTTACCAAATCAAGGTCTGCGAGATTCCCACCCATAACAAGAGCGTGCGCGAGGATTTCGCCGACCTCATTTACCGCAGCGAGAAAGAGAAATACGCCGCCATTTTAGATGAGATCAAGGAGCTCTGGAAAAAGGGCCGCCCCGTGCTGGTCGGCACGCGCTCCATCGAAAAATCCGAAAAAATTTCCGGCATGCTGCGCACCGCGGGCGTCCCCCACCAAGTCTTGAACGCCAAGTACCACGAGATGGAGGCGCAGATTATCGCTCAAGCCGGCCGCAAGGCGGGAGTCACCATCGCCACCAACATGGCCGGCCGCGGCACAGACATTCTGCTGGGCGGCAACCCGCAGGACCAGGAGGAATGCAAGCAGGTGCTCGCGCTGGGCGGCCTGCACGTCTTGGGCACAGAGCGCCACGAATCTCGGCGCATCGACAACCAGCTTCGCGGCCGCTGCGGCCGCCAGGGCGATCCCGGCTCCACGCGTTTCTATCTGGCGCTTGACGACGAGCTCCTGCGCCTTTTCGGCGGCGACCGCTTGGCGCCCCTGATGGAGCGCCTGGGGATGAAAGAAGGAGAAGTCATCGAGTCGCGCCTGGTCTCGCGGCAAATCGAGTCGGCCCAGCGCCGGGTCGAGACGCATAATTTCGACATCCGCAAGCAGCTTTTGGATTACGACAACGTCATGAACAAGCAGCGCGAGGTGGTCTATAAGTTGCGCAACGAGATCATTGACGGCGAGTCGACCGCGGCGCAAGTCGACCTCATGGTCGATGAGGAGTTGGACGCGCACCTAGCCGAGTCAGCGCCGGCGGGATCGCACTCCGAGACCTGGGATCTGCCGGCCTTGAAGCTCTTCCTGGAGAGGCTCTTTGGTTTATCCTGGGACCCGGCGCCCGAAGAGCTTCAGACTCTCGATCCTCAAGCCTTGCGCGAGACGCTTTTATCCTCCGCCAAGGAGCGCTACGCCGAGCGCCGGGCCGAGTTCGAGGCCGAGGGCTACAAGTTCTCGGAACTGGAGAAGATGATTCTCCTGCAGATGATCGACCGCGCCTGGAAGGGCCACCTTTACGATTTGGACCACTTGAAGAAGTCCATCGGCCTGCGCGGCTACGCCCAGCTCGATCCTAAGGTCGAGTACCAGAAGGAATCCTTCCGGCTTTTCGAGGCCATGCTCGCGCGCATCAGGGCGGAAAGCGTGGAGTACCTCTTCAAGGTGGAGGCGCCCAAGCGCGTCGTCCAGCCCGTTATGGCGGCGACGCCGGCGGCGGCGCCCGGACAAGGCGCGGCCAAGACTTCAGCCCTTTCCGGCGGCGCCAAAGCCTCGGCCCTTTCCACCACTACGGCCGGCGCCGCGGCTCTGCGTCCCGGAAGCCACATCGGCCGCAACGATCCCTGCTACTGCGGCTCGGGCAAAAAATACAAGAAGTGCCACGGCGCCTAATTAGCGCCGGAAGCTTAGCGCTTGGCGGCCGTTTTGGCGGGAGCTTTGCCGAGCGGAGCTGCGGCAAAAGCGCGGTTGAGCAGGTAGGCCAGCCTCGCGCCGGCCATTTCAAGCCTTAATCGAACGATAGGCTGCATCTCTTTTTGGTAGGCCGGTCCCAGATTCCGGCCGTGGTCCTTGACGTACTGCGGATAGATGACGTCGCGGGAGATGGCGTGGCTCTCCAACGCCGCGTCGTCCACCCAGTCGCCCGCGGTCCAAGCCGCAGTCTTGCGCCGCGCCAAGTCCTTTTCCAGGGCGCGCACCCAAGGCATTGGGTTTTCCTTGGACTCTACGCGCCAGTTCTCGCGCAAAATCATGTCGTCCCAAAGCTCGTGCAGTCGCTTATGCACGCCCATGAAGACCACCTGCTTCTTGTTGCCCCCTTGATCGTGGTCGTCCTCGCAATGCAGCGGCTGGTGCAAATCGCCCACGAAGTGCACAGCGAACATCAGGGCCACTCGCTTGACCGCGAACGGAGCGCCGGGGTCGGAGAGGATGTCGGCGTCCTTGCGGATTTGCGCGGTTACGCAGTTGCCCTGCGGGCACCACTGCATGAGCTGCCCCGCGGAGGGATGGGCCGCGAGCGGGATGTCGATGAAGTGCCAGATGGCGGTTGCCTTGAAATCTTTGGGGGCCATCGGAAAAACTCCGGCGCATAAAAATGGCGCGGTGGCGTACTTGACCGTGTCGGCGCAGTTGGCGACCTTATCCAGCGTGACGCCCGGCCCCAAGAGCGCGCGCACGGACGCGCGGGCCTGCGGCGTCAGGCGATCCTGGGCGATGAGCCCCACGATTTTATGCCCGAGCGGGCCCCAGGCGAACGCCGGCGACGCGGAGATTCCCATGACGGCCAGAATTCCCAAAACCAGCCCGAGCCTGGCGGCCAAGCGCGCGCGGCGGATATGCGTCATGAAACCTTCTAGAACTTGGCCAGGAACCGCCCGATGCGCCGCGCCGCCTCGCGCAGCTTCTCCTCGGGCGCGATAAGAGAGAAGCGCGCGTAGCCCTCGCCGCAAGGGCCAAAGCCCACGCCCGGCGAGATGACCACGCCGTACTCAAGGATGAGCCGCGTCACGAAGGCCAGCGATCCTTTCTTGGCCGCCTTGGCCGGAATCTTGCCCCACAAATACATGCCCGCGCGGCAGGGCGGCACGTCCCAGCCCGCCTCGGACAGCGCTTGGACCAGCGCGTCGCGGCGGCTTTGATAGATGCGGCGCGACTCCGCGACATAGTCCTGCGGACCGCTTAAAGCCGCGGCGGCCGCCTTTTGAATGAAGGCCGGAATGCCGTAGTCCAAAAAGCCCTTGAATTTGGAGAGCTGCGCAAGCGCTTGTGCGTTTCCCACCGCGAAGCCGATGCGCCAGCCGGCCATGGAATAGGTCTTGGAAAAAGAATGAAACTCGACCGCGCGGGCCTTGGCGCCGGGAATCTGCAAAATGGAGGGCGCCTGATAGCCGTCGAACGTCAGCTCCGAGTAGGCGTTGTCGTAAGCGACGAGGCAGCCGTAGCGCCGGGAAAACGTCAGCGCTTCTTTTAAAAATGTGGTTCCTTCAAGGACCGCGCCCGTGGGGTTGTTGGGGTAGTTGAGCAGAAGGACCTTCGCGCCGCGCGCCGCGGCCGCGGGCACGCGCGACAAGTCCGGCAAAAATCCGTTTTCTTCCTTGAGCGGCATGAGGTGCACCCGGCCTCCGGCCAGAATCGGTCCGTTATAGTGGACAGGATAGCAGGGGTTGGGAACCAGGACTCCCTGGCCGGGATCCAAAAGCGCCATCAAAAGGTGCGCAATGCCCTCCTTGGAGCCGATGAGCGGCACGACCTCCTTGTCCGGGTCCAGCGTCACGCCGAAGCGCCGGCCGTACCACGAGGCCACGGCTTGGCGCAGCTCGGGCAGTCCTGACGACGGCGGATAGCGGTGGGTCCACGACTCGGACGCGGCCGCCTGCAGGGCCTCCACCACGTGCCGGGGGCTTGGCAAATCCGGGCTGCCCTGGCCCAAATCGATGACCGGCAGGCCGGCGGCTTCGGCTTGGCGGCGCAGGGCCGCCAGCTTGACGAACAGGTAGGGCGGAAGCCCGGAAAGTTTCTTGGAGGGCGTCGGCTTCATGTCCTTTGGTGATTATAGCACTCCCTGCGCGGGGATGATCTATAATGAATTCATGCGGCGCGCCGAAAAAATCGCGGCTTTTCTCCTCGCGGCCCTGGCCGCCGCCTGCTGGCCCGCCCTGGCCGGCGCCAAGGCCAAGTCCGAGCCTAAAGCCGTGATTTTGGTGGAGTCGTTTCTTAAGACTCCTGTCTCGGGGCTGCCGCCCGGTCAAATCGACGCTTTTCTTAAAATCAATCCTGATGCGCTGCCCCGGCGGCTGCGCGATCCCTACGAGGCCAAGAAAGCCCAGCTCGAGGCCCTGCGCAAGGTCTACGAAATCGACAACCGCGGCCCGCGGCCCGGGGCGCCCACGCCCAAGGACTGCAGCGTCCCCCTCAAAGGCGACCTAGACCTAGTCCATGAACTCGAAATCGGGGGCTTTCAAGAAATCACCCGCCAGGAAAAGGACTGGATCGCCCAAAACACGCGCTGCAGCCAAAAGGATCTTATGTGCCAGTTCAGCCTGACCATCGTTCAGCGGCCAAAAACGAGAAAAAAGAAACCAAAAACTTGGTACCTGCTTCATGAAAAAGACCCGCTCTTCATGCTGGTCGGCATGAAACGCCAGGGCCAGGTGCCGCAAGGCAGCGGCTCCTTCGGCGAGAGCAGTTTTCCCACCTGCCGCTGAGCCACGCCGCTCCCCCGTGTTGCGCGTGGCGCCGGCAAAGACGTAGAATACCGCCAAGGAGTTCGCCATGAAAAGGAAGGACCTCATCAAGCATCTCACCGACAACGGCTGCGTTTTGGTGCGCGAAGGCGGGAAATACTCGGTGTTCCAGAATCCCGTCACGCAGAAGGAAACTCCGGTCACCCGCCACCCCGAGATGGAAAACTACGCCGCGCGCAAAATCTGCAAGCAGCTGGGGATTCCGCCCGTCGGCTGAGAAGCCGCGGACCGCGCCGTCATGCGCATCGTCGTCGGGCTGGTCTTAAGCTTCATCATCGGATTTTCCTGCCGCTGGTTCGACTTGCCCGCGCCCAGCCCTCCGGAAATCTTCGGCGTGCTCCTCGTCGTGGCCATGACCATCGGTTACGTGGTTGCGGGCACTGTCATCCACAAGAAGCCCGCCGTTTCGGCGCCGCAGACCGCCGTTTCCGCCTCGGAAGTTCCCCCCTCCCGCTAATCTAACGCCGCAGGGATACGATGGGGCAGTACGGCCCCAAAAACGTCCGCGTCCACCAGTCCCCAGTCGCGCGCTTTTGCGCCAGCGTGGTGAAATGATAGTCGTAGACCACGGCGCGAAGGTACTTGGGCGGCGCGTCGGGAAAAGGATTGCCCGCCATGAGGCTCTGCACCGCGCTCGAACCCTGAAGAAGCCGGGCCATGAAATTGAGCAGCCAGGGGTTGTCCCGGCAGTCGCTCAAGGCCGCGAACCACATCTGCCAGTCCAGGCGCGGCTGGTAGGGCTCGACGAAGCGGGGTCGTCGGTCCAAGGCGTCCGGCTTCCAGCGGAAGGGATACTCCAGCCAGGTCTTGCCGTCCGCGCTGCCTTGGATGAGAATTTCATGGCGGCTGGTGGTCATGACCGCGAAGAGCCCGTAAGAGTTGACCAAGTGCCACGGGTCGAGCTCCTCGTAGAGCGCGCCCGCAGGCCCCGGCAGAGGCAGGCGCCCAATGAAATTCCCCGCGACTTGCGCGGCGCCAAAGCCAAACGCCAAAACCGCCAATAGAACCGCGAGCCCTCGGCGCGTCCGCCCGGCCGGCTTTTCCTTCGCAGGCGCCGAAGCCCAGGCGCGCGGCCAGAAGCGTTCCAAGAAAGCGTCATCAAGCAGAAATAGGCATAAAGACACGGTCAGAAGGTTGAAAAAGCAGTAATTGCCGGTCAGCGCGATCAAGGTCTGTAGGAAGACCACGCCCGCGAAGGCCCAAAGACGCGGACGGCGGGGCAGAAAAAAAAGGAAGGGCAGGACAATCTCGATGCCGAAGACCGAGGCCGTGGAGAGTTTCTGGAAGGCTTCCGGCAGGTGCGCGGCATAGTAGCCCACCCACGTCGGCAGCGGCTGGGTCCAGTAGTGATAGTCGAGCGCGGTGAGGTTGCGCCAACTGGGATCACCGCTCAGGAGCTTGACGCAGCCGGACTCGAACATCAAGCGGAACAAAAGCCAGCGGTAGAGCCCCACGAGAACGCCGGGCGTCTTTTTTTCGCGCGCAAGGCCCGGGCGCAGCTTCCACGGCGCCAGGAATATCGCCAGGAACCCGGCCTCCAAAAGCAGGATGTCCCATTGGAAGCTCATGAAGTCGCGGCCGACGCTCACGATGGATAAATAAAGCGCCCACGAAATGAGACAAACCGGGCCGGGCGCCACGTCAAGCATCAAGACAACGCCCAGCGCAGCGCCGGCCAGAGCGGCGCCGCGCAGCGCCGCGTCGCCGGATCCTAGCCAGAACAACGTCGGCACTAAATGGTAGGCGGCCGCGCCCAAGTGGGCTTTTACGGCGGATAAAAACGGCGCGGCCGGCAGTATGCCGTTTTGGCCCAGCAGGCCGCCGGCCTGGAGATAGAAGGACCCGAAAGCAAAAAAATAAACCAAGCCCAGGAGGCGCAGGAATATCCAGCGGACCTTATAATAGGAAGGCGGCTCGAGGCGATCGCCCCATAAAAAGCGGGTTAGCTGCGAGAACAGCGGGCGATGGCGCGCGACAAAAGCGTAAAAAGCCTCGCTGGCCCGGGCCACGCCCGGCACGCGGCGATAAAGAAACATCGGCCAACGCCGGCCGGCGGCCGAGTCCAGCAGGCGAAATACCGCCTCGGCGCCCGAAGATGCGCGGCCATCGGGCTCGATGAGGTGAACCGCGCCCGCGAAGCGTTCCGGCGCGATCTGGGGAAAGCGCGCCGCGGCGGATTGGTAGGGCGCGTACTCGACCTTGCTCCCGGTCAGGCTTTGCCAGCGCCACACCCAACGCCGGCAGAAGCCGCAGTCGCCGTCGAAAACCAGAACCGGCCTCTTCATCGGCCATATGTTAGGTTATAATGGAGCCGTGGTGCGAAGAATTCTAGGCGCCGCGCTGATGCTGGCTTTGCCCGGCCTGGCCATGGCCGCCTTGTCCTCCTCAGGAACAATCGCGGCGCCGCATGTGGCCATTTCCCCGGCCGAAGCCCTGTCCGCCGGGCGTAAAATCTGGGTGAACGAATGCGGCGGCACCATCCCGGGCCTCACGCACTGGAACAAAGGCGAAGCCTTCGCGTCCCTGGGCATCGGCCACTTTATCTGGTACCCGGCGGGCGAGCGCGGACCCTTCGTGGAAAGCTTCCCCGAACTCTTGGCCTTTTTGCGCGCGAACCATGCTTTTATTCCCAAATGGCTCTTGGCCGCGCGGCATTGTCCGTGGCAAAACCGGGCTGAATTCTTGAAGGATTCCGATTCCCCGCGCATGAAAAGCCTGCGCGATTTTTTGGCCCGCACCGTGGACTTGCAGGCCATGTTCATGGCCGAACGGCTGGAAAAAGCGCTGCCGATCATGCTGCAAAGCCTGCCGACCGCGCGGCGCGCGCCCGTGCTGGCCCAGTTCGATCGGGTGGCCCGAAGTCCCGGCGGCATTTATCCGCTCATGGACTACGTCAACTTCAAGGGTGAAGGCACGGCCTTAAGCGAGCGCTACAAAGGCCAAGGCTGGGGCCTGCTCCAGGTCCTCGAAGAGATGAAGGGCTCCGGCTCGGGTCCGGCGGCCCTGGCGGAATTTTCCCGCGCCGCCGACTTCGTCTTGGAGCGCCGGGTGCGCGACTCACCCCACCCCAAGCACGACGCGGCCTGGCTGCCGGTCTGGCGCCGGCGCGTGGCCGGCTACGCGGACTAAAGCCGCTTAACCAAGAAGGACTGCATGGCCGACCAGCGCGGCGCGTCCTCATGCACGTGATCGGCCGCGGGAAAAGCGCGCAAGCTTTTTTCGCGCGAGGCCAAGGCGTTGAACATGGCGATGATCCCGTCGGCCGGGCAGGTGCGGTCCATCAAGCCCGTCTCGACGAAAACCGGAACGCGCACGCGGCCGGCGAAGTTCAGCACGTCGAAATAGGAAAGCGTCTTTAGCGCCGCCGCTTTGGCGGCGGGTCGCCCGCGCAGATAGCCCGCGATATCCATGTAAGGCGAGCGCGCGGCCGAGCGCAAGGAATCTCGGATGTCGCTTAAAAACGGAAAATTGGCCGCGACCGCGCCCACTCCCGGATCCAAGCCCGCCAAGATGAGCGAGAGTCCGCCGCCTTGGCTTGCCCCCGCGACCCCAAGGCGCGCGGCATCGACCTCCGGACGCTCGCGCAAAAACTCCAGGCCGCGCAGGCCGTGGCAAACCATGGCCCGGTAGACGTAGGTCCGCGGACTTGCGATGCCCAAGAGGCTGTAATAGCCGTTGTCTACCGGATAGGAGGACTGATCGACCCCGTAGCCGCGGCCCTGATACCAGAGCGCCGCGACCCCTTGATCGGCCCAGTCGATAGGCGGCGGGATTTGGCCTTGGCCATACCAGGGGCTGATGAGCACCGCCGGGTAGCGGCCGGGCGCCTTGGGCCGGCAGTACCAGGCGTGAACGCGCGTGCCGCCCCAGCTCGAGTAGCTGGCATGAAAACACTCGGCCCGCGCGTCCGAAACGGCCGGGGTTTTCTCGAGCTCGGGATTGAGCGGAACTTTCGCGAGCTCGCGCTCGGTGCGGCGCCAGAACGCGGCGAAATCGGCCGGCGGGTCGGGCTTGGCGCGCAGGGATTTGGGCGCGACGACGAAGCCAAAGCGCAGCTCGGCCGCGGACCGGCCGCCGATCTCCGCCTGAGCGTCCGCGCGGTAGACGCCCGGCCGCAGGACCGGACGGAGCTTGAAGTCGAGCGTCCGACCGGGCGCGTACCGGGGACGGCTCCAGTCGTAGGCGGCCAGCGCCCGGCCGCGCGCGTTTTCGAGAGTGAGACCCAGGCGGGCCTCCGCCGCGATTCCGGTCAGAGGAGTAAGGCGAAAGTCGAGTCTAATGGGCGCGCCGGCGGCGAAGATCATTCCGGGCGAGGCTTCGTCCACGGACAAATCCGCCGCGGCCGTGCGCGTGGAAATCTCCGAGGCCGCGATCGTCGCGGCGCGGACCGGCGGCGCGGCTAGAAGCGAAAAAAAAACAAGCTGAACCAGCACGCGGGCATGATACCAAACCCGGAAGCCGGACAAGCCTAATCGAAGCTGATCTTGGAGGGCCGAGGCAGAGCCTTTCGCGCCCACCTAGCCCTGTCCTTGGCCTCGGCGTCCTGTTGTTGCTTCAACTCCCGCTGGTACCAGTGGTTGATGCTGATGCCGTAGAGCGCCATATAAGCCGTGCCGTCGCCAAAGCCCGCCCGGCCGCGCGGGCCGGACAAGGCGTAGAGATGATGCCCAAAAAGGCTCCAGTCCGAGAGGCCGTAGCCCGCGGCCGAAAGCTCCCCGGCGCCAGCCCAATCCCAGACCCAGTCGGCGGGCGTGGGAACCTTGAGGTCGTAGCCAATCGGCGGCTGCACGTAGGAGATGCCTGAGAACTTGCCGTCCGCACCAAAGCATAGGAACATAGGCGCGGAGAATTTAATCGTGATGCCGTCGCGCAGCGGCTTCGGGATGGAACTCTCGTCGCCGCGGGTCAGGGGCACCACCACCTTATGAATGGCGAACTGGCTCTGGATTTGAACTTTATTGGCGCAGACATCCGGCTGCGCCACTGCGGAGCCCGCGGCCAGCGCCAAAGTCAAAACGCCCACAAGCGTCTTCGTTTTCTTCATGATTTCCTCCGCAGGTAGTCGGTCACGGCTTTTTGCGCGGCCAAGTCGGCGTAATTCGGATCCATCCAGCCGAAAATATCGTAATAAGGTCCAGTCACCCACAAGACGGCGTAGCGCGCCGTGCGGCCGGAGGGCATCGCAAGATAATCCGCCAGGCCGCGCAGGCCCAGGGCAATTTCCCTCTCCACTTCTTTTTTTTGCGCGGGCGTGGCCGCGCCGGACCAATAATTGGGGTGCAGCAGCCCGCCGCGCCCCACGCCGAACTCGCCCAGACCCAGCGGCGGCATCTGCGCGGGCGTCAAACCCAAATAATGCCCCAAGATGTTATTGCGAAAGCGCGCGTCATAGATGGAAAGGGCCTTGGCGATTTCCCGCGGCGTGGGCGGGCGCTGGGCGCGCGCGGCCGCGGGCTCGCCGATCTTGAGGTCCATGTACTGCGACAAGTCCACGGCATCCAAGCCCGCGATGTAGCGCCCCAGCATTTTTCTCTGGGCCGGGCTCATGCGCAGGACAAAATCCTCGGGAATCTGGAGATGATGGGCGAAATCATGCGAGAGGCGCACGCGGCCCACAAGCCCCAGGGCTTTCAAGTCGCCCCGGGTCCACTTTAGCAGATCCAGCCAGCGGCCGGGGTGGGCCACGACCGAGTCCATGAGCTCGGTGCCCAATTCCAGCTGCACCTGGGCCGGGTGCGCGCCGCGCGCCGAGGCCCGGGCCAAGGCGGCTTGGATGTCCAGCAGCGAGCCGTGGATAATCCCTTCCCGGTAGGCGTCCGACATCGGGTCAACGTCGAAATAGCCGCGCCAAGAAACGCTCACGCGCCAACTGTCGTTGTGCGAGGTCAGGGGATTAAAGCCCGGAAAGTAAATCGGAGGATCGAGGTGGGGCTTAAGCATCACCGTAAAGCCGTCTTCAAGCGCGCCGGCCATGGCCGCGGTGAGCTCGGCCGAGGACGGGCCCACGGAAAAATCGATTTGGTTCAAACCCGTGTAGGCGTAGCTGGGCGCGAAGGCCACCATGGAAAATCCCAAGGACTTGAGCGCGGCCAGGTGCTTGGCCGCGCTGGCGTACTCGCCCCGGCGGCCGGGATAGCTCACGCCCAACACGCCGGGAGGCAGCGGCGCGGCCGCCGCGCGGCCGGAAAATCCTACCGCGGCTGAAAATCCCAGGGCGCAAAACGCCGCCGTTTTTTTAAGGATGTCCCGCGCTTGGATCCGGGCTTTTGCCATGCGCCGCAATCAGTTGGCGCTGTCGCCCGGCAGCAGGCGCTGGGGAATGTTTTTGAAGGAGACCGGCTTGCCGCCGTCGAAATTGATGATCCAGGCGCGGTCGAAAACATCGTCGGGCCAGGTTTCGGGCGCCGAGGTGAGGCCGAAAGCCTTCGCGATGGCCGGAATCAAGTGGTGCTCCCAGGCGATGAGCACCATCTTGCCCGCGCCCGCAGGATCGCTCATCACGGCCTTGGCCAGGCCCGCGACGTCGGCCTTGGGAACATTGGTGTCGACCGCCAAGCCCAAGCTGTTGGCCAGGGGCTCCACGGTCTCAAGCGGCCTGGCGTCCTTGCCGTCGGCCTTGGGCGTCATGGCATAGATGGCGGCGGGCGTGCCGAATTGGGCCACCGCCGGATTGGTCTTAAAAAATCCCACCAAAGCCTTGGCGCGCTCCTCGCCGCGGGGGCTCAAATTATTACCGACGGCCGGCTTTTCCGCGTGGCGGATGATGATGACCTGCGCGGGACCGGCGGCGTCCGCGGAAGCGGCGGCGGGCGGCAAAGTGGAGATTCCCTGCCCCTGTGCGGACGCCTCGGCCGCGGCGCCTAGCTGCGCGGCCATATCAACCCAGGACATGCCCATGGCAGGAATGGCGGCGCCAGTCTCCGGCGCGGCGTCCGCGGAAGCGTCGAACGCCCGGGCGCGCGAAACGGCTAGGGTCAAGAGCGCGCAGGCCACGCCGGCCCACAAAAAAGTCGTCCGCGCTGGGCGCCTGGAAAGGGTCATGGGAACAGTGTAGTCCGAAACACCGCATGGCGCGCGGGTCCAAAGTCCCACTGGAAACCGGGCAAAAGACCCGCCGGAAAACGGGACTCGGGGCACCCGGGGTTGAACCGGGAACCTCCTGCTCCCAAAGCAGGCGCTCTGCCAATTGAGCTATGCCCCGTCGGAGAGGATTATATCAAGTTGCGTTCAAGCCGGGCGCGCGCAGGAAAATGAGCTGAAATTCCGGCTTCTCGCCCAAAGTTTTTTCGACCGCCGCGGCGTAGGCCCGGCCCTGGGCGGCGTATTTCTCTTTCCGCGCGGCCACGTCCCGCGCCGAGACCTTCTCGCTCTTGTAATCGGCCACCACCAGGCGTTCGCGCTCGCGAAAGAGGACGTCGATGACGCCGCGCATGACCGCGCCGTCTTCTTCGTAGACAAAGGGAATCTCCCGTCCCAAAATATCGGCGCGGGAAAGGCGCTCCGCCGCCTGCGAGCGCAAAAATTTTCGCAAAACCGCCGCGGCCTCGCGCGCCGCCGCCCCCCAATCGGCGGCGGGTTCGGCGCGGGAAAGCCCGGACGCGGCCTCAAGCGCCGCCCGCTCCAAAATCTTGTCCGTAAAGGCCGCGCCCGCCTTGAAGTCCCAGGCCTCTAGCACGCGGTGGCACACGCGGCCCACGAGCGCGCCGTCCGCCGCAACTCCGCCCGCACTGGAAGACTCGACGGGCCCCGTTCCCGACTCGTCCTCCTCCGCGGCCGGGCGCCGGCGCTTTTCCGCCTCGCCCGCCGCGCGCGTGGGCGAGACCGACCAGGGCTTGGCCGCGCAGCGCGCGCGCAGAGCCTCGCGCCCGAGCCAAAGCTCGGCCAGCGCCTCGACGTCAAGCGCGCCTTTTTCTTCCGGAATACGCGCTTGGCCGCGCGCCGCCCCGGCTTCAAGCCTGCTCCGGTGCACGGGAACCACGACCCCGCTTAAGGAAATTTTTGTCTGCGACGCGTCCGGCCAGGCGCCGGCGGCCGCAAGCCACCAAGCCAAGGAGCTCGTGCGCGGCTTGGGCCCTCCCAAAATCACGAGTTTCTCCTTGGCGCGGGTCATGGCCACATAGAGAAGCCGCACCGTCTCCTTATCCTGGCGCTCTTTTTCTAAAATCTCCAGCCGCGCCATGGCCGCGCCGCAGGCGGCCTTGGGCAGGCGCAGCCCGGCCGCGTCCAGAGACCAGTTGGCGAAATACGCCTTCTCGCGGCGCCCGGCCGCGTTTTGCCCGGCGCCCGCATCGGCCAGGAACACCAGCGGAAACTCGAGGCCCTTGGCCTTGTGCACGGTCAGGATGCGCACCGCCTGCAGGTGCTCGTCGGCCAGGGGGCTCTCGCCCTCCCGGTCGGAGCTTTGCGCCTCCTGCCGCGCGAAGTCGACGAATTCGCGCAGGCTTGAGCCCGCGCCCTCGGAGGACTCCAGCGCCAGGCGCGCGAACTTGAGGATATTGGCGGCGCTTTGCTCGCCGTGGTAGGCGCAGGAGGCCAGCTCCAGAAGCGGCAGCTCGCCCAATATCCGCCGCGCCAAAACGCCCAGAGGCTCGCGGCCCACGCGCCCGCGCAGACGGCGCAGCGCGGCGAATAATTTTTTCACGCGCGCGCGGCTTTCCTCCGGCAAAAGCCCCGGCGCGGGGTCGCGCAGGTAGCTCAAGGCCCCGCCGCGCGCCAAGCGGTAGAGTTCGGCGTCGTCCAGCGCGCACAGCGGCGAGCGCAGAAGCCCGGCCAGCGCGACTTTGTCCGCCGGGTCGTCGAGCGCGGCCAAGAGGTTGAGGAAATCGATGATCTCGGGCGCGCCGTAGAAGCTTTTTTCCATCTCGACCGCGTAGGGAATGCCGCGCGCCTTGAAGGCGTCCAAGAGAGGCCGCAAAGACGAGGACGAGCGCAGCAGGACGGCCGCGTCCCCCAAGCCCCAGCGCCGGTCCGGGCCGCAGTTCTCCACGATCCAGTCCGCGAGCCACTGGAATTGGGCTTGGCGGGATTCCTCGGCTCCCAGCGCTTCTTCATCGCTCTCGGAAATGACGAACTCGAGCGCGGGTCCGCCCGCGGGCGGCGCAGACGATCCCTGCGCGGACGCTGTAGCCGCCGGAACCAGCGCCTTGTACTCGGGCTGAAGGTCCTCCTCGTAGGCCATGATCTTCGGGAAAACCGCGTTGACCGGGGACAACAGCGCCCCGGGACTGCGGAAGTTGACGCCCAGCACGCAGAAAGCCGCCCCTGGAGAATCAAGGATGCGCCGGGTAAAGCGCTGGTAGGCGGCCATGTCCGCGCCGCGAAAGCGGTAAATCGACTGTTTGGGGTCGCCCACGACGAAGAGCCGGCCCGGCGCGAGCCTGACCTCGTCCCAGCGTCGCGCGCGGCCGCCCGGCTCCTCGGCCAAAAAAAGCAGGAACTCGCCCTGCAGGGGATCGGTGTCCTGGAACTCGTCGATGAGAAAGGCGCGGCAACGGCGCTTCAAGGCGTCGCGCACCTCCAAGTGGTCGCGCACCAAGTCGCGCGCGCGGCGCAGCAGGCCCTCGAACGAGATAAAGCCCCGGCGCGTGTAGGCGCGGCGGAATGTCTCGGCGAAGGGCCGCACCAGCGCGGCAGCGCGGCGGGTCAAAACTTCGTCCGCGCCGCAGGATTCTTCGGCCAGGCGCCGGGCCAGTTCATAGAGCGGCGCGCCGGCGGAATCCCAGGATTTGGGCCACTTCTTGGTGGCGATGTCCTCGGCGCTTGGCTCCGGCGCCGCGGGCCAGGGCGGATTTTCGCTTGAAAGGGCCTCGGCCATGCCTTTTAAGCGAGCCAAGACCGCAGTCAAAGACTCGTTGATTTTCGAGCGGCCGTCCGCCTTGGGCTGGACACGCGCCAAGCGCTCGAGTTTTCCGGCCAAAGAAAGCATTTCGCGGGCCAACGCGGGCTGGGCTTGGCCCGCGGCCGAGAGCTCCGCGCCCTCGCGGCAGAGCGCCCGCGCCAAGCCTTCCACGCTCTCCAAGGGCGCTCGAGTCAGAGCCTCAAGCCAAGCCTCCCTCTGAGGCGCCTGCTCGCCCAACTCGACGTCGAGCCACCGCGCCCACTCCGATTCGAACAAGTCGTCAAAGAGCCGCTCCGAGTCGTCGACCGTGAAATCCGGGTCCACGCCCGCCTCGACAGGATAGAGCCGCAGCACGCGCGCGGCGAAGGAATGGATGGTGCCCACGGCAGCCTTGTCGAGGTCGGCCAGCGCCTGGCGGCAGCGCCGGGACATCTCCGCGCGCGGACGCTTGAAGCGCGCCTCGATGGCGGAAATGAGTTCCGCCGCGCGGGCCCGCGCCGTCTCGTTTTGCGGCGCGCCGTCCAAAAACGCGGCCGCGGCCGCGAGGGTCTCGGCCAAGCGCAGCTTGATGTCGCCCGCGGCCTTGTCGGTGAAGGTGAGCGCCACCACTTCCTCCACGGCCGGGGCGTCTTGTGGGCCCAAGAGCAGGGCGGCCAGGCGGCGCACCAAAAGGGTGGTCTTGCCCGTGCCCGCGCCGGCTTCGACCACCACGTTTTGCGCGAGGCCAAAAGCGGCCGTCTCGCGCGCGGCTTGGTCGGCTAGGAGCGCCCGCAAATCACTCATGCGCGCCCTCTTCCGCGGCGGCGCCCAAAGCCTGTTCCGCGCGGCGGCGGGACGGGCCGTGGCTCTTGCGGCACAAAGAGGAAAAGCCGCACCAAGCGCAGTGGCCCCAGCCGCCGTCGCCCGTCGCGTCCGGCCGGATGGGGAAGCGCCCCTCGGCCAGGCGCGTCAAATTTTTGTCCGCCGCGGCCCAGAAAGCCGCGCGGTCCTTGCGCCACGCCGCGCCGGCATAGGCGTCCTCCCGCGCACGCGGGCCGGCGGCCTCCACTCCCGCCAAAAGCGCCGCGTCCATCTCCGCCTGGGAGCCCAGTTTGGCCTGGGCCAGTTCGGCGTAAAAGGAAAGTTGTAGCGTCTTTTCATTTTTTAGGTGATCGGAAATTTTGGTCTTATAGTCGACCACGCAAAAGCGCCGTCCCGAGAAATCAATATCAAGGCGGTCCAGGCGCCCGTGCACAAGCAGGTCCCGCAGCGCTTCGGGCGGTTTTCCCGGCCAGGGCGCGCGCAGGTCCTCCTCGAAGGCGGCGGGGCGCCAGCCCCCGGCTTCGGCCCGGGCCAAATCCCACGCCGCGAAGCCGCGCGCGTGGCCGCCCATCGCGCGCTTCTCCGACTCCCAAAGAACGGGGTAGAGCCCCAGGACGCGCCAGGAATGCTCGGCGAAGACCTCGCCTACCGCCCGGTCCAAAATCTTTTCCCAAACCGCGGGCGCGCCGGCGCGGGATCCGCCCGCGGCCAAGTCCCTGTAGAAGCGCTCTAAAATCTTGTGGTACATCTTGCCGCGGACCCTTTTGTCCAGGGCGTCTTTCTCGGGCGCATCCTCGATGGGCCCCAAATCCAGCACGCGCTCGGCGAAAAATTGAAAGGGACACTCAAGGTATGTTTTATAGGCGCTGGGCGAGAGCCCGCGGCGCGAGAGTTCCCGAAGATACTCCGTGGGCGGGCCCACCATCCCGTCCAAGGCGCCCGGGGGCGACCACGCCGAGAAACGCGGCAGGCGGGAGAGCCCCCCGTCCGCGAGCGCGGCTTCCTCACCGCGGCCCGCGCGGATCAAATACGGCGCGGGGTTTCGCCCGTTCAGCGCCAGACGCAAAGACACCTCGCGGGGCGAGAGCTCCTCGGGAGGGCACTCCGATATTTTTTGCGCGGGCGAGCGGGCCGCGCGGCGATGGATATTTTCCTCCCCCCACTCCAGGCCCGCGGCGCGGCAGAGCTGCAGCAAATAGAGCGAAGGCACCTCGGCCTTGCCCGCCTCGTCCGAGCGCGGGTAGACGCAGTAGAGCGTTTCCCGCGCCGAGGCCGCGGCCAGATAGAAGAGCAGTCGCTCCTCCTCATAGCCCGCGGACTTCAAGCCCACCCAGCAGCCGACCGGCTGGCGCAAGAACGCGCGCTCCGCGTCGCGCAGCAAAGGGTCTTCACGGATGTCGCGCGGAAAGCTTTTTTCCTTGAGGCCGAGGAGAAAAAGAACCTTGAAGCTCTCGCCCCGTCCGGCCATGACGTCCATAACGCGCACGCCGCGGCGCAGCTCCGGCTCGGCGCCGCGCGCCTTTTTAAATTTCTCCTCCAAGACGTCCAAAACCTCGTCCCAGGACGGCGCCCGGCCCAAACGATCAAACGCCTCCAAGGACGCTAAAATGCCCCAGACCGCGTCGGCGGCCGCGCGTTCCGCCTCGGAGGCGTCCTCCGGCAGGCGCACGAAGCGCGAAACCGTCTCGCGCGCCGTGCGCGCGGCTTCGCGCCACGAGGCGGGCAGCGCCTCCTGCGCGGTCTTCAAGCCCGCGACCGCCTCCCAAAGCGCGGCTACTTCGCTTTGCGGGACGCTGAAGAGAATTTCGTCGTCCGCGTTCCTGATCGCGAAATCCTCTCGCGCGCGGTCCTTGAGCTTGCCTTCCCACTGCAGCCAGCCCGCGCGGATTTGCAGGCGCTCGACGAGGATGCGCCAGCGGTGGAGCATGCCCTCGGTCGCGCCGTCCGGGAGACGGAAATACGGCGAGAAAAAAAGCTCCTCCAGGGACCGCGCGGGAAAATCGCGGCGCCGAATGGAAAGAACGGTCCAGGCCGCCTTGGCGAAGGGCTCGCGCAAAAGCGGCTCGCGGGCGGACATGGCATAGGGAATTGCGTTTTCCTCGAAGGCCGCGGCGACGGCCGCGCGGTAGGGCTCGAGGCTGCGCGCCATCACGCCCACGTCCTCATAGCGGCAGGCGCCGGCGCGGACCAAGGCGATGATTTCCTTGGCGCACAGCCAGGCTTCGTCGCGGGCGCCGCTCGCGCTCATGACGCGCAGCTTGGCCGCGGGAGATGGCCCCGCGTTCTCCTCGGCCGGTTCCGCAGACGCGCCCTCCGTCGCGAAGAGACGATCAAGCGCCGGGCCCAGCGCAGTCTTACCCGTTTGAGGCTCAAGATCCTGGCGCTCGGCGGTCAGACCCAGAATTTTCTGCTCGAAGAACGCCTCCGCGAAGGCGAAGGCCGGGTGACCCCGGCGGTAGGGAAAAAACAGCGCGGCCGGATAGTTCTTGGCCACGGCCTCAAAGAAGTCCGCCTGCAGGCCGGTCAAATCGTAAAAGCCGTAGTAGAGAATTTCCCGGAAGCGTCCCAGAAACGCCGAGCCGTCCTCCGCGCGCCGCGCGGCCAGGCGCGCCAGCGCCGAGGAGGACAGCACGTTCAAGGACTCCAGCCGCTTCTCATAAAGAAAGGACAGCCGCAGGAGAGCGGCAAGCTTTTGCCGCTCCGGGCCGCCGGCTTCAAGCTCCGCGCCGAAGTGCTCCAGCACCTGGTCCGGGGACGCGCCGGCGTCGATGAGATCGCGCAGACTCGAGCGCAGGCTGCGGGCCAGCGCCCGGGGCCGCGCCGCGCCGCCGAAAGGCCTAGAGAGCTCCGGGTGAGAGTCCAAGATTTCATCCATGAGCTTGTCGAAGAACACCGGATCGCCCAAGAGCGTTTTGCCCGCCAGGGCTGAGTCCTCTTCCAGCGCTGCGAGCGCCAGGCTGAAAAAAGTATGGAAGTGGACGTTGATGAGGGGAAGGCCGCGCTCGACCGCGGCCAGGCGCTCCAGGCGGTCGGCCATGGCCCGCGAGGGCGTCACCACCGCGATGGGCGCGGGCAGGCCCGCGGCCGGCACCGCGGCCAAGGACTTTAAGCGCCCGATAAAGGCGTCTTCAAGCGAGGGCTGGAACGGGCCGCAAAAAACCGTGAGCATGAGTCTATGAAATCAAATTTAAAATTCCCGCGGACTTCAAACCGCCGGCTGATCGCCGGAGGATTTCCCGAAAGGCAGCAAGATGAGAAAAACGCCCAGCATGACGAGAACGATGGTGCCGCCGCTCGACAAGTCAAGGTAGAAGGACGCGAGCATGCCGGTCACGACCGAGAAAAGCGAGATGGCTTCGGCCCAGAAAAGCGTCGCCGCGAAGCCGCGGCGCAGTTGCAGCGCGGCCACCGCCGGAATGACGACCAGGGCCGCGATGAGGAGCACGCCGATAATGGGGATGGAGAGCGTGATGGTCAGGGCCGAGAGCACGATAAGCAGCATGTTGAGCCGGCGCACCGGCAGGCCCGAGACCTGGGCCGAGTCCTCATCGAATGTGATGTAGACCAGTTCCTTGTAGAACAACGCCAGCGCACCGGTCACCACCGCGGCCAGAATCAGGATGGTATCGACGTCCTTTTGCGTGACGGTGACGATGCTGCCGAAAAGATAATTAAAGAGGTTGGTGTTGAAGCCCCGGCCCACGCTCAACAGGATGGTCGCCAGCGCCAGGCTGCCGGAGCAAAACAGGGCCAGTGAAGACTCTCCGTAAATGCGCTTGCTCAGCCGTAGCTTCTCGATGCCCAAGCTCGCGGCCGCGGTGGCGACCAGGGCGGCCAGGATGGGGTTTATCCCGAGCAGCAGCCCCAACGTAATTCCCGCCAGGGACACGTTGGCCAACGTGTCCGCGATGAGGGAATAGCGCCGCAGGACCAAAAACGTCCCAATTAAGGGCGCTACCAGCGCCACCACCACGCCCGCCTCCATGCCGCGGACAGCGAAGCCGTAGCGGAATAAATCCAGCACGTTAGCGTTCCCCTTGGGGCGAGATGGCTGGATGATCGTGCGGATGCGCCTCGACGTGGGTCTTGCGAAAGTACTCATCGACGGACCGGTGATAGAACAAGGTCTTGTCCACGCAGGCCACGTGCATGGCCTGGTGGGCCATGCGGTCGATGTCGTGGGTCACCAGGACGACCGTCAGGCGCAGTTCCTCGTTGAGCCTTTTTAAGAGCGCGTAAAACTCGCCGGCCACGCCGCGCTCAACGCCAACCGTGGGCTCGTCCAAAATGAGCGCCTCGGGGCCGCCCGCCAAGGCTCGCGCGATGAAAACCCGCTGCTGCTGTCCGCCAGACAAATCGCCGATGAGCCGCCCGCGCTCCTGCCACAGGCCGACTTGCTCGAGCGCGCGACGGGTCTCTTCCTTGTCATCGCGCGTCAGGAAGCGCAGGAGCCCGCGCCGCCCGTAGCGGCCCATGAGGGCCACTTCCTCTACGGTAGCGGGAAAATTCGCGTCGAAATTGGTCGCTTTCTGCGGGACGTAGCCGAGTCGCGACCAATCCTTGAACGCCGAAATGTCCTGTCCAAAAAGCCTCACCGCGCCGGAAGTGGGCCTCAAGAGGCCAAGAACAATCTTGATGAGCGTGGTTTTTCCCGCGCCGTTGCCGCCCACGATGCCCAAATAATCGCCGCGGTGCACCGCAAGCTCGACGTCCTCCAAGACCGGCCGTCCGCCGTAGGAGAAAGACACGTGATCGAGCTCGATAAGATTCTCCCCGTGATTGACCGCGGGCGGAGGCGTTTCTAGCGGCATTGCAGCGCGCTCCTCAAATGGGCCAGGTTTTGGCGCATCTGCGTAAAATAGTTCTTGCCCGCCGCGGCATCGGCCGCAGTGAGGCCCTCGATGGGGTCGAGCACCATGGTTTTGGCGCCGATTTCACGGGCGATGGTTTGGGAAAGCTTGGGCGAGACCAGGCGCTCGAAAAAAACGGTCTTAACCCCGTTCTTACGGGCGAAATCCGCGATGGCCGCAAGGTGTTGCGGCGAGGGCTGCGCGTCCGGCGAGAGCCCGCCGATGGCCACCTGCGTCAAGCCGTAATCCCGGGCCAGGTAGCCGAAGGCCGCGTGCGAAGTGACGATGTCTTTGCGGGCGCAGCGCGCCAAGCCGCGCCGGTACTCGGCGTCAAGCGCCCGAAGCCGGACGTCGAGCGCGCGGGCGTTGGCCGCGAAGTACGCCTTGCCGGCCGGGTCGACTTGAATATAGGCATCTTCGATGCGCCGGGTGATTTTTTCGGCCAGGCGCGGGGAAAGCCACACGTGCGGGTCGGCGGCATCAGAGCTTACTTCGCCGTGACGCGTCATGAGTCCCTTGGCCGCGACGACGACCAGCGTGCGCCGGGGATTAAGCAGCCGCAAAACCTTGCCGCCCCAGGGCTCGACCGCGCCGTTCAAGATAAGCAGCCGGCTTTGCTCCAGACGCGCGACGTCCAAGGGCGTGAGCTCGTAATCATGCGGCTCGGTGCCGGCCGGGGTCACGTCGAAAACCCGGGCCCTTTCTCCGCCGATTTCGGCCGCGAAAAAATACATCGGGTAAAAGCTCGCGGCAACCTGCAGTTTGCCGGCGGCCGGAGCGGCCGCGGAGCGCGCAAGCTCCCGCGCGCGCCACAAGGACGCGGCCGTCGCCGCCAGAAGCAAAACAGCCGCTATCGTCAAGGCCGAGAGCGCGCGCCGTGTTTTCACGCGGCGGTTTCCTTGGACGCGCTGGCGCGGACGCCGCAGGCCTTGCACAAGCCGAAATACTCCATCGCGTGGTCCGTGATGACCGCGAAGGCGGAGGATTTCTTGAGCCGCGGACGCAGGGCGCAGTCAACGTCCTCGACCGCGCCGCAGCGGGTGCAAGCCAGATGATGGTGGTGAGCCCGCTCCGCCGCGAGCTCATAATGGGCGTGGCCGTGCCTGAAATCGACCCGCCGCACGACCCCGTCCGCGGCCAAGTCGTCCAAGGCGCGGTAGAGGGTGGCCAGGTTCAAGGCGCCGCCCAGGCTTTTTTGCAGTTTGGCCGCGGTCACGGGCGCGGGCGCGCGCCAGAGGGCGCGCATGAGCCGCAATCGCCCGGGCGTGGCCCGGCCGCCGCGCCGGCGCAGCATCCGCCTAAAATCCGGGGAATCCATGGATCCAATAGTATAATAAACGCGAATTATTTGCAATAATGACGGCGGCGCTTCCGCCGCGCCGGGGCTCCGGGGCCGGCCGAAAATCCGGGCCTTGACACCGACACTTGCGACCGCTAGACTTTCAGGGTGAACGTCGCGGCCAAGACGGAAAAAGAATCCTCCCGGCAGTCCCTGGACGCGCTCCGCCACTCCTGCGCGCACGTCATGGCCCAGGCGGTGCAGGAGCTCTTTCCCGGGACCAAGATCACCATCGGCCCGGCCATCGACAACGGCTTTTACTACGACTTCGACAGCCCGCACCGCTTCACCGAGGAGGATTTCCCCTCAATCGAGAAGCGCATGCGCCAAATCGCGGAGGGCAACCATCCCTTTGTCGGCCAGGAAGTGACGCCCGAGGAGTCGCGCCGGTACTGGGAGTCGCGCGGCGAGCCCTATAAAATCGAGATTTTAGACGGACTGAAGGGCCAGACCATCACCCACTATACCCATGGGACCTTCACGGATTTGTGCCGCGGCGGACACTGCGAGAACACGCGCGCCATCCGGCACTTCAAGCTCTTGAGCGTGGCCGGGGCCTACTGGCGCGGCGACGAGAAAAACGCCATGCTCCAGCGCATCTACGGCACGGCCTGGCCGACCAAGCAGGAGTTGGACGCCTACCTCAAAATGCTCGACGAGGCCAAGGCCCGCGACCACCGCAAGCTGGGCACGGCGCTGGATCTCTTCAGCATCCAGGAGCTGGCGGGGCCCGGGCTCATCTTCTGGCACCCCAAGGGCGCGCGCATGCGCCTCATCATGGAAGACTGGCTCAAGGCCGAGGCCCTGCGCCGAGGCTACGAGCTGGTCAGCACGCCGCACATCGCCAATGTCGAGCTTTGGAACACCTCTGGGCACCGCAGCTTCTATAAGGACAACATGTTCTCGGAAATCGAGGTGGAGAAGGCGGATTACCAGTTAAAGCCCATGAACTGCCCCTTCCACATCCTTATATATAAGAACCGCCTGCGCAGCTACCGCGATTTGCCCATGCGCCTGGCCGAACTGGGCACGGTCTATCGCTACGAGCGCTCGGGCGTGCTCCACGGGCTTCTGCGCGTGCGGGGGTTCACCCAGGACGACGCGCACATCTTCTGCGCGCCCGAGCAGATCGAGAGCGAGGTCGACGGCTGCGTGGATTTCGCCCTTGAGGTCTTCAAGACCTTCGGCTTCGACAAATACGTCATGGAGGTCTCGACCTGGGACGAGGCCAAGCCCGCGGATTATTCCGGCGAGGCCGAGGACTGGCGGCGGGCCCAGGCCGCCTTGGAGAGCGTCTTGTCCAAGCGCGGCATCGACTACTCCCTCATCAAGGGCGAGGCCGCCTTCTACGGCCCCAAAATCGACGTCAAGCTCATCGACGCCATCGGCCGGCCATGGCAGCTCTCCACCGTGCAGTTCGATTTCAACCTGCCGCAAAAGTTCGGCCTGGAGTACGTGACGGCCGACGGCTCGCGCCAGCGCCCGCTCATGGTCCACCGCGCGCTCTACGGATCCATCGAGCGGTTCTTCGGCATCCTCATCGAGCATTACGCGGGCAATTTCCCGCTCTGGCTTTCCCCCGTGCAGGTCAAGATTTTGTCCCTGACCGACGCCCAAGTCCCGGCGGCCCAGGCGCTCGCGGAGCGATTGGCGCGCGCGGGGCTACGCGCGGCACTGGACGCGCGCCCCGAGAAAATCAACGCTAAAATCCGCGACGCTCAGCTGGAAAAAATCCCCTACATGGTCATTTTGGGCCCGCGGGACGTGGCGGCCAACGTCCTTTCCATCCGGCTGCGCGACGGCCGGCAATTCCAAGGCGTCGCGGAGGAGTCCTTCGTGAACACGCTGACGCGCGAGCGGGATCTCAAGCAGACCGCGCCCTCCTGGGAGGGCGCGTGAAAAAAATCGCCGGACCGGCCTTGGCCGCTCTGCTTTTAGCCGGGGCTTTGTCCCCGGCGCGCGCCGGCTTCTGGAGCTTTTTGCTGCCCCGCCCCAAGACTCCCGGCGTGGCCGAGGAGGCCGCCTTTGAGTCCGCCGCGCAGATGTTCCAGGCCACCAATACGGACAAGCTCGCCGTGGTCCAGGCCCTGCAAAAATACCTGCAGAACTTTCCCGATTCGCCCCACACGGACGACGCGACTTTCTTGGAAGGGCAGTCCTATCTGGAGTATGCCCTGGCCATCCTCAAGTCGGAAAACGCCTCAAAGCAAAAATCCATGGAACGCGCGCTCGAGCCCCAAAACCCCGTGGCCACGCAGGCCCTGGACAACGCCAAGAAGGCTTTTGAAGCGGTCGCCCAGGACCGCGGCAGCGATTTGGCTTCTTCGGCCCAATACCGCCTGGGCGAGACGGCCTACGACGGCCAGCATTGGAATGAGGCCGTGCTCAATTTTCAAAAGGTGAGCAAGAGCTTCCCCAAATCCTACATCGTGGCGGAAAGCCTCATCGGCATCGTGGACGCGGACTTGGCCCAGGATGATTTCCCCGACGCCGAGGCCAACCTCTTTTTGCTGGGCGAGACCTTTCCCAACTACCTCAAGGAGCCGGACGTGGTCTACGCCGAGGGCATCGTGGCCCTGCAAAAAGGCGACTACGATACCGCCGAGCGGATGTTCAAGAGCCTGGATTCCGCCGAAGCGGAATATTATCTGGGCAAGACCCACATCCTGGCCAACAAGCCCTTTCTGGCCGCGGCGGATTTTGAACGGCTCCTGAGCGAGCATCCGCAAAGCGACTTGGCGCCCCAAGCCCGTTTCTTCCTGGGCGACTCCTTTTTCCTGGCCAACGATTACGACGGCGCCATCGAGAAATACCAGGATTTCCTCGCCAAGTACCCCGACAATCCCCTGCGGGTCTCGGCCATGTTCCGCCTGGGCTCGTGCTACTTCGAGAAAAAGGACTTCGTCCAAGCCCGAGCCAACTTCCAGGCCGTTCTGGATCGCTACCCGCACGACTTCTTCGCGCCGCTGGCCCAGTATTTCATCGCCGAGTCCTACCTGACCGCCGGGCAGCTGCGCCAGGCCCTGTTCGCCTACTCCAAGGCCATCACGGAATATCCGGAGGACATCCGGATTTCTCCGCTGGCGCGCTTCAAGCTGGCCTGGACCCAATACCAGGTCGGCGACATGGACGAGGCGGTGCAGACCTGCCAGAATTTCCTCTCGCTCTACCCCACCGACGCCTTGGCCAAGGACGTCTATCTGATTTTGGGAAACTCCCTCATCAAGCTGGGCCGGCACTCGGAGGCCGCCGACGCCTTCCAGCGCATCCTGGACTTGGCCCCGGCTTCCGATGTCGCGGAGCAGGCGCTGTTCTCCATTCTGCAGGACCAGTACAACCAGAAAAGCTACGCCTCCATCCTCACGTCCTACCAGTACCTGCTGCGCCGCATGCCGCCGTCCAACTCGCGCTGGCGCAGCCTGAGCTACCTCTACGCCGCGGAAGCCTATTTGGATTTAGGCCAGGCCGACCAGGCCCAGCGCCTCTACGAGATGATCCTCAAAGTCTACCCCAACGATCCGGCCGCGCTTTACGCCCAGGACGGCTTGGCGTGGTGCTATTCCTACAAAGGAGACGACGCGGACGCCATCGCGGCGCGCAACAAGTTGAAGGACATGATCGCGGCCAGCGGCTCGACCACGGCGTTTGCCTTGAACGGCCTGGGCTTGGCCGACAGTCTCTTCAACCAAGGCAATTACGACCAGGCCTACCAACTCTACAGCCAATTCGCGGCCAGCGAGCCTAAAAATCCGCAGGTCCCCGCCGCCCTCTACCGCGCGGGCCTGAGCCTCTATCACGAGCACTACTATTCGGACGCCATCACCCAGTGGCAGAAGCTCATCGCCGCCTACCCCAAGTCTCCCGAGGCCGTCAAGGCGGCCTACGAGGCGGCCGATACGCTCTTCCGGGCCCAGAAATATCCCGAGGCTACCGCGGCATACCGGCAGATCATCAGCGACTACCCGGACAGCCCGCAAATTTCCACGGCCTACCTGCGCATCGCCCAGGCGTCCTTCAACGGAAAGAACGACAACGACGCCGTGAGCCAGATTCAGGACTTCTTGAAACGCTTTCCGAACTCGTCCGAGGTCGATGATGCCTTGGATCTGCTGGAGGCGATTTTCGACAGGAATCCAAAAATGGATTATCAGTCAACCCTGCGGGGACTCACGGTCTCAGGCTCCACGACCGCGGTCGCGACCGACGCCCAGTTCCGCTTGGGCCGCCGCTGCTTCGAGCAGAAAGACTACGCCTGCGCCACGACGGAGCTTCAGAAATTCAGCGTTGAATACACGGACGACCCGAAGCTTCCCGAGGCGCAGTTCCTGCTGGGAGAAAGCGATGTCCAGCAAAATGAGCCCGACCTGGCCGTCGCGGCCTACCAGCGGCTCCTGAATAATTTCCCCGCGGATCAAAACACGCCCTTGGCCCTGTTCCACTTGGCCGGGGCCTTCTACGGCGAGAAAAACTACGCCCAGGCCGCGAACTACTACGGGCAGTTGGCCGAGCAATATCCCAAATCGGAGTACTTGAAGCCCGCCGAGTTCAACCTGGCCCTGGCCGACAAGGCCCTGGGGCGGCTCGACGAGGCGCAGGCCGCCTATGATCAGTATGCGTCCCTGGCCGGCGGCGCGGAGAGCACCGCCGCCTACTGGCAGATTTACGCCATCCAAAAGCAGCGGCACGACGACCAGGACGCGGTGGCCACGCTCATGAAGATCAAGTCCGCCGCCGCGCCCGGCTCGCAGGACTATCTTGAGGCGTCCTACCGCCTCGGAGAGATGTACCAGGACATGGGCCGCCCCGACGCGGCCTTGAGCGCCTGGGAGGAGATGCGCGGCGACAAGCCCGTCGACAATCCCTTCCGCCTCCAGGCCCTCATCAATTTGGCCCAGGCTTATGAAAAAGCCGGCAACGACGCGAAGGCCGCGGACGTTTACGACGACTTGGCGCTGAGCGCGGGCAAGCCGCTGGCCCAGCAGGCCGCGGCGCGCGCCAAGGCGCTCCGGAAGATGGCGGACTCTCCGGCGGCGTCCAAATCAAGCGGCGACCAGCCGGGCCAGGGAGACGGAGGCAGCGGCGGCGGCGCCGACGCGCGACAATAACCAGGAGGACACTTCACGAATGAACTCACTCGACATCCTGACCGTGCTCAAGCATGACTACACGCTGGTCATTCTTTTTTGCTGCTCGATTCTCTCCATCGTCTTCATCATCGAGCGCTGGATCTACTTCCGCACGGCCGCGGCCGACCGGTGCGACGACATCCTGGCCCGCGTGCGCAAGTACCTGGAAGCGGGCCAAGCCCAGCAGGCCAAGGATTACTGCCAGAAGCAGCCCTCGGTCGTGGCCCAGGTC
>Ga0307372_10000449_pt1 | contig 73688 bp, 62 predicted proteins | sample OX1MG_FD_202533 | JGI IMG/M metagenome (GOLD analysis project Ga0307372, IMG submission 202533) | Soil microbial communities from Risofladan, Vaasa, Finland - OX-1 | ecosystem: Environmental > Terrestrial > Soil > Coastal area > Acid sulfate soil | place: Finland: Risofladan, Vaasa | collected... | reverse complement strand
TTTGACGAGGATGCTATCCGCCGTCTTCGCGTCATGTTTGAGAAGGTCTGTGTTGACTTCGAATCTCAACTTGTCGAAATCAATGGCGAAACCGATCATGTGCATTTGCTCATCCACTATCCGCCAAAGCATTGCGTATCTGCTTTGGTCAATAGTCTCAAAGGTGTGTCCAGTCGTAGGCTTCGCCTTGAGCGTCCAGATATCCAACGCCGCTACTGGAAAGGAGTTCTTTGGTCGCCGTCTTACTTCGCTGCGTCTTGCGGTGGTGCTCCAATCAGCATCCTCCGAGAGTACATTGAGAATCAAAAGTTACCCGTTTAGGCGACCTCATAGCCACGCTCTCAAGGGCGACGTTTTACGGTCGCGCGGATAAACAACCCCATAGCTAGCCTAACTCACCGCAGTTGCCCTCGTTTAATCAGTTAGGACGGACCTTCCGTCTGGCTTGTTTCGTTTGCTAGCTCGCGGCAGCGCTTCTCCAATTTGCAGCCCGTTAACCGAATTTTAACACGATTGTGATGATGCGAGCCATGGGTGTGGTGGACTATCCACCCGTCTTTTCGGCAGCCCATTTCTAATTCTGCACAGGAGGCACTACTTTGAGTCGAAGCCTAATTAGAATTTGCCTTTTGGTCGTCGGCTGCGCACTAATTGCCTGTGCCCAGAGTGTAGGCACAATCAGCGGGCAAGTAGTCGATGTGTCCGGTGCAGCGATTCCCGCCGCTACGGTCTCCATAAGCAATCTCACATCCGGGGCCGTGGCTCGAGCAACAACAGGGGCGGACGGGAGCTTCGTTGTCAACAATCTGAAACCGGATCGATATTTGGTGACGGTGGAGAAGACGGGTTTCGAAGCGTATACAGAGCAAGTCTCGCTCGCGACACAGGAATCCGTTATCGTTAAGGCCAAAATGTCGATCGCGACCTTGGCACAGTCCGTGGTGGTGCGCGGCACTGTCGTGCCCGGAGCGAGACCCATGCCGACTCGCACCGAAGTGCTCCTGTCCAACCAGTCCATTCGCGTCTTGGATCGCAAGCAACTCGACGCGGCGGGCCCTGTCGCCGGCGGAGCACAGATGATTGCTTTTACGCCCGGCGCCAACGTATTTGGATATGGAGAAACCGGCGCGACGAAATACACGATCCAGTTGAACGGAATCCATCAGGGTTGGGCAGGCGAGAACACCGGCTTCACGGCACCCGGCTCGCTCGGCGTCACTTTTGATGGCGTGCCCATTTCCGACGTAGCGACGGGTCTGTGGCAATCGGGGACCATGCCGCAGAATCTTCTCATGCAGAATTTGTCCGTCACTTACGGCCCCGGCCTAGCTGCGGACCGCTGGTACGACAACGTCGGCGGGCAGGTTGAGTTCACGCCGATTCAGCCGACAGTTAGCCGTCACGTCAGCGTTGCAGCCACCTATGGAAGCTACAATCAGAAGAACATTGCCTTTGTCGCAAATACGGGCGGGTTCCACGGCTGGTCTACGGTGATCGGAGGCGGCGTAGGCAGCGGCGACAGCTTTCGCCAGGCTCCGGACGGCTTTAAGAATCATAGCAGCGACGGCGCGGCCTTCATTAAAACGATCAGGATGTTTTCGGCGGGAAGCTTTGAGCTGAGCAGCTATTACGCCAAAAGCGGCGGCTACCGACCGCAGGTGATTCCGCTCACGGATCAGGGAATCGTCGGACCGAATGGGCAGCATTACAGCCAGGCCACCAGCGGGTTCTACAGCACTCTGCCCTTCGACGCTTACAACAAGTACGATACCAACGAAATGTGGATCCTCAATGGTCGCGAAAACCTGCTGCTCAATTCCACGACCACTCTCTCGAACATGACTTGGTTCATGCACATCCGTCGTTTCCACAGGCGGCTGGCTGATATTTTCGCTTCCCCCGGACAGATCGATGAATGGAATAATCCCTACAGCGACGCTTTCGGTGACGAGATCTCGCTCTCCAAGGTTCTGCCCCTAAATACTTTCTCCCTGGGCGGCTACTTCATCCACGAACTCTACAATACCAGGAACAACTTCTTCGATCCCACCATGGGCGGAAACGGTGCTACCGCAACGGTGAATCCGCAAGGGAGGATTCGTTCCGGCTACTTTGACCAGGACGATGTTGCGTTCTTTGCCGAAGACGATTTTCATCCCATCCCGAAGCTGCACATCACTCCCGGCGTCCGCTGGGTTGGCTTTCGCACCGGCTACTCGGACCAGGCCCAGCACGACTTTAATTTTGCGCCCGGCGTCGTACTCAGTACCCACTGCGCGCTCTTTCCGACCACATCTGATCCGTACAGCAACCTCTTCGGCCCTCCAAATACAACCGATGCAGGCTCCCTTTGCGGCGGGCATTCGACGCGCAGCGACGTAGAACCCTCCGTCAGCGCGGGCTATATGGCCTTGTCGTGGCTGACTGTCTATGGTGGCTATTCGACCGAATTTCATTCACCATCGCTCGGCGGTGGTGGCGGCATGTTCCAGAAGGTTGATCCCAATTTCTACAGTTTGGCGAAGGGCGCTTATAGCCAGGTTGGGTTCAAAATGCATTTCGAGGATGCCCCCGTGCTCAAGAACATGATCGTCGGCCTCGCTTACTACCACATCGATTACACCAATCAGGAAATCGATTTTGAAACCGCGGGACACGTCCAGATTGCCGGCGGAGGCAGCTCAACCTATCATGGAGTGAACGCTTATTTCGACGATGACCCGCTCGCGAATCTTCATTTTTTCCTTAACATAAACGGGGAGGCTTCGAAATTTACAAATTACATTGTGGGAGGCCCGAGTGTCGCGGCGTGCCAGGCGCAAACGCCAAATCCCTGCACGTTTTACAATAACCTGCCCGTTTCTTATGTGCCTAATGCCACCTTCAACGGGGGCGTATATTACGGAATCGAGCGCCACGATCATGTGTTGGTCGAGCCCCGTTTCACGGTCATTTACGAGGGCTCTCAACACCTCTTCAATAACCTTACCGGCGCTCCCGACAACGCCACCATGCCGTCGTATACCACGGCGAATCTTTCGTTCACCGCCTCACCGATTAAGTTCGTGAATTTGAGTCTTTCCGTGCAGAACCTGTTCAATAAGAAGTACAACAACTACGAATACATCTCCAGCGGCGGCTACTTCGGGACATCAACCAATGGATACACACTCGCCTATCCCGGTGCGCCGCTTTCCACGTACGGCACGGTAAGCTTTCAGTTCTGATTTGAACTTACCAACGACCGAAGAGCCGTCATTGTGGCGCAGTCTTGGAGCGCAGCGGTTTTGCGGCCGTCACCGATCGGTTGCTGGCGCTGGCGTGAATCTTTTTTTAGACACCGCTGCAAGGAGGTTGCGAATTGCTTGTTGCGTGCTCGCGGGAAGCTGTGACCTCTTCCCAACAAGCCAACCTGGCCCCGAGATCCTTTCGCCCCGACCATCGAGATCGGTGTAGCCGAACGCCTTCAAAGCATCGAAATGGGAAGAGGAGATCGTCATTGGGCGAGGATTCCCGACTTTCGTCAGGAGACACCTGGAGCATGAACTCCGTGTACAGCTGACCCACTTTTCGCGTCCGCCTTACCACATCCATTTGTTCAACTCCTGCTGAAGCTCAATATGTAATTTGGGCGTACAGTTGGCGCACATGATGTAATTTAAGAATACGTTAACTGGCTGCGCAATTCTTTTCGCCAGCTTGCTTCTACCTGCGGCAACGGGCCGCCTCAATTCAGATTTCAACTACAGTGCCGCGCATATAAAGGCCGCAATCACAACGGCAGAGGGCGCGCAGGACGAAAACTCACAACGTGTCCGTGTCGCCGCAGGGGAGTATCAAATCCTTTAGGGAGCCAATGCCGGCGGAATCGGCTCATACGCTCCGGGGGTGTATAACTTCCGGGAATCGTGGACGCCTTAGCGATTTGCAGATGGCAGCTTTGACGTGGAAGGGGAAAGGGAATACGAATCGCCAAAGGACGAGCAGCACAGCAATCGATTTGCAGTTGGTCCACTTCCAGCAAGGGCGAATTTCTGAAGTTGGAACCTCTTCTATCCAGGACTGATTCTGCGGTCTAATCCCGGCTACGTTTACGCGTCACCAGTCGATGTGAGCTTGGTCACGGTGGGCGAATCTCCGCCTTGCGAAACTGTGTTCATAAGGGTTGCAGATATGAAATTCTTGCTGGCGGGTCAGACGAGTTTCAAATGAACGTGATGGGAGGCACAAAATGAAAATCCTGCTGGCAATCGATTCGTCGAGTGCATCACAAGACGTGATCGCCGAGGCGGCGGCCCGCCCATGGCCCTCCGGAACGAGGTTTTGCGTTCTCCATATCGTGGACGTCGTGGGGATGGGGCGATTCTCGACGATGATCGACGAAGAAAACACTCCGGCAAAGCTCTCGTCACCGCAGCGGCCGAAAAATTGGTTCGTGCCGGGCACGAAAGGAGCACTGACATTTTGGTTGGTTTCCCGCGAAAGGCCGTCGTGCAATACGCCAAGGAATGGGGAGCTGACTTTGTGATGGTTGGCTCGCATGGCGAGCGCGCCCTCTCGCGATTTCTATTCGGCAGTGTTGCGCAAGCAGTGCTTCGCACAGCGCCGTGTTCCGTTGAAGTTGTCCGCCGAGGGATTCCAGAATCTTCTTCATGCCGGGGGATGAAACTACTGCCTGGCACGGACGGGTCTGACGGCGCCTCGGTTGCAGCGAAATCATTGGCGAATCGTCCGTGGCCTGCGGGCAGCCAAGTCAAAGTCATCAGTGCGGTTCAATTGCTCGTGCGGGAAATGAGATGATGGTGTCGTCGTCCTCGCCCATCTATCCGACAAGTCTCCTCGAAGAGGTGTGGGATGAAGTCCGCAGCAGTGCGCACGAAGCGGTCGCCGAGGCGCGAAAGACACTGGAAGCTGCAGGGATGAAGATCGTGCCGGGCGAAACGACGCCAGAGGGAGACCCCCGGGTTGTCTTGCTTGCGCAAGCGAAGGAATGGGACGCGGACTTAATCGTTCTTGGTTCGTACGGGCGTCGCGGGATGCACGGTATACTCATGGGAAGCGTCTCGGAATCAGTGGCACTGCACGCCCACTGCTCAGTGGAGGTCATTCGAGGGTAGTGTAGACAGGAGAACTCATCGGATCGTGAGTTCGGTCTCCAAGGTCGAGAGAGAACTTGCACCAAACAGGAATGTGCGCTCATCGCCCGGTCCCATGAGGGTGCTGTTTGCTCGGTGGACCGGAGCGCCGGCGATTTCCATTCTGACCATCGGCGCCATTCTTCTCCATTTAATTTTTCGCTATGCATTAGGGACCACTCAGACAATTTATATTGCTCCGCTCATTGCCGCCCTGATCTTTGGGGGCATTCCACTTATTGTCACATTGACGAAGAAAGCGTTCGCACGGGAATTTGGCTCGGATTTGCTCGCGGGAATCTCGATCGTTACCGCGGTGCTGCTCGGAGAATACCTGGTGGGCGCGATCGTCGTGCTGATGCTTTCGGGAGGGACAGCGCTCGAAGAGTTTGCATCCCGGCGAGCATCGTCTGTGCTCGATGCGTTGGCGAAACGCATTCCTCAGACTGCGCACCGCAAGACAGGCGCGAATTTCTCTGACGTGCCGCTCGACGCCGTGTCGGTCGGGGATATGTTGATTGTATTCCCGCATGAAATTTGCCCGGTAGACGGCGCAGTCATCGAAGGCCACGGAAAGATGGATGAGGCGTATTTGACGGGCGAGCCATTCGAAATCTCGAAAACTCCCGGCTCGCTGGTGCTCTCTGGCGCGATCAATGGCGACTCGGCTTTGACGATTCGAGCCGAGAAGCTGGCGGTGGATTCCCGATACGCAACCATCATGCGCGTAATGCAGGAAACAGAGCAGAAGCGGCCACGACTCCGGCGCCTGGGCGACAAACTGGGCGCGTGGTACACGCCGATTGCGCTGCTTCTCGCCATCGCCACTTGGGCGGTGACGCGGGAGTCCCATCGCTTTCTCGCAGTATTGGTTGTCGCGACGCCCTGTCCCTTGTTGATTGCCATTCCCGTTGCGGTGATTGGCGCCATTTCCCTTTCCGCGCGCCGCGGAATCATCATCAAGAATCCTGGCGTGTTGGAGGAAATTGACCGTTGCCGAACTCTGATTTTCGATAAGACGGGAACGCTCACATACGGAAAACCGAAACTGTCTGAAATAAAGTGCGCGGGTGATAATCAACGCAAAGATGTTCTTCGGTTAGCGGCGAGCTTGGAGGTTTATTCGAAGCATCCGCTCGCCATGGCCATTCTTGGTGCTGCCCAAGCAGAGGGACTGCGAACGGAATCCGCTTCGGAAATCAGCGAGCGCCCGGGCCAAGGATTGCGAGGGACGGTTGGAGGTCGGAAAGTCCTCATTACCGGAAGAAACAAAGTCGCGGTGCAGAAGGGAGAGCTGCCCCCCGTTGCACCTGGACTGGAATGCCTGGTGTTTCTCGATGGCAATTTTGCGGCGGCGTTTCACTTCCACGACGCTCCGCGCAAGGACAGCCGTCTTTTCCTGGAGCATTTGAAACCGCGCCACGCAATCACCAAGTTGATGCTCGTCTCCGGAGACCGGGAATCGGAAGTCCGTTATCTGGCCGGGATAGTCGGAATCAAGGAAGTGCATTCGGCGAAGAGCCCGGAAGAAAAAGTCGAAATTGTGCGCGAAGAAGCGAAGCGGCAGAAAACCCTTTTTGTTGGCGACGGAATTAATGACGCGCCCGCGATGCAGGCAGCGACCGTGGGTGTGGCCTTCGGTTTAACCAGCGATATCACTTCGGAAGCGGCTGACGCGGTCGTAATGGAGACTTCGCTGGGGAAAGTGGATGAACTGATGCATATTGGCCGCCGGATGCGGCATATCGCGCTGGAGAGCGCCGTTGGCGGAATGGCGCTTAGCGTAGTGGGTATGATAGCGGCCGCTCTGGGTTATCTCCCGCCGGTAGGCGGAGCGATCGCGCAGGAAGTGATTGATCTCCTTGCCGTCTTGAATGCCGTGCGCGTTGCCTTGCCGTTTAAGGTCCTGACCGATTTCTAAGAATGCACCACGGTTACATTCTTAATCTTTAGCTTGCATCTTCCTCATAACTCATAGCCGCCTGTAACCAATCATTTGTGTCCCGTGACCCGCGTCACAGTCGTGAGTGACGCAGATCATCGCGCCCAAGTGAGACTGCTGCTAGAAACACCTTGAACCGTGAAGTAGACAATAAAGGGGAAAGAAGATGACGAACGAGACATTCATTGCGGAATCCGGCGAAGAGTCGGCCACGAATGTGAGAATTGGGAATGCAACCGAGTGTCGTAAAGCCATTTCGGACGCAGTGGCAAAGCGTGCGTACGAGATTTATGAACGCTCGGGGCGCCAGCCAGGCTTTGATCGCAAAAACTGGTCTCTGGCCGAGAGTGAAATCCTCAAGCCTCTTAGCTGCGGAGTTTTGAAATCGAAAGATGGCGTTAATGTCTCAATATGCCGCTCCTCGCTTAGTGCAAAGGATATTGAGGTGTGCGTGGAACCGCATCGCTTGATCGTTATGGCGCACAAGGACTCGGATTCGGTAATTGGCCGAGCGGGAACTTACCAAGTGCTTTCTTTGGCAGACGAAATCGAGCCATCCTCCGTGAAGCTAAGAGCGCATGGCGGTCTGCTTGAGATCAAGCTGAGTAAAGCCGGCGCAAACAAGCAAACTTTTCTTGCCAAGGCTGCCGCTTGATTTAGGGTTTACGGTCAACGACTTGAAGCAAGCTTCCAGCAATCTCTCGCGATTGCCCAATCTTCCTGCGCGCGGATGATTAGGACGCGGGCGGCGGAATTGCGAGTGGAGATTTCGTGATCGGCCGCTGGCCGCCGATTCTTTTGCGAATCGAGTTGAAGACCGAGATATCCGAAGTTGGCGCAAGCTGCCGCCCGCACTTCCGGCGAATTTTCGCCGATTCCAGCGGTGAAAACCAAGGCATCTATTCCGTCCAGGACCGCAGTCATCGCGCCAATGTAGGAAACGAGGCGATGGACAAATATCTGGAAGGCAAGCTTGGCGCGCGTGTGACCTTTCTTCATTGCGGCCACGATTTGCCGCATATCACCGGATATCCCAGAGATTCCCAGTAGGCCGGATTTCGTGTTTAGTAATTGATCCAAGTCTTCCCCTGTAGATTTGCCGTCACGCATTAGGTAAGTGAGGATGCCTGGGTCAACCGAGCCGGAGCGAGTACCCATCATGAGTCCTTCCAGAGGAGTGAAGCCCATTGTTGTGTCCACGCTATGTCCATTTCGGATCGCAGCCAAAGAGCAACCGTTCCCAAGGTGGCAGGTCACCATTTTGAGCGCGGATAGTTTCTTGCCGAGCAGTTGAGCGGTGCGCTCGGCACAATACTGATGGTTGATTCCGTGGAAGCCATACCGGCGAATGCCGCGTGTGAGCCATTCGTAAGGTCCGGGATACACAAACGCGGATTTGGGCAGTCGGCCATGAAATCCAGTGTCAAACACGGCCACCTGCGGAACCGTTCCGAATCGCTTCTCGATGATGTCGATTCCTTCCATCTCGACGCGATTATGCAGCGGGGCAAATGCAGACATCTTCGCTATGGCGGCCTTTACGTCAGATGTGATGACAGTTGACCTCTCATATTTCTGACCTCCGTTCACGATGCGGTGGCCTACGACGTCAATCTCGGAAGACTTGAAAACGACACGAGTCTTGCCAGAGCACAGCGTATCGAGCAGCAAATCAATCCCTCGTTGGCGCGATCCAATCGTAGTTTGTTTTTCGAGCTTTTCACCCTGGGATGTTTGAACTTGCGCCTCTGCTTGATCCCCGTTCCATTCGACTTTCCCTTTCCAAATGGGCGCAGGCGGAGATTTTGGCACCGCGTTTGCGATGTGATAGAGAGACATTTTCTGGCTGCTCGAACCGGAATTGAGCACCAGTATTTTCATTGCTTAGTAGGGCCACTTCCAATCGCGGATTTCCGGAAGGTCGTCTCCGTGCTCGCAGATGTATTCCTTGTGCTGAACCAACTTCTCCCGAAGGAAATGCTTGAAATGCGCGCCAATGCGTTCCAAGCGAGGAACGCGGTCGACAACGTCACCCGCAAGGTGAAATCGATCCAAATCGTTCAGTACTGTCATATCGAAGGGCGTGGTTGTTGTTCCTTCCTCCTTGTATCCGCGGACGTGAAGATTGTCGTGGTTCGTGCGCCGGTAAGTCAGGCGATGGATTAGCCAAGGATAGCCGTGATAGGCGAATATGATGGGCTTGTCCGTTGTGAACATCGAGTCGAAGTCGCGGTCAGAAAGGCCGTGTGGGTGTTCGGTTGGGGACTGGATCGTCATCAAGTCCACCACGTTGACGACACGGATCTTGATGTCTGGGAAGTGTTGGCGAAGCAAATCGACCGCCGCGAGTGTTTCCAGAGTTGGAATGTCCCCGGCACAGGCCATGACGACATCCGGCTCACTCCCTTGGTCGGTACAGGCCCATTCCCAAATCCCGATTCCAGTCGTGCAATGCTCGATGGCACTTTCCATGCCAAGCCACTGCAACGCGGGTTGCTTGCCGGCGACAATCACATTCACGTAGTTGCGGCTGCGCAGGCAGTGATCAGCCACAGAAAGCAGCGTGTTCGCGTCGGGAGGCAAGTACACGCGGACGATGTCAGCCTTCTTGTTGATGACGTGATCGATGAAGCCGGGGTCTTGGTGTGTGAAACCGTTATGGTCCTGCCGCCACACGTGCGACGTGAGCAAGTAATTCAACGAGGCGATCGGACGCCGCCACGGAATCTTTCGCGTTACCTTCAGCCATTTCGCATGCTGATTGAACATGGAATCCACAATGTGAATGAACGCTTCGTAGCAGGAGAAAAAGCCGTGCCGCCCCGTCAAAAGATAACCCTCCAGCCAGCCCTGGCACATATGCTCGCTGAGGACTTCCATCACGCGGCCATTTGCTGAAAGGTGCTCGTCAGTTCCCAGAATCGGTTCCATGAAAACTTTGTCGGTCGCCTCATACAACGCATCCAAGCGGTTGGATGCAGTCTCGTCAGGACCCCATACGCGAAAGTTGTTGGATCCGGCATTCAGTTTCATTGTGTCGCGCAAGAATTCTCCCAGGACGCGAGTCCCTTCCACAAATTGCGTCCCTGGTTTCGCAACATCGACTGCGTAATCGCGGAAATCAGGAAAGACCAAATCTTTCAGCAGCAAACCGCCATTGGCATGCGGATTCGCGCCCATTCTTTGGTTGCCCTCCGGCGCAAGCTCCCTCAATTCTGGAACCAGCTTGCCTTTTTCATCGAAAAGCTCTTCGGGCTTGTAGCTCTTCATCCAATCTTCCAGGATTTTCAAATGTCCGGGACGCGATGCGAAGTCTGTGATCGGAACCTGGTGTGCCCGCCACGTATCTTCGACCGGTTTCCCGTCCACCATTTTTGGGCCCGTCCATCCTTTTGGCGTTCGAAGGATAATCATCGGCCATTCAGGAGCGCTCGTGGATTTGCCCGCTCGCGCGTTGCGCTGAATCGAGCGGATTTCTTGAATCACCGTGTCGAGCGTGTGCGCCATGAGTTGGTGCATCACCTCCGGTTCGCGGCCTTCCACAAAGTATGGCTTGTATCCGTACCCTGTGAAAAGGTGAGTCAAATGGGCGTCATCCATGCGGCCGAGCACGGTTGGGTTGGCAATCTTGTAACCGTTTAGGTGCAGGATGGGAAGAACAGCGCCGTCGCGTGCGGGATTCAGGAACTTGTTCGAATGCCAACTCGCGGCCAGCGGGCCTGTTTCCGCTTCGCCGTCACCGACCACGCAGCAAACCAGCAGGTCCGGGTTATCAAATGCGGCGCCGTAGGCGTGCGCAATCGAATAGCCCAGTTCGCCGCCCTCATGAATCGAGCCTGGTGTCTCGGGGGCCACATGGCTCGGAATGCCGCCCGGGAATGAGAATTGCTTGAACAGCTTCCGCATGCCGTCTTCTGTCTGTGAAATTTGCGGATAGAACTCGCTATATGTGCCTTCTAGAAATGTGTTTCCCACCAGGCCAGGTCCTCCATGTCCAGGTCCGGCGATATAGATGACGTTCAGATCGTGCTTCTTGATGAGGCGATTGAAATGAACATAGATGAAGTTCAATCCAGGTGTCGTGCCCCAGTGTCCGAGAAGACGGGGTTTGATATCTTCGAGCTTCAGCGGTTCGCGCAGAAGAGGATTCTTCAGAAGGTAGATTTGCCCGACCGATACATAATTTGCCGCCCGCCAATACGCTTGCATCTTGCGCAGTTCTTCGGAGGACAGTGGTTGCTTGGATTCAGAGGGGATTGCCGATCCTGCGGAAGCCATAGAGATGATCTCCCATTTGGAGTCAAGCGCCCGTGGCCGGACTACCGAGCGATTACAATCATATCGCAATTGCTTTGCACCGGCGGAGTCGCCACCCTCTCGACCATCCGCGTTCGCCGATGGCCGTAACGTGACCTGTATCGCGCGCACGTGACCATTGTCACTTGCGAAAACGAAGATTCGAGGCAGACTCATACGCAGAAGGGTCGACCAATGGCGGATGGGAGCACCAGTGGCTTCAGAATCGTTCCGCGTCGCAACGGGTGTACAATTGGGCGCGTTTCCTATAGGCCCAAACTTTCGAAAACGCGAAAGCTCGCATCGAACTTCCCCCAGTTGCTGCCGACATCACGCGCCTCGCCTTGAAAGGGCTGCCGGTAAATTAGAGTTCAGCCCGTGGAGACGCGGAGACCATGACCAAAGCATCCTAGTTTTTGAGCAATATTGAACACATTCACTTTTTCTCTAAACCCCGCCCTAGACAAACCAACACAACTAGCCCTGGCCTCGAAGCCTTCGTGAGATTCGGTTCTTACGCCCGCATTTGCCACGGTTAGTCTGTTCCGAATCCTCTATTTCGCAAGTGACGGCAGCTACCTTCCAATGTGACGCAAGTCACAGCAGTGCTATTGCCGAACGCGCACAGTCGGAGACGGGTGGAGGGGGGCACGAGCCATGCAAGAAGACGAAAGGGATCTCCTGGAAGTTCTCAAAGACGAGCTCAAACTCATCGAGAGTGGCGGATATGCGCGTTCGCCCGGCACGTCGTGGACGCCAGTTTTTATTTTCGAAGATTCTCCCGCGTGCATGAATCACGACCACACGAATGATCCGGAATCGTGCGGCGACTGCGTGCTGATGCAACTTGTGCCGCCTGAGTTTCGCTCGGCTCCAGTGCCATGCCGGCACATTCCGCTCAATGCCGTCGGGGAAACGCTCGACTCGCTCTATCGATATGGCGACGAGCACGAGATTGAAGAGACGGTAATGAAATGGCTGCAAGCCACAATCTCCGAGTTGGAAGAAGAGCGACGAATTGTTCGAGGCGGTGACGAGAAGCCCTGCGATTTTGGAGGGGAACACGATGAAGGAAGCCGCTCTGATCGCGCCGCGACGAATGAAAATGAGCTCGTGGCTGACCCACATCTTTCCCACGTGAAACATTTCTGGCCGTGTGAACGCTGCTCCGGGATTTCCACTCTCGTATATGAAAAAGATTCGGGCGTCGTTCTAAAGCTGCTCGGGATTACGCTCGCGACAGACGAAGCGAAAAAAGTGTTGAAGGCAGTATCTTAGCTCGCTCGCAAACAATCCAATCAATGCGATTCCTTCAACTCTTTCATGCATTGCTCAGACATGCGTCACGCATTACGGCGCAATCGGGCATTACAACTCCGGCTGTGGTTCGAGAGCATAGTTCGCGCGTGAGGCGCGTTCGTTTTTCTTGTCGGCATGTCGTTTTGCACCGCGGTGCTTTTTCTTGGTTGCGGTGATTCGGCTCTTGCTCTTTTTCGTGGAGTCGTTCCTTGCCATTTCTCCCTCCCGGCCTCTCGAAGTGCTGTTATTTCACGCACTGAGGCGAGTGTCACGCCCTAGTGTGGCCAATTTCTATCGCGCGCGCCGCTGCGTGTGCCCGTGACGTGACTCACGTTGGTGCGTGACCTGCGTCACCGCCTTGTTTATTGCTTCAGACTATTTTTGGTTCACGCGGGAGGTGGGACATGAAGACTATCGAGGCAGGCAGGCGAATCACCTTGAACAATATATTGTTCCTTACTGATTTCTCTGAACCCTCTGAAGCGGCTTTGCCGTTTGCAGCCGAGATTGCGCGGGCCTATGCAGCCAAAACGTTTGCGTTGCATGTCCTGCGTCCGGATCCATTGCTCTACTCAACGCCCGCATCGGTTGGCCTCGCCACGGAAGAACAAGAGGAAAGCGCAAAGGCGGAAATGCAGCGCATCGGCTCGCATCTCGCGGGCATGCCGCACGAAACGATGATGGAATGGGGCAGCGGAATCTGGCCCACAATTGCGCGAGCGATTAAAGAGAACCACATTGACCTGATTGTGCTCGGAACGCATGGCCGCACAGGTCCGGAAAAGCTTCTACTTGGCTCGGTTGCCGAGGAAATCTTCCGCCGTTCACCGGTCCCGGTGCTTACGATCGGCCCCGAGGTACCCAACAGTGTGCATACCGGCGCGCGTTTTCGTCGTGTTCTTTTCGCGACGGACTTCTCCTCTCATTCCTTGGCCGCATGGCCTTACGCGCTTTCTTTCGCACAGGAGAACCAGGCGCGACTCGTCCTGCTCCACGTTGCACCCAAGGCCAATGGCAAAGAGAGGTTCGGCGAAACCCCAACTGGCAGTCCGCTTGCTCGACTCAACGCCCTGCTTGAGAAAGACGCGGGTGTCTGGTGCCATCCCGAGGCTGCGGTGGAGTACGGAGACCCTGGTGCCGGAATTCTCGAGACGGCCAAAGAGCGCGGCGTGGATTTGATTGTTCTTGGTATCCGAAACTCTGCCGATCACCTGGGCGCGGCAACGCACCTCGAGCGTGCCACGGCGCATAAAGTTGTTGCTCACGCGCGATGCCCCGTACTCACTGTACGCGAGTAGAGGGAAAGTGAATTGCGTTCGCTGAGCTAGCCGGTGCGCAGCGCCAACTTTGGCGTGACTTTGGTCACTGCAACCAACACCTGCAAGCGGTGAAGCTTACTCCTTGAGTGTTTCGATTGGCGGGACAATTCCCACAGGGAGCTATAAGAGCGGCAGCCTCGCCGCGACGCTTGTTCCCGCAATCTACGGTGGAAAGGGCTTCGGCAGGTTCAACGTGCAATCAAACTTATCGATAACCTTGCCAACCGGCGATACCGCCAAACTGGGCAGACCGCTCGCGTGGAATGTTGTCGGCCAGTATCGCGTCGGTAAGATTTTTTGGCCCGAGATTGAAAACAATTCCACTTTTTTTCACGGTGGCCCGAATGACGGAAAAGTCCAGAACTACGTCACTCCCGGCTTAAGGGTGAGCAAAGTTAGCTTGGCGCACGATTCCAAGAACCGCCCGAGCCTTGCTCTTGGGGTCGGAGTGCAGGTCGCGACGTCGGAATATCACTCGTATAACCACGGCCTGATTCTCACAAATCGTATCGCGTTCTAACAATCGTTCACGTCCTTCAATTCGTTGTTTTGAAAACGCCGTAGAATTTGCGTAAGCGGAACCTATGTGGCCCTGCGAAAATGGCCCGTGCGCGAATAGTACGATGAATCTGAGCACCCAAGCGATACTGCGAAAGACGCCTCCTTTTGCACGCCGCCGGCGGACGCCTGATCACGTTTTCAGGCGTTGTATCGGGAATTGCAGGAGCTTGAAACGGATCTTCACGAACACGTGCATCTGGAAAATAACATCCTCTTCCCGCGAGCCATTGAGCTTGAGTCCGCGCCGCGTTAGTTCTGCGCACGCATCAATGGGTATGAGTGGATGACGTTGCGGGCCGGCGCGGATCCATCGTCCTAATAGTAGGAGGGCGCGTTCCGCGGAATCCGAACGCGGCGCTTCGAGTCGTACAGGGCGCGGTCGGCCACCTCGAAAAGCGTTTCGACGGACGGACCGTCATCAGGATAGACCGCAACGCCGGCGCTCACGGAGATGGAAGGGTCATTCTCGTCGCTGGCCACGCGTTCGCAGATGCGATTCGCCACTTCGCGCGCCGCGGCCAGGTCCGTCTCCGGCAAGACAAGAACGAATTCATCGCCCCCGTAGCGAGCCGCCGTGTCGATGGCGCGGCAGTGAACGCGAAGCACGTCGGCGACTCGGCAGAGTGCGCGGCTGCCAACCAAGTGCCCATATCGGTCATTGATTTTTTTCAACCTATCAAGATCAAACAAGATAAGGGCAAAACGCCTTCCCGTGCGGTCTGAACGCTGGATTTCGCTCTCCACTGCGTCCAAGAGGCGCCGGTAATTTGCGAGTCCGGTCAGAGAGTCACTCACGGCCAGATGGCGCACTTTCTCGAGTAAGCGGACGTTGTCAAGAAGAGCGCCGCCGACCAGTACTCCGTAACTTGCCAACTGAAGGACTTCCGCCAAAACGAAAGGCCTGTCGAGCCTGAAATCCGACTCGCTGGCAGCTAGAGAGCAGGCCAAATTCAATACGGCACTGAAATACAGAGAAAAATCGAATGGCGAGCTGCTTTGTCGCAAGCGCCTATGAAAGCCGATGGCCGCCACCAGGAAGAGTCCCGCGGGAACAAGATTCCCGGGGCGAGGGAAAATCCCGTTTGGAGAAAGGGTCAGATCAGCGGGCAATAGTTTGTGAGCAGCGCTGAGCATCGACGTCAGCAGCATCACAACCACAAGGGCGAGGGCAATCTCGCGGCCGGTGCTGTGCGAAGTGGGAAAGCGCCGCTCTACGACCAAAGACGCCACAAGCAGCACCGCAAGCAGAGTCCGTCCCACAACCCACGGAAGCGGATCGGGAAGGCTCGAGCCAGGGTTCAATCCAAAGAGATGCAAGAATCCGAAGCTGGCGCCCACCAGTGTCGCACCGATGATCAGGAAGCCGCACGTGAGAATCAACGGGAGCCGCTCGTTCGTTCCACGAAACCGCACAACAGCAGCCGCAGCGAACGTTAGTGCGAGGATGCCGCTGGTTATTTCAAGCTGACTGTAAAGCAGGGGATTGTGGATACCGGAAGGGCTTCGCAACCACCAGGCCAACCCGAGAATACAGAAGGCGGCCCCGAGAATCAGCCACATCCCGGGTTGGGCTTTCAAAAAGACTCGAATTCGCTCGGTTTTGTTCATTTCCGGCCCCCAAGTTCGACCGGTTCCCAATACTTTGAGTTTACGCGCAACCGCCTTTCGCGAAAACAATCTCCTTCGAAACTCTCCCGCAAGAGCCAACACCTCTGCAAGTCGCGCGCAAAAGAAAATGGCCCGGGAGGGCAAGCGTCCCGAGCCATTTTTCACTTTCCGAATTTCACGCAGCAATCTGCTTGGAAATCGGCACAACTTTAATTTCCACCTTGCGCGGCATCGCCGCCGCGGCGACCGGCGCGCTGATTTCCAGCATTCCGTTGTGATATTCGGCAGTGAGTTTGTCGGCCACTACGCCCTCGGGAAGCGTGAGCGTGCGCTCGAACTTGCCATACATGATCTCATCGTCCATCACTTCCTTGGACGTGCGGACCAATTTCCTCTCACCCTTGATGGTCAGCAGGTTGTCCTTGGTATGGATTTCCACGTCCTTCGCGTCAATACCCGGGAGCGAAACGCGGCAGACGAATTTCTTGGCGTCTTTGTCGAGGTACGACTCCATTGACGGGAGGAAGTCAAACATCTTGTTGGGAATAAATTGTTCCCCGAGCAGTGGCTTGCCAAGAACGATACGATTGAAGATCTGATCGAAATCCCGCCGGAAATCGAAGAGATCTTGGAAGAAATTGTCTTGCGGAATCAGATTTGCCATTATAAGTCTCCTTTTGAAATTCTATGGATCACGAAGTTATCTGTGCCCCGTACTTGAATGCCTCCAAAATCGGTGTCCGAACCGGCGAGTGCATTGCGAAAGCATCCGGCCCTGGAGGGCCGGTGCGTCGAACAACAAGGCGCTTCAATCTGGCCTCGCGCATCGTCGCCGGCTCGGAGAGAAGAGGCAGAGATTTCTGCAACGGTCATACCCAAACAATGCCCACCCCATGAGACGTTTCTTGGGTGCAGACCGCAGGCTGGCCTCATACTTTCGGGCCCGTCGCCTTTTTGGCTGCCTTCCATTTGCAGTCTCCGTCTCTTCAACGCCACATTGATATATCATCACGCACGAGTGAAGCAGTGATTGCCGGCACAGTTCGGAGTGATAGCGGTCACGTTGGGAATTCGCAGGCAAAGTTTCGAACGAGCAAAGCCTTCATCTATTCCGCGGACCGGCTTGGCTTTAGGTGCCAACTGTCTAATGTCCCCAGTGGTGGTGGACGGCAAAGGAATATTTGCGTCCCACGTATTCGCGGAAAATAAGCAGTGGCTGGGCTAAAGCGACGTGCGCGCGTACCGCGCCTTGCACCTTGTGGACTAAAACCTGGCTGAACCAATCGAGCAGGACAAGCGCGAAGCAAAAGACCGCGACAGCAGCGAACACAAGGCTAAACAGAAACAGCGTGGCGAGCAGCTCCTGAACAATATAAACCCGCAAAACCAAGGAAACGCCCAACCCTGCTGCAATTACCGCGATTGCTCCGTACATGTACTTCAGAGTCATGAGGCCCTCCCAAATTACCGGCCCCTGCACATTCCAATTGGCCTTTTTGCGCCACGCGCTCCCAGAACAGGAACTAAACGTACCTCGCACACGGCTCGGCGCATGCGACAGGCATCACGGTTTGACGTGATGTGCGTCACAGCGTCCAAGAACGTCAAGGAGCTAACTGGGGTCGTGTAGGGAGTGAGTATTGAAACCGATCACCGCGAGCACTCACGTTCAGTTCAAGAATATCCTCTTTACCACCGATTTTTCGGACGCTGCCAGAATTGCAGCTCCCTATGCTGCCGCGTTGGCCAGGCGCTATGGCGCGAAGCTCTACGCTTTGCACGTGCGGCGGCCGATTGCCGACACCGGAACGCTGCCGGAAAACTGGAGAGCTTTGGAGAAAATCGCCGAGATGGAAGCGCAGCGGGAGAAATTTGCGCTCGCCCACACATTTGAGGGCATGCAGCAGGAAATCATGATCAATGAGGGAGACCTTTGGCCCAACATTAAGACCGCCATTCAGGAACATGACATTGATCTGATCGTGATGGGGACCCGTGGACGCTCTGGAATCGGAAAACTCCTGCTGGGCTCCGCAGCCGAAGAGATTTTTCGGCAGGCACCGTGCCCCGTACTAACCGCCGGTCCGCACTCCTGTGCCATCAGGAAAAGAAGCGGTGAGATTACGCGAATTTTGCTGGCCACGGATTTTGGGCCAGAATCGCAGGACGCCGCCTCCTATGCCATTTCGCTCGCACAGGAATGTCAGGCATACTTGACTCTGTTGCATGTGATTGACGCCCCGAAGACCGGCGACTTGGTTCACCCCTCCGAACTGTCGTCATCGTCCGGGAGGATGTTGCGGAACCTGGTGCCGCTGCAGGCCGAGCTCTGGTGCGTGCCAGATTATGTTGTCGAACAAGGTGCGCCGGCCGAAAAGATCCTGGAGGTTGCGGCTAAGCGCGAAGCGAAGCTCATTGTTCTCGGTGTGCACAAGCCGGCCGGCTTGCAAGGAGCGGCCACGCACTTGCCGATGGCCGTCGCGCACAAAGTAGTTTCGCTTGCGCCGTGCCCGGTCCTGACGGTGCGTGGCTGATCGTTCGATAGGATTCACGGGAAAGCGTCATGTTGATCCAGGAAATGACCCGCAAGGCGAGTCTGGACCTGCTGGTTCGAACGCATCTTGGTAGATTAGCGTGCACGCAAGGCCCACAGCCATATCTTGTTCCCATCTATTTTGTCTACGACGCCCACTACATTTACAGCTTCTCCACTGTTGGACAGAAAATCGAGTGGATGCGCGCCAACCCGCTCGTATGCCTGGAAGCGGATGAGGTGGTGAATTCAACACAGTGGAACAGTGTCGTCGTCCTCGGTCGTTATGAGGAACTCCCCGACACCCCTGAATGGCATGACGCGTACGCATTTGCATACAAACTATTGCACCAGAAAGTTATGTGGTGGGAACCCGGTTACGCGAAAACCATCATCCATGGCGCAGAGCGCCCCTTGGTTCCAGTCTTCTACCGCATTTTCGTCGAGCAAATCACCGGTCACTGCGCCACTCCTGAGCCCGGGCGCACGGTCTGAGATAAATTTTCGTACCCGCCAGCTCTCGTCTTCTAGTTGCCCCTGAGAAGCGGCGACTTCGAGTTCGCAATCGGGCTCATCTGCGGTTATGCGGCCTTCGCTGTCACAGGCGCTGGAACGTTACCATTTGGCGTGCACCCAGGCATTTTCTGGCCAAGAATCCTGGCGGCGGCTCTTTCGCTCTCGGCCACGGGTGCATTCATGGTTCTTCTCGATGTTAGTCATCCGCCCGCTGGCGCGACTACGCTGATCGTTTCTCTCGGGATTATTTGGAGGCCGCGTGAACTAGTCATCATCGAAGCGGCGGTGTTCCTGCTCGTTGCTCAGGCTTTGGTGATCAATCGGCTCGCCGGATTACCTTACCCCTTGTGGGACGCTGCGGCCTCATCCACGTGAGAAGGAAGGGCCCGTGGGCAACGGAAAGAAGACTTTAGCAAATTTCCTTGTACACTCGATTTGCGGGATTGCGGCATGGCATGACTCGAATCATTTGAACTGCGACGAACATCGAAGAAGAACGGTGCCATTATGCCAGACGACCCTCCAAGCCTTTCTAATGCACGACCGCAAGATTCCGCGCTCAGTGCCGTAGTGCCTTCTCTCCCGGCGGTACCCTGGAAGCCAAAGGTAAACCCGTGGCTGATCGCCGTGGTCGTTGCCGTGGCTGCATTCATGGAGGTGCTCGACACCAGCATCGCCAACGTCGCCTTGCCTTACATGGCGGGCAGTTTGGGAGCGAGCACCGACGAGAGCACTTGGATCCTGACATCATACTTGGTTTCCAACGCTATCGTGCTCCCGATCAGCGGATGGTTCGCTGGCCTGTTCGGCCGCAAGCGATTCTTCATGATATGCCTGACCATCTTCACCGTCAGCTCGCTGTTATGTGGTATAGCACCCAGCCTCGGCACGATCATCCTGTTTCGTATCTTCCAAGGCGCGGGCGGAGGCGGGTTGCAGCCGATGGCCCAAGCGATCCTGGCCGACACATTCCCTCCCGAAAAACGCGGCCTCGCGTTCGCGCTCTATGGCGTCACGGTCGTCGTCGCTCCCACGATCGGGCCTACTCTCGGCGGTTGGATTACTGATAGCTACACCTGGCGCTGGATTTTCTTCATCAACCTCCCCGTCGGCATTCTGGCGCTCTTCCTGGTCTATCGCCTGATCGAGGATCCGCCATGGTTCAAGCGCCTTTCCGGGGCCGGAGTGAAGTTCGACTATATCGGCGTCGCTTTGCTCACGCTCGGTGTGGGTGCCTTGCAAATCATGCTCGACAAGGGGCAGGAAGATGATTGGTTCGCGTCGCATTTCATTCTCACGCTTGCCGTCCTCGCCGCCGTGGGCCTGATTTCCCTCGTCATTTGGGAATGGCGCCAGAAGGAACCGATCGTCGATGTTCGCCTGTTCAAGAGCCTTAACTTTCTCGGCGCGAACATAATGATTTTCATCCTGGGCATCATGCTCTTCTCGAGCCTCGTGATGATGCCTCTGTTCCTGCAGACTCTCGTGGGCTATACTGCCGAGTCTGCTGGTCTGGTGCTTTCGGGTGGCGGCCTCGTTTTGTTGTTTCTGATGCCCGTGGCAGGCACGCTCGTCTCTCGCTTCCAGGCTCGCTACCTGATCGCGTTCGGCTGGTTGGCCCTCTCCCTCGCCATGTATTATTCCACGCAGCATCTTGATCTCGAAATCAGTTTCGGCACAGCCAGCTTATTGCGAATAGTGCAGGTGGTCGGTCTTGGTTTCCTGTTTGTTCCCATTACCTTGGTCTCCTACGTCGGAATGCCCGCGCAGAAGAGCAACAGTGTTGCGGGCTTGGTGAATTTCATGCGCAACATCGGAAGCAGCATCGGCACGTCCATGGTCACCACTCTCATTGCGCGCCGGTCGCAATTCCATCAGGTGTACCTGGTTGCACACACTACACTCGGAGAGCCGGCATTTACGCAGGCGGTCAAAGCTCTGGCCGCGCGCCTCACTGCATCGGGCCTAGACGCTTCACGAGCAACGAGCCAGGCATACGCCCGGCTGTACCGGTCAGTCATTGGACAAGCGACGACGCTGGCTTACATCGATACGTTTTGGCTTCTGTGCATCGGAGCGGGAATTATGTTCCTGCTGTCCTTTGCGTTGAAGAGCAATAAGCCCGGCGCTGGCGGAGAAGTAGCAGCAGGATAAGAACTCGGAAGCACCGGCTCGATTAAGAAATCTCAAATACGAAACAGACGCTCCATCTTCCATCCCATTACGGAGCGGACAGTTTTCGTACCTGAGAACCCAGCGAGGGACTTATGCCGATTCGAATAATCACCCTGGAGCGCGAATACGGGAGCGGAGGCGGCGAGATCGCCGAGCGCATCGCAACGCGGTTGGGCTGGAAGCTCTGGGACCAGTTGCTGACCGAGGAAATCGCGCGCCGCTTGGATTGTGATTGCCGGGCTGTTGAAGAGCATGAAGAGAAGAGAGACCCAGCCTACTACCGGCTTCTCAAGGCTTTCATGCGAGGCAGCTTTGAAGGCAGCCTGAACGCCCCGCGCTTGAAGATGGTGGATACGGAGTGCGTTCGTGAGGTGGTGCAAAAACTCCTGCCTGAAATTGCGAATGCCGGCAATTGCGTTATCGTGGGACGTGGGGCGGCTTATTATCTCGGCAAGCGTCCCGATTCTTTTCACGTCTTCATTTATGCTCCCTTCCAGGAGAGGGTCCGGCGCCTTCGATCGGCGGGAAAAAGCGAGAAGGAAGCGGTCGAACTTGCCGAGACCGTGGACCGTGACCGCGCGGACTTCATTAAACGATATTTCGACGTCGAGTGGCCTGGAAGGCATCGTTTCCACGTAATGGTTAATTCCGGCATGGGCAATGAAACAGCTGTCGAGATTGTTCTGGATGCCCTTGCACGCTATGCCAAACGGAGCAGCTGATTCGTCATCTGCGCTTCGGGGAGGAAGGACAATGTTTGGTAATCAACGGACTCGGCATCTCATATTTTCCCCGTTTCTTCTGCTGGCCTTGCTCGCCAGTTGTCCACGGTTGAGCCCGGCGCAGGCGCAGAGTCCTTTCCTCGGGAGCGTGCCTGCCGGTCAAGCTACTGGAACTATGCTCGAGCTCTCTCTCCGCGATGCCTTCGACCGCGCCTTGCAATACAACCTCGGCGTGATTGAGAGCCGGGAGGACACTCGTGCAGCTCGCGCCGTGCGCCTTCGCAGTTTGAATGCTCTGCTGCCGAACCTCTCGGCACGAGTTACCGGTTCACTCGAACAAATCAATCTCAGAGCCCAAGGTTTCAACATTTCTATTCCCGGTGCCAACATCTCGCCGATTGTTGGGCCCTTCGGTGTTGAGGATGCTCGTGCTTATCTCGCCCAGGAAATTTTCAATTGGTCCGACATCCAGCGCTGGAAGTCGTCAGCGGAGTCCGAAAGGGCGTCGCAGTATACCTATAAGAGCAATCGCGACCTCGTCGTGCTTACCACAGCCAATGCTTATCTTCTTGTGATTTCGGATGTCGCCACCGTGGATTCGACTCACGCTCAAGTCAAAACCGCCGAGACGCTCTACGAGCAGGATGAGGATCGAAACAAGCAAGGCGTGGTAGCCAGCATCGATGTGCTGCGCGCCCAAGTGGAGCTGCAAACCGAACAGCAGCGCCTCATCGCCGCCCAGAACCAACTAGCCATCGACAAACTTACTCTTGCGCGGGTGATTGGTCTGCCGAATGGCCAGGAGTTCAACTTGACGGACTCGGTTCCCTACGCGCCGCTCGATGGCATCACCTCGGACCAGGCACTTAAGCAAGCCTATTCAACTCGCCCGGACTATCTCAGCGCCAAGGCGCAGGTCCAGGCAGCCGAGCTTGCCGGCGGGGCGGCTGCCGCCGAAAACTATCCTTCCTTATCCGCGGATACGAACTATGGTGACATCGGCAGTCCGAATTTCGGGACCTCACACGGCACTTTCTCTCTTGCTGCCTCACTGAATATACCCATCTTTCAGGGGAGCCGCGTGCGGGCAGACAAATTGCAAGCGGACGCGGCGCTGCAGCAACGCAAAGCAGCGCTCGCGGACTTGGGCGGCAAGATCGACGATCAAGTGCGCACGGCGTTCTACAACCTGAAATCTTCATCGGATCTAGTCGCCGTGGCGCGGAGCAACATCGATCTCGCCACTCAGACGCTGGCGCAGGCTCGCGACCGTTTTGCGGCGGGAGTCGCCGACAATCTCGAAGTCGTTCAAGCGCAAGAATCGCTGGCCTCGGCGAATCAGTCCTACATCGCCAGTCTCTATTCTTTTGATTTATCGAAAGTCTCTCTCGCGCAGGCCGTGGGCGTAGCTCAACAGTCTGCCCTGCATTACCTCCTGGGAGGGAAGTAACCATGGGAAGCACACCGGCGCAAACCTCGGAAACAGCTAGGCTCGACGAATCGAAGTCGCCATCAGGCTCGGGGGTAGGTTCAGGCCGGACTCCGGTACACCACTCCAAGACACGCAGGCTAATTCTGTTTGCGGTGCTCGGGCTCGTCGTTCTTATCATCGCCTTCCTGCTGTATCGGCACTTCGCAGGTTGGGAGTCTACCGACGACGCGCAGATCGACGGCTACATTTATCCCGTCAGTTCCCGCGTCACCGGCTACGTGACTCACGTCGCCGTGGATGACAACCAATACGTGGAGGCCGGGACCGTGCTCGCGCAGCTCGACCCCAAGGACTACGACGTAGCTGTAGCGAATGCCAAAGCCACTTTAGCGAACGACCAGGCCAGCGCCGCGGCCCTGCAGACCAACGTTCCAATCACTTCCGTGAACGCTTCCAGCCAGCTCTCCAGCGCTCAGGCCGACATTGACAATGCCAGGGCCGGGCTGCTTGGCGCCCAGAAGGGCTTTGATGCCGCGCAGGCTTTCCTGCAACAGGCCGAAGCCAATGACCTGAAAGCTCAGGATGACGTTAACAGATACAAGCCGCTTGCAGCGAAGGACGAAATCCCGCAGCAACAGTACACGCAATCGGTGGATAGTCAGAAGGCCACAGCCGCCGCCGTCGAGGCTGCCCGAGCCTCTGCCGCCGTTGCGGAACAGACGGTCACTCAGGCGCGCGCGCGGCTCGCACAAGCTCAGGCCCAATTGCAGTACGCAGAGACGAAACCTCAACAAGTATCCGTGCAGCGCTCACGTGCTCAAGCAGCTGAGGCAGAAACCGGAAAGGCAGCCGCGATCCTGCAGCAGGCGCAACTGAACCTGCAGTACACGACCATTGTGGCTCCGGTGAGCGGGATCGTGGGCCAAAGATCAGTCCAGCCGGGCCAGAATGTCTCTCCGGGCCAGCAACTTATGACCATCGTCCCTCTCGACAGCCAGAACATATGGGTGACCGCGAATTTCAAGGAAACGCAATTGAAATATATGCGCCCCGGCCAGCCCGTGAAAATCTCCGTGGACGCCTACGGCCGCACATACAATGGGCGTGTTCTCAACATTGCCGGAGCCACGGGCGCGCGCTACAGCCTACTCCCTCCCGAGAATGCCACCGGTAACTACGTCAAAGTCGTCCAGCGAATCCCCGTCAAGATCGTGTTCGAAAAGGGCCAGGATTCCCGGCACTTGCTCAGGCCGGGAATGTCCGTAGAGCCAAACGTCAAAGTGCGATAAATTCCGTCCGTCGCGGTATGATATTCGTTTGTTTGGTCGCCTTGGGAGACGGTGGAATGAAATTCGCAGCGCTCACACTCTTGCTCACACTTTCCGTCTGCCCGGCTTGCCAAGCGCAAGCGGACCAACAGGAAGTAAAGCATCACGGCATGATGCATGCCATGGACGCGCAACATCCGCCATCGGCCGCGAAGCTCAGCGTATCCAACAACGCCGCTGCGAATGAATTGACTGTTCGCATCGGCCCCGTAGGCATGCCCGCCCGCGCCGGCATGAACTTCACGCAGCCGCCCGCTTTTCTCCTCACCATTCCGTTCGACGGCTGGCTTACCGCATTTCATCCCCGGCTCGCGAACTCGCGCGGTCACCCGCTCCCCAACAAGCTGCTGCATCACGCCGCTTTCTACAATACAGCGCGCCGCGATTTTCTCTGCGCTAACAAAGAAGAACATATCTTCGGCGCCGGCGGCGAGATGAATGATTGGCCTGCCGTTCCCGGCTTCGGTTATCGCGTCAAGAAGGGTGATCGCATTCGCATCAACACGATGTTCGCGAACGCGACCGCCAAAAATTATCCCGACGCATTCTTCGAAGTTCGCATCGATTACCACGTCGCGCAATCCACCGCGAATGCCGCGGCCCTCAAAGACGTCTATCCCGCCTGGTTCGACGTCATGGGCTGCGCCAATTCCGCCTACGATCTTCCTCCAGGCCCGAGCACCAAGACCGGCCAATTCACGCTGCGCTTTTCCGGGCGCCTCTTGGGGGTCGGCGGCCATCTCCACGATTACGGCGAATGGCTCGTCCTCAAGGACGCCACCACGAACGAAACCATCGGCACGCTTGCCGCGAATCTCGACCGCTCCGGCCAAATCCTTTCGATGCCCGTCAAACTTTTCACGGGCCTTTCTACCGCCCCTTCTGCCGGTCTGTCTGCCGCCGGCGGCGGTTTCGCGCTCCACGGCGGAGACGTTCTCACCGTCACCGACGCTTACAACAATCCCACCGGCAAATCGATTCCCGCCGGCGCCATGGGCATCGTAGTCGGCTACTTCCTCCCCGACGACCCCGCCGCCTTCGCACCCCTCCGGCGCCACCCTTAGCTGCCTGACGCGCAGCTTCACCGATCAACGGCCCTGGCAACGCGGTCCTGCTGGTTGTGTTCGTTCGCTGATTTTCACGGGCCGCTGATTTTTCTGGCGTCTCTGACGGTGCTGATTGCCTGCGTTCCGTTTTTTGTGCGGCGCGGCATCGTTCGCCACCAGAATCTGATGGAAAATGAAGCCGTAGCGATGGCGCGCGTGACGGGCCAGCAGACCTTGAAGAGCAATTCGATAATTACCTACGAATTCGAGGATGCCAAGGGGACGACCGTTTCAGAGTCGGGGCCGGATTTGACGCGGTTGCTTCACGAGGGAATGACCGTGCCAGTTTTTTACGATGCGCAGAATCCGAAGCGGAAGGCCTGCGCGTCATTTTTTGAAATTGTGAATCCGAGCGAAGGCTAAACTAAATGCGGGAAGAGCTAGTGTTCCCGTTTCCAAATTCGGGACAGATGAGCTTCGGAGTCACCATAGAGGTCACTTTTTTCGGTCACGCGGCATTAGAATTCGTTGGCGGAGCCTTCGAGGAAGGCGCGGAGTTTGCGCGAACGCGAAGGATGGCGGAGCTTGCGCAGAGCCTTGGCTTCGATCTGGCGAATACGCTCGCGGGTGACGGCAAAAGACTGGCCGACTTCTTCGAGCGTGTGCTCGCTGCCATCGTCGAGACCGAAACGCATCTTGATGACTTTTTCCTCGCGCGGCGTGAGCGTTTTCAAAACGGAAGAGGTTTGCTCTTTCAAACTGAGGTTAATCACGGCGTCGGAAGGCGAGACGACGGCCTTGTCCTCGATGAAGTCGCCAAGATGCGAATCTTCTTCTTCGCCGATGGGCGTTTCGAGAGAGATGGGCTCTTGCGCGATTTTCAAAATCTTGCGCACCTTCGAGACGGGGATGTCCATGCGCTTGGCGATTTCTTCCGACGTAGGCTCGCGGCCGAGTTCCTGAACGAGCTGGCGGCTGGTGCGCACGAGCTTGTTGATGGTCTCGATCATGTGCACCGGGATGCGGATCGTGCGCGCCTGATCGGCGATGGCGCGGGTGATGGCCTGGCGAATCCACCACGTGGCATAGGTGGAGAATTTGTAGCCGCGGCGCCACTCGAATTTGTCCACCGCTTTCATCAAGCCGATGTTGCCTTCCTGAATCAAGTCGAGGAACTGCAATCCGCGGTTGGTGTATTTCTTGGCGATGGAAACGACGAGGCGGAGGTTCGCTTCGATTAATTCCTTCTTGGCCTGCTCGGCTTCGATTTCGCCGCGAACGATGATTTGCAGCGTGCGCTTCAGCTCGGCCGGACTGACTTCGGCGGAAATTTCGATTTCGCGAAGTTCGGTGCGGCGGTCTCTCAGGTCGCGGCGTGCTTCGGCGAGAACGTCGCCCTTGGAAGCGTCAACGCGGCGCTCGAGCTTGGTGATTTCGCGTTCAAGAGCGTGCACGCGTTCGACGGTTTGGCGGAGCTTGTCGATCAGGCGCTTGCGTTCGAAGAGATTGAATTCGATTTCGCGAACGCGATTGGACATCTCGATGCGCGTGCGCGCCACGGCATACTTGGCATGGAGGTATGCGCGCTTTTTGGATTTCACCGTGCGCTCGAGCTTCAGCGCTTGCTTCAGGGCCTGGAGGTAGAGTTTCGCGATGCGGTCGAGCTGCTTGAGCGTTTGCTTGGTTTTGTTTTCGATTTTCTCTTCGGTGAGCTCTTCGTCGTCGAACTGGACGATTTCCTTGATGGAGCGCGCCCCTTGACGGAGATCATCACCGATGGCCATGATTTCCTTGAGCACCACGGGCGAACGCGTAATGGTTTTGAGGACGAGGAGCTGGCCGCGCTCGATGCGCTTGGCGATGGCGACTTCGCCTTCGCGAGTGAGCAGGGGAACGGTGCCCATCTCGCGCAAGTACATGCGAACCGGATCGTTGGTTTTTTCAAGCGCGCCGGGAGTAAGGTCGAGTTCAACTTCATTGTCTGAGGCGGATGACGCCTCTTCTTTTACAGGCTCGGCGGCGTCGCCTGCTTCACCGGCAGCGATGGCGGCCTTGGCGCTCGAAAGATCTTCGTAAACGTCGATGCCATAGCGCTCAAAAGTGGAGAGCAAGTCATCGATTTCCTCGGAGGAATGGACTTCGGCCGGAAGGATGTCGTTCACCTCGTCATACAGGAGGTAACCGCGTTCCTTGCCCATGTTAATAAGCTGACGTACCTGGTCGTATTTCTCTTCAATTGCCAACGTCAAGAGTTCCTCCCCCAAGCGGGGCGCGCGTTCGGCCGCGGGCAGAACGCATAGCAAATCGTTCGCTCAGCCGGAGATGACACTCCGGCAAGCAGAGTCTTTAACAATAACAATATGACGGATAAAACTGATGGCTTCGCACCACGAAGAAAACCCTAAACTTTCCGCCCGCGCCCGATGTTCCACCGGCTGTGCCGCGCAACCTGCGCCCATAGTATCAGATGCACCAGACCGGCCGTTCGTTTCGCCCGAAACCCTACGAGCATAGCTTGGAAGGAGTTATCACGTCAATTTAGTTGTTACTGCAATTCTCCCAGCAATTTGCGGACTTTTTGGGCGCGAGTGAAAATTTCGCGGCGCTCGATGGGATTTGGCTGAGCGGCAAGGCGCGTCTGGAGTTCAGCGATTTCGTGCTCGAGTTCGCGTTTCTTGAGCGCGCTGAGGCAGCTTTCCGCTTCTTCCCAAGTGCCCTCGGGAGCGGACTCAAAAAGAATTTCGAACAGGAGACGCCGGTCGTTTTCCGACAACGATTCGGCGAGGGCGGCGGGCTCGGGGCGCACGCCGGCACGCGCGCCTTCAATAAGCGCTTCAAAAATCTTCTCCGTTTCGAGCCCCTTGTGATACGAGCCTTCGGCGATGCTCCGCGCGAGATTTTCGCGAAAGCCTTCGGCTTCGACGAGCATCTGCATCAGGCGGCGCTCGGCAGGACGCACGGCGGGCGTCATCAATTCGGCTTTCGGCTTCACTTCGCTGCGACGCTCAGCAATGGCGCGACGAAGAGCTTCGCGTAAGACAGGTTCCTCCACGCGCAATTCAGAAGCGATTTTCGAGGCAAGCTCGGAACGCAGGAGGCGATTCGGAACGCGCTGCGCGTAGGGCATCAGAAAATTCACGGCGGCGAGCTTGCCTTCGGCGGTGGAGCGGTCCATCGCGCGCGCGCGGGCAATTAAATAATCGAGATAGGGCGGTGCTTCGCGAAGACGCTTGGCGTAGCTCTCCGATCCTTCTTCTTTAATGAACTTGTCGGGATCGGCGCCGGCGGGAAGGGCGAGGACGCGCGCGTCGAATTCGCGTTCGAGCAGAAGCGTGAGAGAACGCTCAGTGGCGGCCTGACCGGCAGTGTCGGGATCGTAATTCACAACGACGTGGCGCGAGAAACGGCTGAGCAGTTTCATCTGCCCTTCGGCGAGGCTGGTGCCGCAACTCGCGACGACGTTCGAGATTCCGGCGCGCGCAACGGCGATGGTGTCCATGTAGCCTTCGACGAGCACGGCGAAATCATTTTTGCGAATGGATTCTTTCGCGCGATCGAGATGATAGAGGACGTTGCTTTTCGTATATATGGGTGTCTCAGGTGAGTTGAGGTATTTCGGGATGTCGTCACCGAGCGCGCGTCCGCCGAAGGCGATCACTTTGCCGGCTTCGTTGGCGATGGGGAAAATAATCCGGCGGCGAAAGCGATCGTAGAGGCGGCCTGCTGGGTCGCGCGAGAAAAGGCCGGAAGATTCGAGAAGCTTCTCGGCGCACTTGGGTTTGAGGTGGCGGAGAAGCGCGTCGCCAGAGGAGGGCGCGTAGCCCAAGCCGAAACGCGCGATTGTTTCGTCATCGAGGCCGCGATCCTCGAGATAGGCGCGCGCGATTTTGCCTTCATCTGTTGAATTCAGCGTGCGCGCGTAGAAGGTTGCCGCCGCGCGATGCATTTCGACGAGCGCCGTGCGCTGTTGATTTTCGCGGCGCTGCTCGGGCGAACGTTCGCGAGGCTCGGGAATGCGGACGCCGCATTTTTCGGCGACGGTGCGCACGGCTTCGGGAAACGCGGACTTGTCCATCTCCATCACGAATTGGAAAACGTCGCCGCTCTTGCCGCAGCCGAAGCAGTGGTAGAACTGCTTGGTGGCGTGGACGGAAAAGGATGGCGTTTTTTCCTGATGGAAGGGGCAAAGGCCGCTGAAATTCTGCCCGCTCTTTTTCAGGCGGACGTATTCGCCGATGACGCGGACGATGTCCGCCTGCTGCTTGACGCGATCCGCGAATGAACCGGCCTCAGCCACGTGAATCGAGAGTCGAAAGACGTCTCAATGTAGCGCGGCGGGGCTAAGACTTCAAATCGACGATGGTGATGGCGGTGCCGCCGCGATCTTCCGCTTCGGCGTAAAACTTGCCGACGAGCGGATGCGCGGAAAGAAACTCCGCAAGGCCGCGACGAAGCGCGCCTGTGCCGTGACCGTGAATGATGCGTACGCTCGGCAGGCTTTCGAGCGCGGCGGCATCGAGAAACTTATCGACGCGGCGTGAGGCTTCTTCGACTGTGCTGCCGATGACGTTGATTTCGAGCGCGGAAGGCTCGTCGGCGCGCGTCGAGTGCACGGTGACGTGACGCTGCGCCGCGGCGCTGCCCGATTTGCCTCCCGATGACCCGGCTGCTTCTGATTCAATTCCAAGAATATCGGCCAGGGGAATTTTCATGCGCATGGGGCCAGCCTGAATTTCGGCGAAGCTCAGGTCGTGGCGACGCAGAATCACAGGCTCTTTCATTCCGCGCACGCGGATGCGCATGCCTTCCGCGAGGCGCTCCGGTTCGACAGGTTTGGGAACCCCTGGCATCGCCCCAAGATCTGCCTGCGAGGAAGACAAAGTGTCGAGCACGGCGGCGTCGGCTTCGCTGCGTGCGTCAGATTCAATTTTCGACATGCGGCGCGCGCCGAACTTCTCGGCTTGCGCGCGGAATTTGCGGTCTGTGATTTCGCCGGTCAGGCGCGCGACTTCCGTTTCCAGTTTCTTCGTCGTCGCGGCGAATTGTTTTTCGAGTTCCGCAATGCGTTTGCGCTGGCGTTCGACCCAGTCGGTTTGCAGGGCGCGACGCTCGGCTTCGAGCTGGCGCAATTCGTCTTTCGCCTGGCGCTGCATTTGCTCCATTTCGCCGCGGCTGCGATGGAGGTAGGCGATGAGTTCGCGGGCCTCGCGCGTCTCGGGCGAAAGTCCGGCCTTCGCGTGTTCGATGACGCGTTCAGGCAAACCCAAGCGGCGCGCGATTTGTATGCCGCTGGAAACGCCGGGCACTCCGGTGAGCAGGCGGTACGTGGGCCGCAAATTTTCCTCGTCGAATTCGACGGCGGCGTTGACGATGCCAGGAGTGGTGGAGGCGTAGGATTTCAGCCGGTCGTGATGCGTGGTGGTCAACGTCAGCGAGCGGCGCGCGCGAAATTCCTCGAGAAGTGCGACGGCAATGGCCGCGCCTTCCTCGGGCGCCGTGCCGGTGCCCATTTCGTCGATGAGCACAAGCGTGCGGTCGGTGGCGCGCTCGAGCATCGATTTCAGATTCAGCATGTGCGCGGAAAACGTGGAAAGGTCCGCGCTGATGGATTGCTCGTCGCCAATGTCGGCGAGAACGCAATCGAAAAGCGGCAACTCGGCGCGTTGCGCGGCAACCGGAATTCCAGACTGCGCCGCGAGCGCGGCGAGCCCGACATTTTTGAGCGCGACCGTTTTGCCGCCGGTATTTGGTCCGCTGATGACCATGACCGTCTCGCTGCCGCCAAGTTCGAGGGACATGGGCACGACGGCGCGATCTTTGCGGCGGAGATTGTCTTCCAGTACAGGATTGCGCACCGCTTCGAGACGCAGATGATTGCCTTCGGAAAATTCCGGGATGGTGGCGTCGAATTCGCGCGCGTAGCGGCCGCGAGCGAAGACGGAATCGAGATCGGCAATTGTGGCTGCGGCGAATTCGAGCGGGCCGCGATCGGCGCGCAGGCGCTCGGTGAATTCAAAAAGGATGCGCGCGATTTCCGCGGCTTCGTCTTCGGCGAGCTGCACGAGGCGGTTATTCAGCTCGATGGTTTCGAGTGGCTCGACGAAGAGCGTTTGCCCAGTGGCGCTGGCTCCGTGGACGACACCGGGAATCGCACGGCGGTCGGCGGAGCGCACGGGAATGACGAAGCGGTCGTTGCGCAGTGTGACGTAGTCTTCGTGCGAATCGCTTTCGCGCGCGCGCATAATTGTTTCGAGCGAGCGCTGAATGCTTTCGCGCGATTGTGCGATGGTGACGCGAATGCGCTTGAGCGCGGGCGAAGCGTTATCGCTAATTTCGCCGTTGGGCAGAATGGCGCGACGAACTTCGGCGGCGAGAGAACGAAAATCGGCGAGCGATGAGGCGCGTTCAGCTAGGCGCGGATATTTTGCCGTCGCTTCACCGCGAAGCGTTTGCTTAAGGCTCGTGGAAGTATCCATAAGCGAGGCCGCGTCCAAAATTTCCGCAGCCGAAAGCGACGATGCGGGCATGGCGAGGCGAGCGAGCCAGTCGGCAGGATCGGCGAGGCCGCCGAAGCCGAGATCCGCGCCCGAGCGGAGGTAGGCGATTGCCTCGCGGATCAGCTCGAATGCTGTGCGCAGCGCATCGGCGTCCGTGCGCGGAGCGAGAGCGTCAATCGCGCGATGGCCCGGCGCGCACGTCGAGTAGCGCGCGACGATTTCGCGGAGACGGCCAAATTCGAGGAGTTCTTCGGCGGAGCGGCTCACAGATTCAAAATGCGGGAACGGACGCGCAGTGTCAAGTTGATCGAAAAACGAAAATCGAGATTCGAAAAGCGAAACTCGAAAATCGGGAAGAGCGTGCTGCTACGTTCGGAGAACGGTGCCTGCGCTGCGGGATAATTTTGAGGCGAGGTAGTTGGCGGTTTGCACTGGGTCGTGGGCGAAGTGGATGAGGCGGGCGATGGATTCGCCCCAGTTGGAGGCGTGGCCAATTTCGACTTCGCGGACGCGGTCGATGATGGGCTGCCAGAAATCGCCGAGTGCCACAAATGGCTTGTCGCGCATCACGCGTTTGTTGATCATTTCCCAAACGACGGCGAGCTCGACGAGCGTCCCGGTGCCACCGGGACAGGCGACGTAGCCAGAGCCGCGGCGCACAAGCTCGAAGAGGCGCTCCTGCCAAGTGGCAACGCGCACTTCTTCGTCCACCCAGCGATTGGCGCGGGCGCGAAAAAATTCGGCCGTAACGGCGAGAGTGCGGCTGCCCGCTTCTTTCGCGCCGCGTGACACCGCCTCCATGACGCCGCCATAGCCGCCGCTGCAAACGACGAATCTCTGAGCGGCCAGCGCGGCGCCCAGATTTTGCGCCATCGCGTAATGCGAATCGCCTTCGCGGGGGCGCGAACTGCCGAAGACGGTGATTACTTTGGCGGCGCTTTCGACATGTTTCGCAGCGGCGCTCACTTGCGTTTTCTGTTCACGGGCGCGCCGAGATCCTCGACCATGGCCTGAGCGATGGCATCGAGAACGCGGGCAGCGTCGCGGCCCTTGCCGCCATTGTGATTATCGAACATGGAAAAAATCAGATGCTCGCCGTGAAGCGTGGTGGCAACACCGGACATGGCTTGCGTGTGTTCGACGGAGCCTGTTTTCGCCTGGACGCGGCCTTCGGCGGGTGTGCCCTTCATGCGATTGTCGAGCGTGCCGTCGACACCCGCGACGGGCAAAGTGGAAAGATACGCATCGCCCCAGGACTGACGGCTGTCGTATTGAAGAAGCGAGACCACGGCGCGAGGCGTGACAAGATTTTGGCGTGAAAGGCCAGAGCCGTCGTTGACGAGCACGTCGGTGGGCGCTATGCCAATGGAGGTGAGGAACTGGCGCTCGATTTCGAGGCCGGCGGCGAGGGAGCCTTCGCCGGTTTTCTCCTTCGCGACGGCGCGCAGCAGAATTTCGGCGTGGAGATTCTGGCTGACTTTGTTGAGGACGTGGACGATTTCGATGAGCGGGGGAGATTGATGTTCGGCGAGAACGAGCGTGTTTGGCTGCGGGGCAGGCCTTTGCGCGAGTCCTTGGGGAGGGTCGAACGTCATTCCTTCGCTGGGCGGAGGAGCGTGAAGCGCGCGGGCGTGGCCCGTGATGCGAATGCCGCGAGCGAGAAGCATAAGCTTGAGCACGTGGGCGGTGTAATTCGCGGGACGTGGCATGGCCATTCCCAAATCGATGGGCGCGTGACCGAGCGGAATGGAGCCGCGTACGAGAAAGGGCTTCGGGCCGGCAGTTTCGACTGTATCGAAGTTGGATTGCGAGTCAGCGGGACCGGTGGTGATGCTGTAGGTATAAACGTTGTAACCGGGCCAGGGTTCGACGACGACCCAGGCATCAGCGCCGACGTGATCGGCGGGCGTTACTTTGACGTCGAGACCGTTGTCGTCGAAGCAAATTGCGCCGATCGCTGCGCCGTAGTCAAAAGGCATGTCGCCGACGGCCCAGCCTTCGGGAAACGGAGCGTAGGGAAAATAGCTATCGTCAGCGACGATGTCGCCGTCGATCTCCTTCACGCCCTTAGCGACGATTGCGTCGACGAGTTCGGCGAGCGGCTTATCAGACGGACCGTCGATGGGATTCTTGGCGTCGTAGGGAATGCGGCGATTGGAGAAATCCGGGTCGCCGCGGCCGACGAGCGTGAGGTCGCCGCGCAAACGGCCCGCGGAATCGAGAGTGCCGTGCGTTTCAATCGTGGTGCGGAAGCGATACTCAGGACCCAGAGTGGACATAGCAAGAGCGGTGGTGAAGAGCTTGGTGTTCGAGGCTGGAGTGAAGTAACGGTCTGCGTTAAGCTCATAGAGAGTTCTGCCCGTGGCCGCGTCAACAATCAGAACGCCGATGAAGGATTTCTGCGCCACCGGGATCGCCAGAGCGGTTTCGGCGTCCTGCTGGAATCGCGCGATATCGGCGGCCACGCGCGCCGGCGAATTCTTCTTGGGCGGATGCGCAAAAGAATAGGGAGAGCCGAGGAGAGCCGCGACAAAGAACCACGCGCGGAGGGAAATAAATTTCGGGCGATACGTGATCGAACTTGCTAACGGCCATTTCGCAAGCTGAGGCACGGAAGACTCCTTGCCGGAATTTTATGGCGCAGAAATTAGCCGCGCGATTATATGCCAATTTAATCCAGCCCGAAGCGCGGAGTTGCGAGAGCGTTGGCGATTTCCAGAACCAAGACCGCAGGGTGGCGATTTCTTGTAGCGAGCCGAGGAAAGCGACTAAAATCCAAGTCAGGAGGCTTCTCGATGCGAAAACTGCTTTCTCTGGTGCTAATCATGACACTGGCGGGACTAGCGGCATTGCTGGCTCCCACCGCGGCGCGCGCCGCGGAGCGGAAAGAAAACAAGGCCAATAAGCGCTTGGAGACTGCCGGCGAAGTGATGAAGGAAATCCTCGACATTCCCGACGACATTCCGGCGGATCTGCTCGACAAGGCCGAATGCGTGATTGTGATTCCTTCGGTAATCAAAGTAGCGTTCGGCATCAGCGGCAGCTTCGGGGCCGGCGCGATGACGTGCCGCGGCGGCGAGGACTTCACAGGGCCGTGGGGCGCGCCAACGATGATGCGCCTGGAAGGCGGAGGTTTTGGATTTCAGCTTGGCGGCCAAGCAACGGATTTTGTGCTGCTGGTGATGAACAAGCGCGGCGCCAGCGCAATCCTGACTAGCAAGGTGAAGCTCGGCGCGGACGCCTCCGCAGCCGCGGGTCCCAAGGGCCGCAATGCCGCGGCGGATACGGACGTCACGATGCGTGCCGAGATTCTGACGTACTCGCGCGCGCGAGGGCTTTTCGCAGGCATCTCTCTGCAAGGATCGACACTGCGCCCCGACAACGAAGCGAATCAGAGCGTCTACGGGCGAAAAATCGAGGCCAAGGACATCGTGCTCAAGCACGCCGTTGGAATCCCTCCGGCTGCGCGCGCATTAATCAATACACTCGAGAAACATTCGCCGAGGAACCATTCGGATCCTAAATCGCTGAGAGACTAGCCGCGAATTCCTACGGCGCTCGCGAAAACGGAGTCGACACACGAAACGGCGTAGCTTGAAGCCACTCAAACAGCAGAGCAAACAGAGCGCGGGCGAAGGACTGAATTCACGCCCGCGCTTTGTTTGGCGTCCCACTACTGCACCAGGACGGAACGGCTCTGGCCTTTGAAGCGAACCTCCTGAATTCTCCCAGTGCTTGTCACGATGGCATTTTGCTGGATCTTCTGCGCGCCGTCCTTCCATTGAATCGGAGCTTGGGCGATCAGTTTTTTGCCATGGAAGAAGGAAAGAGTTGAATCGCTGGCAACCACGTTGTACTCGCCCGACGCCAGCGTAACGCCGTTGAGAATCTCGCCACCGACGACATAGAACTGACCCTTAGCGGCCGAGTTGGGCATCTTTGCGCCTTTTGGCGACGCCATGGCGGGAATCGCCAGGCCGAGCATCAACGCCATCACGAAGAAGTGAAGCAGCCTGCTATATTTCATTTTTTATTCTCCTTTTTCAAAACGGGCCCGCTCTTACTGATTGCTTTAGACGTGGAAATATTTTGAAGGAATCAGATTCGACGCAAAGAAGTGAAAATAATTTTTGCGGCGTCTGCGGAGTGTTCGGAATCGTTTGCCCGTGCCGACTGCGGGCAAATTTTGGGTTGGTGGTACGAAAGAATGCATAGGCAATCTCCGCAATTTCGGATTATTCGATTAGAAAGCGCCGCCTGTTGGAGTTCGCGCCTTCCTGTGCGCGCGTGTTGCGTTGACACACCCAAGCCGCTAATCAATAATCGCTCGAGATGATTGGACAGCTTCGTGGAGCGCTCGTTGATAAACGGCCGAATCAAGTGATCGTGGATGCCGGCGGCGTCGGGTATCAAGTGCAGATCCCGCTTTCGACGTTTGCCGGGCTGGGCGCGCTGCACGCGGAAGTGACGCTGTTGATCCACACCCATCTGCGCGAAGACCAAATCGCGCTGTACGGATTTTTGACGGCGCGCGAAAAGCAATGCTTCGAGATGCTGATTTCGACCTCCGGCGTGGGGCCAAATCTCGCGCTGAAAATTTTGTCGGGGATGAATCTGGATGAACTGGTCCCTGCGATTCGCAAAGGGGACGTTCCACAGCTCAAGCGCATTCCGGGGGTGGGGCAAAAAACGGCGGAGCGGATCATTCTTGAATTGCGCGACAAGCTGGCGGTGGTGGAAGTTGCAGGCACGGGGAAACCGGCATCGCGCTCGCAAGTGGAGTCGGATGTGGTGTCGGCGCTCGTGAATCTGGGCTACGACGAGCGTTCGGTGGAGAAAACGCTTGAGCAAGTGCGCGGCGGAGCGGGGGCGAGTTTCGAATTGCTTCTTCGCGCCGCTCTGCAAAAACTGGGCGGCGCTGCAATTGAGAAAGGCGCGCGAGCAGGTCGCGGCGACTAACGATCTCGCCGAAAACAGGATTACATGGTTGAACTGAAACATCGCATTGTTTCCGGTCAGGCATTCGACGAGGACGCGCGCGTCGATGCGAGCGTTCGTCCCAAGAGCTTTGACGATTTCGTGGGGCAATCGCGCGTGAAGGAAAATCTGAAGATTGCCGTTGAAGCGGCGCGCAGCCGGGGCGACGCGCTCGATCACGTGCTGCTTTACGGTCCGCCTGGGTTGGGGAAAACGACGCTGGCGCAAATTCTGGCGAATGAGATGGGCGCCAGTATCAAGATCAGCTCGGGCCCCCTGCTCGAACGCAAAGGGGACCTGACGGCGGTGCTGACAGCGCTCGAAGCGCGCGAGCTTTTCTTTCTGGATGAAATTCACCGTCTGCAGCCTGCGATGGAAGAAATTCTCTATCCCGCGATGGAGGATTATCGCATTGACCTGGTGATCGGGCAGGGCGCAGGAGCGCGCATCCATCCATATCAATTGCAGAGGTTCACGCTGGTTGGCGCCACCACGCGCGCGGGACTGATTATGGCGCCGATGCGTTCGCGCTTCGGCATTGTGCACCGCTTGGATTTTTACACGGCGGAAGATTTGCTCGAGATCGTGCGCCGCTCGGCAAAAATTCTTGGCATTGCGATGGACGATGCGGGGGCGGAAGAAATTTCGCGGCGCAGCCGGGGAACGCCGCGCGTCGCGAATCGTTTGTTGCGCCGCGTCCGCGATTTCGCTGAAGTTCGCGCGCAGGGAAAAATCACGCTTGCAGTGGCCAAAGAAGCGCTCGGAATGCTGGGCGTTGATGAGCACGGCCTCGACGAAGTGGATCGCAACCTTTTACTTGCCATCATTCAGAAATATAGTGGCGGTCCGGTGGGACTGAATACGCTGGCCGCGTCGCTGAGCGAGGAAGAGGATGCCATCGAGGAAATTTACGAGCCGTATTTGATGCAACTTGGCCTGCTCGATCGCACGCAGCGCGGCCGCGTGGCCACGGCGCTCGCCTACAAATATTTCGGCATGGATGAACCGCGCCGCCAGCCCCAGCTTTTCTGAAAATGCCTTCGAGTCACAATCAACATCGATGAAGACTGTCTACTTGTCGTTGGGGTCGAATGTGGGCGACCGCGAAGGACATCTTGCGGCGGCCATCGCCGCACTGGGCGTGCGCGGCATCCGTGTCACGCGCCAATCGTCTATTTATTCCACCGAACCAGTGGATTTTGAGACGCAGAATTGGTTTTTGAATTGCGTGGTCGAGGCGGAAACGGATTTAATGCCGCGCCAGCTTTTGCGCGCGATTCGCCAAATCGAAAATGAAATCGGGCGCCGCCGTTTGGTGCGCAGCGGCCCGCGGGTGATTGATCTTGATATTCTGCTTTGCGGTTCGAGCATCATCCGGACGCTGGAGCTCGAAGTTCCTCATCCGCGCATGGCTGAGCGGAGATTTGTTCTTGTGCCGCTGGCGGAAATCGCGCCCATGGCCCGTCATCCCGTCAAGAACAAAACCGTAACTGAGCTTCTGGCGGAGACTCCGGATCGCAGCGGGGTCCGTCCGTGGAAACCCGAGCCTGGGCGGAAGGTAAACGAAAGCAATTCACTCAAACGTTCAACCTAGAGCATCTCGCGTTTCTTTTCTTCTTCTTTGTGTTTCTTGCGGTCTTCTTCTTCCTGCTTCTCGTAGTCGGCGATTTCTTCCTCGGTCATCATATAGTCTTCGCGGGAGGCGAACATCTTGCCGTTGCGACGGTCGCGGCCGGAGCGGCGGTCTTTCAGCCGGCGTTCCTTGTTCTCCGATAGCAGGCTAACGTCGCGGATCGCACGCGGAATCGCACCGGCATCAAGGAGCAAGTCGCTGACTTTGTCGAGAAAGTCATTCAGGTTGAGGGGCTTCATCGCGAAGGGCAAGCGCTCTTTGTAAAGAATCGGCCGAGCCCATCGCGCGGCGATTGCCGGGACAAGGAAGAGAACGCGCAACCCTTTCTGCGCCGCATCCGGATCGGGTTCCACTTGTGAGAGTTCTTTCAAGGTATTGAAAAGCGGTCCGGTGATATCAGCGAGTGCGACATTGACAATCACCAGAGTCCAATGACCGCGTGCGAGTTCACGCATGGCCTCGCTGGCAAATGGAACTACGCAGACACGCCAGCCCTCGGAGTCAAACACCTGTTGCAGGGCATGTTGGCTCACTGCGTCGTCATCGACAATTAGGATGTGGACGTCGCTCAACGGGGCTTCCCAATAAAGTATAGGGCTTTGGCGAGAACGCCGACGGAGGCAGCGTTGGGAGGTTTCCAGAGGCGAGGACTGTACGGGAGGCCAGCCTTTTTAGGCGAATAAATGGCGAATAGTTTTCCCTTGACATGGCGAATAAAAGGCGAATATAGTAGGAACACGACCTCAGCGAGGTGTTCGTTACCGATGGCTACTTTTCCCACGCTTCGAGCCGCTACGGCGCTGCACAAGCCCCGTTTGCGCCGCTCGATAGCGACCAGCCTCACCCTTTTCCCCGCCGCCCCCAGCGGCACTGGTGAGGCTCACGACGCTTCTCCGCCCCCTTCGGCCAATCGCCGGAGTTTGAAGCCCGTAGAGAATCTGGTCGGTATCGCACGCCTCGCCGCTTCCTCCTCGCTGGCGGAGACCAAGCGCGGCACGGAGTATTTCCTGCTGGCCGTCCGGTCGATCCTGAACCGTTGCAATTCGCCACGCGTGCCCTTTGCCTGGACGGTGAACCCTTATCGCGGATGCGAATTCGGCTGTCACTATTGCTACGCGCGCTATACGCACGAATATATGGAACTCGATGGCGGCGATTTCGAGCGGAAGATTTACGTCAAGGACAATGCCAGCGCCCTGGTGACGCGAGACCTAGAAATCGAGAAGGTCTGGGGAGAGCACATCGCCATTGGTACGGCGACCGATCCTTACCAACCGGCCGAGGGCGAATTCAAAGCCACGCGGGCGATTCTTGAGCAAATGGCGAAGCGCGAAGGTCTGCAACTTTCCATTACGACCAAGTCGAATCGTGTGGTGCGCGACATTGATCTGCTGAAGAAAATCTCCGAGCGTTCCGCTTTGAGCGTCAATCTTTCCGTCACCACCGTCTCCGCGCGGATCGCTCGTCTGCTGGAACCTCGCGCGCCGCGTCCGGACCTTAGGTTCGACGCTGTGCGCCGTCTGCGCGATGCCGGTATTTCTGCCGGCGTATTGGCGATGCCAATTGTGCCGGGAATCACCGATGGCGAAGACGCCCTCGACGCTCTTGCAAAGGCCGCACGAGATGCGGGCGCGCAATGGTTCGCAGGACGCGTACTTTTTCTGATGCCAGCGGCTCTTAAACAATTTATGCCATTCGTGGAGGCGAAATTTCCGAAACTAACGCGGCAGTACCGCGAGTGGTATGTGAAGCACGGCAACGCGCCGGAGAGCTATCGCAGAGAAATGTCGAAGCGGGTGGAACGTTTGCGCAAGAAATATGGCTTCGACGTGCGGCCTGATCGCTCGGGGGACAACTCCTGGCATTCGCCGCAGCTGGCCCTTGAGCTGGGGACGCAAACACCTCCATGCGCAACGCCACCGATCCCGCTTGCGGAGCAATTTGGTGGCCGATTTGCGGGTCAGCGTAAGGTTCAACCTGAGGCTCAGCTCAAGGCAGGATAATTCGCGGGGCTGCGGATTCCGTTTTAGCGGTTTTTGGGAGTTGCGCGCGGAGAAAATCGAGGAAAGCGCGCGAGCGCGACCGGCCATTCGTCTCGCGACGGCCCATGCGCAGAAGAAAAACGAGAAGCCGGAAAATTTCCGAATCCTTCAATTTGCTGAAACCAGTCTGCTGCGCCTCCTGCTTCTTAAATTCCCGCAGGGATTGCGCGAGATGAGCGTAAAGCGCTCGCGGCAGAGGCGCTTCCGGCGGCCGTTCGAAGTAGATGCCGGATTCGAGCGTGCGGTAGGTTTCCGCCAGCGCGGCAACCGCGGCCAGGATTTCCGGGTCGCGAACGGCGCTATTTTGCTCCGCAAAACTCAAAATCGTCAGGCCGATTCCCGAAAGCGCCTCGCCATTACGGCGAATAATGTCGACGGGAAATTGCACATCGGGAAACGGGAAATCCTGCGCGGCGAGCGGTTTGCGATGCTCGATTTCGTAGCGGCGCGCAGCAAGCAAGTGAGGGCAATCCGAGGGGCAGTCGATGGTCACCTCGCGATACGTGCCGCAACAGATGGCGCAGATGTTTTCGCCCTTCGCGGGGCAGAACCGTTTGGGCCTGCGTTTTTCGCAGATCGGACAGATCACGGCGTCTCCGTGTTCAGAAAGCGAATCATCGAGAGTAAAGGATTGGACTTGCGGCGGCAAGGGCGCGCGACTGTGGAGGGGGGGACGAAATTCCTCAATTGCGCCCGGGAAGCGGCGCGTGATTAGCGTGATTGGGAGTTTGCAGCCTGTTGCCGCAGGAGGGCAGCAGTGTCGGTTTGACCTTTTGCCTCCGCCATGGAGAGCGGCGTCTGGCCATCATCGGTGAGGGCGTTCGGGTCGGCGCCGTGATCGAGGAGAAGCTTAACGATTGCGAGCTTGCCGCCCGCGGCAGCCTCGTGGAGAGCCGAATATCCGGTTCCATACCGATGCGACGCATTTGCCCCATGGGATAAGAGGAGGCGAACAATTTCCGCGTCGCCGCGAGCCACGGCGCCCGTGAGAGGCGTGTAGCCCGTCGGATTTTTTGCAATGGCATTTACGTCCGCGCCATTCGCGAGAAGCCATTGCGCGACGTTTCGCTGTCCAAAAAACGCCGCCAAGGCGAGGGGCGTGAACCCGTCCGCGGAATATGAATTGATTGCAGCGGGATTCTGCGCGGCCAACGCGGCAACGTGTTCGGATTTGCCCGCCGCTGCGGCTTCGTGAATGTCCAATCGCGCGCCGCGTTCAAGCAGCAGATCGCGAATATCCGTCTTGCCGTGATAAATCGCCGTCATCAGAGCGGATGCGCCTGGTTCCGCGCGCGCATTCGCAAGTCCCGGCTCGATTACCAGCATCTGTTTCACACGAGCGGCGTCCCCGGCCTTTACAGCATCCAGAAACTTCTGCGCGCCGAGCATGGACTTATTCCTTCCGGTCGAAAATGAAAGAGGGCCCGTCCAGCGCGACTTTAGCGCCGCGCGCGATCGTTTCGAACAGCTTCTTCGACCAGGGCTTCGAGGTCGCGGCGAGTCAGCGTGATGCGATCCGGCTCAGCCGTATCCGCAGTGACGGGGCAGGTGGTGCTTGCGCCCGCTGCGGTTTCCAGACCGTAACGCGCGCGGGCCGCGAGAAGCTTTTCGACGTCTTCGCGGGATAGCAAAACCTGCTTGTGGAGGAGCTCCGTGACCAGCGCGACGCGCGCGAAGTGCTCGACCGTTTCCATGCGATGAAAAGCCGTGAGAAGGTCTGCACCATAGGTGACCACACCGTGATTGGCCATGAGAATGGCGTCGTGTGATTGCACGTAGGGTTCGATCGAATCGGTAAGTTCGGGTGTGCCAGGAGTACCATACTGCGCCAACGGGACGCTGCCGAGCGCCATGACAGCTTCACTGAGCAGAGCTTTGTTGAGCGCCAAGCCCGCCGAAGCGTATCCGGTGGCCGTGATGGGATGTGCATGGCAGACGGCATTTACATCCGGACGCAAACGATAAATTAGAAGATGCATCGCCAGTTCCGAGGAGGGGTTGCGGCGACCTGAGATTTTGTTTCCTCGATTGTCGGTGATGACCAGCTCTTCAGGCGACATCATGCCCTTCGAAATGCCGGTGGGGGAAGTGAGCACGCGATGGGGATCGAGGCGGAGAGAAATATTTCCGTCGGTGGCGGCGACGAAGTTGCGCTCGTGAAACCAGCGGCCGACTGCGCAAATGTCTTGGCGATGCTCTTCTTCGCTCTTTAACGCGCCGTGCGAAATAGATCCAGAAAGCATTGCGAGCCTCCGGTTGCCCCGTGTCACCCCGCGAACTGCTCCCACTCGGGGAGAGTTATTCTATCCCTGTTGTCCAGTGTTGGCGCGATTTTTCGGAATTAAGCGTAGATTCCACGGTGTTTGAGGGCAATCGCGACACGATCGATCGCCAGCATGTAGGAAGCGATGCGATTATTGACGCCGTGCTTTTCGGCGTAACGCACCACGTCGTCGAAGCTGCGATCCATGACGTCCTGCAGGCGCTCATTCACTTCGCGCTCGCGCCAGAAAAATCCCTGGCGGTCCTGCACCCATTCGAAATAGCTGACGGTGACGCCGCCTGCATTCCCGAGGATGTCGGGAATAATGAAGACGCCCTTCTTGCCAAGAACCTCATCGGCGGGCGCGGTAGTGGGACCGTTCGCGCCTTCGCAGAGGATTTTCGTCTGAACACGGCTTACGTTTTGGCTAGTGATCTGATTTTCAATAGCCGCGGGAATCAGAATGTCGCACGGTTGAAAGAGAATGTCCTGCGCGGAGATCTTCTGGCCGCCGCCGGGGAAATCTGGCAGAGCCCTGTGCTGGCTGTAAACCCATTCAATCACTTTGGGAACATCGAAGCCCTTTTCGTTGAACAGGCCGCCGTGCACGTCGGCAAGCCCGATGATTTTGTATCCCGCTTCGTGCATCAGCCTCGCGCCCATCGAGCCCACGTTGCCGAATCCCTGAATGATCACGCGGCATTCTTGTTTCTTCATGCCGAGCTTCGCTATCGCCTTGTCGCAGACCATCATGACGCCGCGGCCGGTTGCCTCGGGACGTCCGAGAGAACCACCCAGTTCGAGAGGCTTGCCGGTAACAACTGCCGTAACGGTGTGGCGCATGTGCATCGAATAAGTGTCCATCACCCAAGCCATCACTTGCGCGTTGGTGTTCACGTCGGGAGCGGGGACGTCGCGCTCTGGGCCGATCCAGTCGGAAAGCTCTGCGGTGTAGCGGCGCGTCATGGCCTCGAGCTCGCGCTGCGACATTTTGTCGGGATCGCAGATGATGCCGCCCTTCGCTCCGCCGAACGGGATGTCGACCACAGCGCACTTCCAAGTCATCCAGGATGCCAGCGCGCGCACTTCATCAATCGTGACCTGAGGCGAATAGCGAATTCCGCCCTTGCCGGGGCCGCGAACGAGCGAGTGCTGCACGCGATAGCCCGTGAAAACTTCCAGCCGCCCGTCGTCCATCTTCACGGGGATGTAGACAGTGATTTCCTTATTCGGGTACTGCATATAGCGGTAAAGGTCCTGCGGGAGGCCGAGGTGCTTCGCTGCTTCCTCAAACCGCGATTCCGCCGCTTCATACGGATTCAGTTCGTGTTCCAGTGACAGTGCCATGGTGACGCTCTCCTCGACGGAATAAAATTCGACGATAACACTGGCGGTTCCATTCGGCGGCTCGGCCAGGACAGCGTCGGCCAGTATACGAAGCCGCGCCCTCGCCACGCAAGACAGCGACTCCAGACTTGATGCGTATTTAGAAAACAGCGTGGCGTATCGGGAACGTTGCAGGGCTCTGAGGACTACCCGTTACGACTGCGCGCGCCCTCGGCAAAATGCCGGAGCAGAAGGCGCGCGAGGCGCTTTTGATCGTGTCGCACTACGCCGTCTTGCTGCAGCAAATCTCCCGTCACATATTTCAGTCCCATGCGGCGCAATTCATCGAGAGATGGATCAACAGGCTCGGCGCCTTCTCCGCGATAGCGCCGCAACAACGCTGGCGAGGAAGCGGGCGCGCGGTTCACCACCACCCAGTCAAACAGTCCCACGCGAGTGTGATCGTAAATTGCGCGAACATGATCGGCCACGGAGTAGCCGTCCGTTTCGCCAGGCTGGGTCATCAGATTCGCGATGTAAGCACACTGAGCGCGCGAGCGGAGAATGGCATTGGCGACTCCGTGAACGAGCAAGCTGGGAACGATGCTCGTATACAACGAGCCGGGGCCGAGGAGAATTAAATCAGCTTCGCGAATGGCATGCAGCACTTCGGGCAAGGGCCGCGCGCCAGACGGGACTAATCGCACCCGGCGGATACGGCGACGGGAGCGAGAGATTTTCGTTTCCCCGGCGACCACGCGGCCGTCCGCCAATTCTGCCTCTAAAGTCACATTCGCATTGGTCGACGGGAAAATCCTTCCGCGCGTAGCGAGCACTTTTCCGGACAACCGCACCGCTTCGGGAAAATCCCCGGTGACCTGCGTGAGAGCAGTCAAAAATAAATTTCCGAAGCTGTGCCCCGAAAGGCCGCGGCCGCTGCCACTCGCGGCAGGGAAGCGATACTGAAACAGGCGGCCGAGCAAAGCTTCGTCGGGCGACAACGCGACCATGCAGTTGCGAATATCTCCCGGAGGCAGAATGGAATATTCGCGACGCAAGCGGCCGGAGCTGCCTCCATCATCCGTGACGGTGACGACAGCGGCAATGTCGGCGATGGGCCACTGCTCCCCGTTCTGCCGCGAACTCGCGATGTGCTGTTTCAAACCGCGCAGCAGCATCGAAAGGCCCGTGCCTCCGCCAAGCGCAACAATGCGAATGGGTCTTGAACGAGAATGTGCGGACTTACTCACGGACGGGAGGACTAACCGCTGGTGCCTTCGCGCTCCGGGTAAAGCAGCTCGGTGAATCGTGGGTCTTCTTGCAGAAACGCAAAATCTTCGTCATTGCGCGCGCGATAACGATTTTCGCCTCGGAGCTGAATCGCCACTTTCAGGTTTTGCATTGACGACTCCGCTTCGCCCGTCAAGCAATCGAGCGCGGCCATGGCGTACACAATATGGTCGGCCTTGGGCGCGGACTTGCGCGCGCGGTCGAGATGCACGCGAGCTTCGTCCCAACGGCCAAGATTCATCATCGCGATTCCCTGATTATAGTGATCCTCAGCAGACTTCGCCGCAGGCTCAGAGGCGCGCGATGCTCGCTGATCGCAAATGCGCAGATGAGTTCGCGCGCGGTCGGCCAGCTCCTTGTTTGGACCCTCCAAAACGCGCTCCAACGCCTGCTTGGCGCGAAGAAATTTCTGCTGTTGAAACTGCTTCAACCCTTCTTCGTAGGCTTTCAACTGCTGCTGAGTGGCGTGATCGTTGGTATCCTGGAAGATACTGGCATGCCTCTTGTCCTGCAATTCTTTGTTTTTCAGAGGTTTATGGCCATTGCGATGGCCGGAACTGGCGGAGGAGGTCCGATTGCTGCGCTGTTTCGTCTTGCCTGTCGAGCGCGCCATGATGGCGGTAGAGTAGCAGGGACGCTTTGTGGCGTCAACTCGCCATATTTTGGCCGCTTTTTTCATTTTGGAAACTTGAACCACTGGGGTTTCACCTGAAACAGCGTTATAGTCGCAGTTGGAACACCGCTTATTGGGCGAATTTGTGCTCTCTTTGCGAGCCACAGGCGTCATTGCTTGTTCCGAATCAAGACGAAAGACGCCAGATGCCGCACTTGACCTCCCTATGCTATAAGTAAACGGCGACAAAAATATTGAGGTACTTGTGCCGTTTATAAATTTTCCCGCTCGCGAGATCAACTGCAAGCTCGTTTACTACGGCCCCGGCCTTGGTGGCAAGACCGCCAATCTGCAGTGGATCTACGACCATACGGGTTCAAATCAAAAAGGAAAAATGGTCTCGCTGGCGACGGAGACGGATCGCACTCTGTTTTTCGATTTTCTTCCGCTCGATCTTGGCACCGTGCGCGGATTTCGCACGCGCTTCCATTTATATACGGTGCCTGGGCAGGTTTTTTACGAAGCGAGCCGGCGATTGATCTTAAAAGGCGCGGACGGCGTTGTGTTCGTCGCGGATTCGCAGGAAGAACGCCTGGACGCGAATTTCGAAACGATTGACAACTTGAAAGAGCATCTGAAGGATCACAATCTGAATTTCGACACGATCCCCTACGTATTGCAGCTCAACAAACGCGATTTGCCCAACGCCATGCCGGTCGCGGAATTAACGAAACAACTGCAATTAAAAGGGGAACCGGTGCTCGAAGCCGTCGCCATCCAAGGCCAGGGAATTTTCGACACACTAAAGGAAGTCGCCAAGCTCGTCCTCGCCGAACTGAAGAAAAACTCCTGATTATCGCCTATCAGTACACTCGAAAGTCCACCTCAATTAGCATGTGGACCGCGGCAGGTTTGCCATCCGGCCCGTTGGCTGGTCTGAATCTCCAGTTTTCTACAGCATCGACGGCCCGTCCATTCAGATCGCATGACAGTCCGCTCGCAATGGCTACGGAATGCGCTTTGCCATCCGGAGCGATTACGACATCGAGAACCACTGTGCCTTGCTCCTTCATCGCGAAAGCCCGATCCGAGTATTGAGGAGTCGGGCAATACAGGCAACTCGGTTTCGTATAACCCCTCTTACCGGCTTCAGGGATATTCGTCTTTGATTCTGGAGTTTTTCGCACGGGCGGCGATGGGACCAGCCGGTCTTGTAGCTCCGCGAGCTCAGGCGTGCGGTCGAAATCCACATTGCCTTTGAAGGAAACCTTCGCGTTCTTAGCTCGAAGGAAGGTAACTAGCTGCAACTCGTCCCCAGACCGCTGAATCGTTCCGTCAACAATAACCGTGGCGCCTGCATCGGAAGCAACACATGTGAGCGTTCCCGGATCACGCAGCGCTACGAGCGGGATTTTTTCTTCGTCCTGCGTCTGTTGAAGCTTCGCGCTAGTCATCAGCGAAATTCCGCGCGCGGCGAGGGCGCTGCGGAATTCGTTGGCAATCCTCGCGCCCAACTCTGTCGGCCCAGTGCCTGGTTCGGAGATCACCACCATGATCAGTTGTTGATCAGAAGTTTTCTTGAATGATTTGTGGATCGCGGAAGCGACTTTCGCAGCCAGAGAGTCGATTTGCTCCTGTTGACCGCCGTACGACGGAATCGCCGAACAGAAAAAAGTGACCGAGATAAATGCTAGAACGCGGACAGACTGATTCCGGCAGCACAGAGTTTCGCTATAGATGGGCATGAACGGACATTATCCCGCGGCAGGAGCGCTGGCGGAGTGAAAGCTGGCGACGGCCTGTGTTTCGTCGTCGAGTGTGGGAATTATATCGATCAGGCGCGTAACAGAAAGCACTTCGCGGACGCGCCCGCAGGGATGCAAAAATTTGAATGCACCGCCCAGGCGCTTCATTGAGATGAACCCGCCCGCCAGGGCGCTCAGGCCCGAGCTGTCGAGCTGCGTCACGTTTGTCAAATTCACCAGGATCTTGCGGACCGACTGGGTCTCCAACTCCCGCAGGCGTGCGGCCACCAAATCGCTGTCGGCGCCGATGGTCAGGCGGCCGTCAAGATCGACGATGGTGATGTCACCCGATTGCCGGGTTGAAATTTTCAGTTGCAAGTGTTTATCCTCTGCAAAACGCATTGTCGCTGGCCGCGGCGGTCTCCCGGGAACTACATGGAACAGGGATTATACGCCCGGAATCGCGTTCGCTGTTGGTCCACTCTCTCTTTCGCCAGTGTCGAATCGACTGTCGAATATGCACCTCCGCCTCTGTCTTGACAGGCCTCTTCCCGCCGCATAGTTTCGCAAAGATGGAATATTTGCGATTGCACCGCTGGCGCATCACACCGCGCGAAGAGGCGCGTATCCAGTTGCGCATCCGCGACCGCCTGGAGCTTACGGACGGGCTGCCGCGCGTTTGCCGCGTGGCTGGAGCGGACCTCGCCTACGATGCCAAGCGCGACCGCGCAATCGCGGGCGTTGTGATCTCCCGTTACCCCGAAATGGAAGAAATCGAGCGCGTCTGGGGGGAAAGCCCGATCGTGTTCCCGTATGTCCCGGGCCTGCTCAGCTTCCGCGAGATACCAGCGCTTTTGAAAGTTTTTGCGCGCTTGCGAAATGATCCGGATCTGATTTTTTATGACGGCCACGGATACGCGCACCCGCGGCGCTTCGGCATCGCCTGTCATCTCGGTGTTCTGCTCGCACGACCACGGCGAAATCATCGGCGCGGTGCTGCGCACGCGCGATAGTGTAAATTCAAATTACGTCACCTAAGGACATCGCATTTCTCTCTCTCTCGCCCTCGAATTCGTTTCCTCCATTCTCGATGGTTACCGCGTCCCCCGGCCCACGCGCGATGCGGATCGCTTCGTCGCCGCCGTGAAGCGCGGCGAGTACCGTAGCGGCAGGAAAAAGTAGAAAACACAGGGCGATTGCCTCGAAGAACGCAGCACATTTCCATACGAATTCCTCGGCGTTCACGTGCAGGAAACTTGTCTGCCTTCGACCCGTCGCGGAATCACAATGAAGCTATAATCGTTTCAGAGCCCCCACAGAATTCCTCCAGAGTGTTCGTGTGCGCGCGCCCGGTCCTACAATGTTCGAACCGTTTTCCGACTTGCAACTCCGCGAGATGGAGGACGCGCGTAAAAATTTAAAGTGGCTCGAACGCCGCGATTCGTGGCTGTGGTGGAGCGCCATCACCGTCATGCTTCTGTTGACCCTTGCGGTGATCGCCGTTTCGCTGCCCGGGATACTGAAGGAGTCCGATCAAATCTTTCAGCTCAACATTAGTTTGGCCATCCATGCACTCGTGGGACTGGTGCTGCTCTTCAATGTCTACGCGGTTTACCAGCAATGGCTGATCAGACGCCTTCGTGGACAAACAGCCGAGCATTTGGAATTGCTTTCCAGTTTAAAAATTCGCGCGGAGGAATTTCACCGGTTGGCGACGCGCGATCCGCTCACGGGCCTCTCCAACCGGCGCCTCGGGGAAGAGCGCTTGACCGGCGAAGTCTCCCGTTCCGAACGCTACGGCCATCCACTCAGCGTTTTGATGCTCGATTTGAATCGCTTCAAGGCCATCAATGATCAATATGGCCACGCCGCCGGCGATGCAACGCTTCAGGCTTTCGCGGACCGTCTGAACAAGGTGATTCGCACATCCGACCTGGCCGTAAGGCTCGGCGGCGATGAGTTCCTCGTCATCCTGCCGGAGTGTGCGGCCGAGCGCATTCCGAGTTTGCTGGCGCGCCTGGGTTTACTGGAAGTGGACTATCAGGGAAATAAAATCGCGGTTTCGAGCGCAGCAGGTTGGGCTGGCTATGAAAATGGGGAAGCGCCAGAGCAATTACTGGAGCGCGCGGACAAAGCTTTGTATGCCAAGAAGCGCGAGCAACAAGGCCGCGCATCCGTGCCAGTCTTGCTTCGCGATTCTTGAGCGGCTTGCCCGCACGTTTCGCGGGAATCTATCTCCTAGCCGCCAGATGTTCGCTCCGATCCAGGGCGTCGCGGACTCTCTGCGCCAGGTCACGCGGGCCGTACGGCTTCTGCAGGAGCGGCAGATTTCTTCTCTGTATCGAGTGGAGCATTTCGGTGCCCGCGCTATACCCGGTGACGAATAGCACAGGCACATCAGGCCGCTCACCGTTAATGTAATCATAAACTTCGAGCCCGCTGAGCCTGGGCAGCATCACGTCGAGCAAAACGAGCCCGATTTCGCCGCGATGAGCCTGGAATTCCCGTACAGCCTCTTCTCCGTCGTGCGCGATCCTTACGCGATACCCGAGCCCCTCGAGAGTTGTGCTGGCAATTTCGCACAGGGCGTCATGGTCCTCCACGATTAGAACTGTTTCCTTTCCGCCTCGGACCGAGGTCTGTGGTGCAATCGTAGGTTTCATCGCTTTTTTCTTGTCCGCGGCTGCGGGAAAAAAAACGTGAAACTGAGTCCCGCGCGCAAGTTCGCTATCCACATGAATAAATCCGCCATGTTGCTTCACAATTCCGTAAACGACCGCCAAACCCAGGCCCGTTCCTTTGCCAACCTCTTTTGTGGTAAAGAACGGCTCGAAAATTCGCAAGATTGTCGCCGCGTCCATTCCTGTGCCCGTGTCGCAAACGCTGAGTCGGACGTAGAGACCGGGCTTCGCCTCTTTGTGACGATAGCAAGCCGAATCGTCGACCTCGACGCTGACCGTTCGCACTTCGAGTTGCCCTCCGTGAGGCATCGCATCCCGTGCGTTCAAACAAAGGTTCATGATGACTTGCTCCGTTTGCGTCGGATCTGCTTTCACGGCGGGCAAGTCCTCGGCCAGCGCCAGATTCAATTCAATGTCGCTGCCGATGACTTTGCTCAGAAGGCCGGTGACATCGCGGATGCTCCGATTCAGATCAATGTTGCGAGGTTCGAGAATCTGGCGGCGCCCGAAAGCGAGTAGTTGTTTGGTCAGCACCGCCGCGCGCTCCGCTTGGCGCTGCACTTTCCGGAAATAGCCTTGCAGAGGAGCGTTTTGGGCGCTTTCGTCAATCCCTAATTCGACCCATCCCAGAATCGCTCCCAGCATGTTATTGAAGTCGTGGGCGATTCCGCCGGCCAGTTGGCCAATCGCTTCGAATTTCTGCGCTTGCCAGAGCTGGGCTTCGAGCCCTCGTTTCTCTGTCACGTTGATGGCAGCGATGAGCCACGCCGGCCGGCCCGCAAAATCCATATGATGCAGCATAATTTCGGTGTCGATAGTCTGGCCATCCTTGGTTCGGTACTGCCAAATTCCTGCGTGAGTTGGCTGAATAACATCCTGTTTCAGAAATTCGGCGAGGCGCGCCGCTTCTTCCGCCGTGCGAATGTCGGTGGCGCGCATTTGCAGAAATTCTTGGCGCGAATAGCCGTATTGCTCGATGCAAACGTCGTTGACCTCCAGATACTGCAGCGTGTCACGATCGCATAGCATCATCGGAATTGGGTTTTTGGCAAAGACGAAACGGAAGCTCTCGGCGCATTCCTCACGTATCTTCGCATCGCGCGTGCTTTGCTCCGCAAGAGACTTCCGGTCGAAGGCCCGGCGAACGGCCATCGGAAGCCGCGAAAGATGATCCTTTAGCACGTAATCGGACACGCCAAGTTTCACGCATTCCACAGCTTTCTCTTCCCCGAGCGCGTTGGTGACAAGGATCAGTGGGACGTTCAACCCCTGCTTTTGTATGACGGCGAGCGCATCCAGGCCGGACCATCCGCGCAATTGGTAATCGGCGAGAACCACATCGCAGGGATTTTCTCGAAGCTTCTGTTCGAATTCTTCCTGCGTCTTCGCGAGGTCTGCGTGCTCAGCCAAGCCGTCGCTTCCCAGTGCGCGCAGAAAGAGCTCCGCATTTGCCGGGTTATCTTCAACCAGCAGCACGCGGATCGGTGAGGACGTCACACGCTGTTCCTGTTTGGACAGGTTGCCGCTGCGATTCGACCGTCGAAAAGAATTTTACGCGAAACCTCTTGCATGACTGGACTCCGGCGCGGCCTCGTTCAACGGAGCCGCGCACACCTTGCCGCGAGAGGGAGGAATTCAATTCGCCTCGTAAGCCAGCCCAGAGAAGGCGAGGTACGCCAAGAAAGGTCTCTTTGGTTCGAAGAGGAAAGGGGTAAAGCTATTCTGTGCCTTAACAGGCCAAAGTCAAGTGAACCCTGAGGGAAATGTGCGGTCGCACAGCAACCGAAAAGCGACGAGCCGCCGGACGTTCGTCCAGCGCTTTTTGTATACCCGCGCCGTTTTGAAACTTGACTAGCTCCGATGATCCATGGGTATGTAACTGCGCTCGTCGCTTCCCAGATAAATCTGGCGCGGCCGGGCGATTTTCTGCTCCGGGTCGAGCAGCATTTCCTGCCATTGTGCGATCCAGCCTGAGGTTCGCGGAATCGCGAACAGCACCGGGAACATCGTCATGGGGAAGCCCATGGACTGGTAAATGAGTCCAGTGTAGAAATCCACGTTCGGGTACAGCTTGCGCTTGACGAAATAGTCGTCTTCCAGCGCGATTCGTTCGCATTCCAGCGCGATGTCGATCAGCGGATTGCGGCCCATCACGTCAAACACTTCATAAGCGATGTGCTTCACAATTTTCGCGCGCGGGTCGTAGTTTTTGTAGACGCGGTGGCCGAATCCCATCAACTTTTTTTCGCCGGACTTTACTTGCTTGATGTAATCCGGCACGCGATTCACGGAGCCAATTTCGAGCAGCATGCGAAGAACGGCTTCGTTCGCGCCGCCATGCAACGGTCCATAGAGGGCGGCTGTGGCTGCGGCGATTGCCGAATAAGGGTCCACGTGCGAGCTGCCGACGCCGCGCATGGCGCTCGTCGAGCAATTCTGTTCGTGATCGGCGTGCAGGATAAACAAAACGTCCAACGCGCGTTCAAGGGTCGGATTCGGTCGGTACTTCAGCTCCGTCGTGCGGAACAACATATTCAGGAAATTCCCCGGATAGCTGAGCTCGTTGTCAGGATAGGCATATGGCATTCCGAGGCTGTGCCGGTAGGTAAAGGCGGCCAGCGTCGGCATCTTGCCAATCAACCGCCACGTCTGCTTGCGGCGTGAATCTTCGTCGAAGATATTTTTCGCGTCAGGATAGAACGTCGAGAGCGCCGCCACGGCCGAAATAATCATGCCCATCGGGTGCGCATCGTAATGAAAACCGTCGAGGAATTTCTTGATGCTTTCGTGAATGAACGTGTGATGTGTGACGTGATACGTCCAATCTTCCAGCTGTGCGCTCGTGGGCAATTCTCCGTGCAGAATCAAATAGGCAGTTTCTAAATAAGTGCTTTTCTCGGCGAGTTCTTCAATGGGATATCCGCGATAGCGTAGGATGCCTTTATCGCCATCAATGAACGTGATGTAGCTGGTGCAAGAGGCGGTATTCGTGTATGCCGGATCGTACGTCATCAAGCCAAAATCGTCTTCGTTCACTTTGATCTGACGCAAGTCGATCGCGCGAATCGTGTCATGTTGTACGGGAACTTCATACTGCCGACCCGTGCGGTTGTCGGTAATCGTAAGCGACTCGCGTCGCGCCGCGCTTGACTTGTCGCTCGCTGGCGCAACAATGGGTTTGGTCGGATTCAAGTTTGGGCCTCCTCGACTCGCTGCCTTGCGGCGACGGCGGGTAACAAACAACAATTCAGTTTACACCAACTGCAGGACGCTGAAATAATTTCCGTTCACCGCGATGGCAAAGCGGCACGCGGCGTATGCCCATTCCATTCGGACGCGTATGGAACCGCCTTATCGGCCGGCAATACCATGATGTTATTTTTGTGCCGCGAATGCCTCGGACGTCACGCGATGTCGGTACGCGAACAGTTTTCGAAGTTTCCGCCTCACGAACCAGCCTGCAAGCAAACTGGCGAGCGCTCCCGTGGGCAACTGGTATTCGATGCAATCTTCCAGCCAGCAGGCTGCCGGACCGTCAGGAATAAATCGATGCGTGTGTTCCCAACGGCGGAATGGGCCTGACCGCTGGAAATCCTGGAACTGGCGCCCATCGATGTACCCACGATGCTCGAACTCCCAGCGAACGCGAAACGGTCCCACGCGCACACGAAACGCGCCACGCGATCCGTTGTGAATGCCCGGCGCAGGCTCCACGATTTCAATCGGCTCCCACGGAGGCGTAAGCCGTTCGAGAGCACCCGGCTGAGCGTGCCACGCGAAGACCTTCTCGGCTGGAGCCTCGATGCGCGCTCGTCGAACAAAAGTCTCACTCATGATGGCGGAGTCTCGATTTGATCGGGAAGCTTCACGAAGAATAATTATGGCACATCGAAGTTCGCGCCACGAAGACGACGCGCGCGCCCGCCGTTCGTCTCAGAACAATCGTCCCAGACGAACAGATCTATATGACTGACGGAGATAGAGAGTCCGGTCGTTGTTCGCTGGCCAATTCCGCGCGTTCCACGCGGTTTCGTCCGGCACGTTTGGCGCGATACAGCGCCACGTCCACGATGCGCACCAATTCGTTGACGTCGTTCTGGCCCGAGCTGTGCGTCACCAAAACGCCGAAGCTCGCCGTGATACCAATTTCCCCTTCGGGAGTTCGCACTGGTGTGGCTTCTATTGCCTTGCGCATTCTCTCCGCCAACCGCACGATACCTTCGTCGGTCGAGGTAGGAAATATCATCAGAAACTCTTCGCCGCCGTAGCGTCCCACGCAATCATAGGGACGCGTACATTTGGTCATGCGTCGCGCTATTTCCTGCAGCACGACGTCTCCCGCCATATGCCCGTATTTGTCGTTGATTACCTTGAAATGATCAATGTCCGCCAGAACAATTCCCACGAGTTTGTCTTCGCGATGGGCGCGCGCCAGCTCACGAACCAGGAACTCGAAGGCCGCGCCGCGGCTCGCCACGCCGGTTAAAACGTCATGAGTCGCCTGGAAGTGCAGGGCATCTCGCGTGGCAATCAGTTCGTCCTGTACTTTCAGAATGCGCTCCCCCACTTGCAGGCGCGCACGCAATTCTTCAGCATCGAAAGGCTTGGAGAGATAGTCATCGGCGCCGGCCTTCAGTCCGGCGAGCAAACTCTGCTTTTGCCCGCGCGCGGTCAGCAAGATTATGAACGTATACGGGCGTTCGCTCTTCTCGCGGATTCTACGGCAGATTTCGATGCCCTCGATTCCAGGCATCATCCAATCGAGGATCGCCAATCGCGGAGGATCCTCGGCATCAAGCAATGCCCATGCGTCATCTCCTTTGGCGACGGCGACGACTGCATAGCCCCACTTTCGAAGGAACGCCTCCAACAGGCGGCGGGAAACCGGATCATCCTCCGCAATAAGAACCTTCATGCTCATTTTGTCCTAGTCGCTCGGCTCTCTCTGCCCAGGCATCGACGCGATCACGGCAGGGCGGAAAGGCTCGAGCGCCAAGCGCAACCGTTCGAGTTCGGCTTCGACAACAACAAGTGCCGTTGCTGTTTGCGGTATATCGTTTTGCCTGGCGAAATTCTCCATTTGCTCCACTGCGCGATAAGCTGCCCGGCGGCCGAAATTTCCGACCGATCCCTTTAAGGTATGCGCTGTGCGCGCAATCCCCGCGGCATCATTTTGTGCGACGGACAGACGTAGCCTTTCCAGAATTCCCGGCAAACCAGTCTCGAATAGCTGAATCACTTCCGCCAGCAACTCCCGGTCGTCTTGAACCTGTTCGAGCAATTCGGCCGCATTCAACGCATCCGGGACGATGGCAGCGGAGGGCCGCGTTTTATGAATTCGCGCGGGATCGCGCATTCGGTCGATCGCTGCGAACAGATTCGGAGGCTGAATCGGTTTGGGAATGTAATCATCGGCGCCGGCCTCGATGCACTTCTCGCGGTCGCCCTTCATCACGTGCGCCGTCAGGCTGATGATCGGCAGATGCCGTTCGGATATTTTTTCGTTCGACCGAATTGCGCGGATGGCCTCAAGCCCGTCCATTTCCGGCATCTGCACATCCATCAGGACCAAGTCTAGCTCCTCGCGCTCCACCGCTTCGAGTGCCTCGATTCCGTTCTTCGCGATCACCACGGTGTGGCCCCGTTTTTCGAGAAGGCGCAAAACCAATTGGCAATTCACCACATTGTCTTCGGCCAGCAGAATGCGCATACCGCTCCCCCTATTCGAAATCTGTTCAGGGGATTCGATAGCCAGCGCATCGGGGGCTAGCTCTGCTGTCCCTGTCAATCCGCCCAGAATCGCATCCAGTAATTGCGAAGGCTGCACGGGCTTGGTAAGGAAGCCCGCCAAGCCAGCCTCCTGACTGCGCACAATATCGCCCGATTGCATGGCCGAGCTAAGCATGAACATGGTGACGGAAGAGGCTGCGGGGAGTTTCTTGACACGCTGCGCCAGCATTAATCCATCCATTTCAGGCATGTGCGCGTCGATCAGTGCCAGCCGGAACGGAGCACCGTGGGTGTCGCGCCGCAGCAACTCTAGCGCTTCACGCCCCGACGCTGCTTGCTCTGGCATCATGCCCCACTGGGTCAATAGCTCCGTCAGGATCAATCGATTTGTTTGATTGTCATCCACGACCAGCGCACGAAGCCCGCGGAGCGCCACCGGCTCGAGCGTCACGGGGGGAACAAAGTGAGCGTCGGGAACCTGTAGCCGCACTGTAAATTGGAAGACGCTGCCTTTCCCTGGCTCACTTTCAACGGAGATATTGCCATTCATCATCTTGACCAATCGTTGCGAAATTGCCAGACCCAGGCCAGTGCCGCCGTATTTCCGGGTAGTTGAGGTGTCCGCTTGCGTGAAGGCTGCAAAAATGAGCTCCTGCTTTTCGGTGGGGATTCCGATTCCCGTATCTCGCACGCTGAAATGTAACTCGATCCCGTCCGTTACGTGAGTCTCTACACGCGCCGACACAACAACTTCACCGTGTTGCGTGAATTTGATTGCATTGACTACCAGGTTCACGAGTATCTGCCGCAAGCGTCCGCTGTCGCCAACCAGCCATTCCGGCACTGCGGGTTCCACTCGCCACGCCAGTTCCAGACCTTTTCTGTGCGCCAAATGCCCCAGCGCCTTCAATGCTTCTCCCATGCTTTCGCGCAGGGCAAACGGCGATGGGTCCAGATCGAGCTTCCCCGCCTCGATCTTTGAAAAATCCAGAATGTCGTTCAGCAGCGTCAACAGGGAATCCGCCGACGATTTCACCATTCCCAGATATTCCCGCTGCTCGCTGTTGAGTTGCGTTTCAAGCGCGAGCTGCGTCATGCCGATGATTCCATTCATCGGTGTGCGGATCTCATGGCTCATGTTGGCTAGGAACTCGCTCTTGGCCCGGTTCGCCTCTTCGGCTTGTTCCTTAGCCGACCGCAATGCTTCCTCCGCCTGCTTCCGATCCGTGATGTCCGCAACAACGTCCACGGTGCCGCAAACCGTGCCCGATGCATCTCTCCATGGCGCTCTGGAAATGCTGGCATCAAATAGCGAGCCGTCCTTTTTCTGAGCGACCACTTCCAACCCGCTCACCCCCATGCCGGCGATTACTTTGTTATGCAACGTCTTGAAGAATTCTTGCCCGCTTTCGGGAACCACGGGCAGCGGACGTCCCAACACTTCCGCAGCGCTCCATCCAAACATCCGCTCGGCGGCGGGATTCCAGATCTGCACGTTTGTATTAAGATCCAGAATGGTGATAGCCAGTGAGGATCCGTCGATGATGGCGGTAAGTTTTTGATTGGTTTCTCGGAGCGCTTCCTCGGCGCGCTTTCTGTCGCTTATATCGTGATAAATGACTAGCGTTCCGGTGTTTTCCTCGCCTACACGCATTGGCACGGCGTACAGTTCCACATCCAGCAGTGTTCCGTCGTTCCGGCGACGTTGCGTGGTTGCTTGAATGTTTTCCCCAGCATCGCGCCGGCGCGCAAATTCCGCCGCTTCTTCGTCGAATTCCGGCGGCGTAACCAGGGAATTCAAATCCGTTCCAGTGACCTCCGCACGAACACATTGAAACAGCCTTTCGAACGCGGTATTGCAAATTCGCACGCGTCCCTGCAGGTCGGTGGTGACAATACCCAGCGGGCTGGTTTCGATAAGCGTGTTTAGGTAAGCCGTACGCTCGGCCAGCTCTTCCTCTGCCCTCTTCCGTTCGGTAATGTCCTGATACAAAACCAGGAAGCCCACATGTCCACTGTTTACGTCCAAAGGACCGCAATACAACTCAACGTCCACAAGCGTTCCGTTGCTCCGGCAGCGTTGCGTCGTCGCGTGAACGGTCTCTCCCGCCGCTAGCTGGCGCGCGAATCCTGCTGACTCCTCGCTTCGCTCGGGAGGCGTTACCAACGAAGCCAAACTCACACCGATCACTTCTGCTCGAACACATTGAAACAAACGTTCGAAAGCGGAATTACAAATCTTGATAAGACCGTTCGAATCCCCCGCGACGATGCCCAGTGGACTGGTTTCGATGAGCGTGTTTAGGTAAGCCGTGCGCTCCGCCACGCGCTGTTCCAACTCGCTGCGGGCCTGCTCGAGTTCGCTGTCCCGGTGTTGGATCCGCGCGAGCATTTCATTGAACTGGTCGTAGAGAAAGCCGATTTCGTCTCCGGTTTTCGAAATCATGCGAACTGAATAGTTCTTGTCGACGGCTATGGCAAATGCTGTGCGAGCAAGCTCCAGGATTGGCCCCGAGATGGAACTTTGCAGCCGCGATCCCACCAGCCCCGCCAGAATCAGCGAAACAAGCAGCGCGAAACCCACCATTGCGGCAAGCCTTTCTTCGCGCGCCACGATCGTGCTCAGATCAGATTCGAGGTAAATTGTTCCGGCGGCCTTTCCATCCAGCTGAATTGTGTGGAACGCAACGATCTTGCCCTGTGCAAAACGCGCACCTTCCGTTTCGATCGGCGGGGGCGTGAAAGCGCTGGTGCTCAGGTCGCGGCTGTAGACGGCGAGCACCTTTCCTTCCCGCGCGTACAGCGCGGCGTGCGTCAACTGTTTGTCGGCCCGTAACGATCGCAGAATCCCCCTTCCCGCTTGTTCGTCGCGGAAGGTCAAAGCCGCTACCGAATTCGTCCCGGTGATTTCCGCAAGTGTTGTGACCGTCCGAAGCCGCGATTGCCGGACCATGCGAATGTCGTATGTCGCGAAAATCGCGCAAGCGGACACGACCGCCAGCCCGCAGGAAATCAAAATGATGCGCGTCAGCTTACCGCGAATTGATTGATGCTTGGGGGATGCGGGCATTCTATCCGCGGTTTTTTGGGTGCCCATCGTGAACGATCCGCGCTAATGCGAGCAAGGCCGATCGAATTTTCAGGCCCGCCCTGTTGGCCGCATCCACATTGATCAAAAAATCCACGCGGCCGCCTTCCTGAACAAATTGGATAATGCCTCCGCTTGCCGCAAAATCACTTGTCTCGCCCACAGTCAGGACGCTAGAGTGACCCAGTTGATTCAAAATTCGGGATTGTCGTTTCGCTTCCGAAGGACTGACAAACAGGACGTCGCACTCGCCCAAATCCTCCAGCCGTTTGGCGCGGACCACCGCAGTCTGCCGATCGCCGATCGGATGCCCCAAAATTGATGCGTCCAATGAAATTCCAAATGGGTCCTGGCCCAACACGCAAAAGTTTATGCCTGTTTTCGCCGCGTCTTTCACAGCATTCGCCGAAGCGGGCCATTCCACGAATTCCGCAAAGTGGTGCAAATCTTCCGCTTCGATCCGATAGTCGGTCGAACTCAGCCCCGGTGCCGGCAAAGAATTCGCTGTTAGGCTAAATGCAATTGTGCCCAATAACAGAAAGCGGAACATAGCTTGCGCACTTCGCATCACGGTCTGGAAATCAGCAGGAAGGTGGCCAAACACAGAAGGCGGCGCCGAGGACAAGACTCTTATAATGACAGGATTGGGAGAGCGCTCCGCAGCACATGAGAAGGAGGTAGCGCGGTCCTCTGTGCCAGTGTCAACCGTTTGTACCACACTGAAACGCGAGAGTACTGCTGCCTGTTCCTGCCGACTCCTATGTTAGACTCCGCCGTCCGTCGCGAATCTTCTGACTACAGCGCACGGAACCAGGATTTCATGGGAGGATCCCAGAAAATGAAAAAGTTGACCATTGCGGCGATATTGTGCGCAGCCATCTTCTGTACTGCTAGTGCGAACGCACAGCAGCAGTCACCGCCATCAACAGCAGGCGGCCACACTTTCGAGCTCAAGCCCACTCCGAACACAGTCACCTGGGGTTACTACGCCGCCAGCGCTTCTCCTGTTCTTCGCATTCATTCCGGCGACACAGTTGTAATGCAAACGCTGATCACCTCCAGCCCGAAGGCTCTGGAGAAAGCTGGCGTCCCGGCCGATCAGGTGGAACAGTCCCTTCGCGATATTTTTGATCGAGTAAAAGACAAGGGGCCAGGCGGCCACATCCTCACTGGACCCGTCTACGTAGAAGGCGCGGAACCGGGTGATGTTCTGGAAGTGCGCATAAAATCCATTCGACTCGCAATTCCGTACGCCTACAACGCGTTCGGCCCCGGGCGCGGATTTCTTCCCAACGACTATCCCTACGGTCGAATGAAAATCATTCCTCTCGATTCGCAGCGGATGGTTGCGCATTTCGCCGATGGAATCGAAATTCCCCTTCATCCGTTTTTTGGCAGCATGGGAGATGCTCCGCCGGAATCGGCCGGACGCGTCAGCAGCGCGCCGCCGTGGATGCACGCGGGCAATCTGGACAACAAACATCTGGTCGCGGGTACGACGCTGTACATCCCCGTGAACGCCGCGGGCGCTCTTTTTTGGGCCGGCGACGGCCACGCGGGACAGGGCGACGGGGAAGTGGACATCACCGCGATGGAGACTTCACTCGTTGGCACGTTTCAGCTCATTGACAGGAAAGATATGCATCTGCTTTGGCCGCGCGCCGAAACGCCGGATTACTACGTGACAATGGGCATCCATGAAGATCTGAACGAAGCCACGAAGATGGCCGTTCACCAGATGATTGATTTCCTGGTGCATGATAAACATCTTTCGCGCGACGACGCTTATATGCTTTCGAGCGTCGCCGGCGATCTGCACATCAATGAACTGGTCGACGGCAATAAGGTGGTCAGCATGATGCTGCCCAAGGCAATTTTTGTTTCTCGTGAAGCGCACTGAGTGGCGGATCAGTCATAAGAAAGCGCAGCCGCCTCGTCGGCCGCGATATCGAGAACGGAATCAAGATGCGCAACTTTGATAAGCTGCATGACTCGCGCCGTAGGCGAAAAAAAGACGCAGCGCCCTCCGCAACGCCTTACTTCGCCACAGTGTCGCACCAGCGCGCCCAGGCCCCAGCTATCCATGTCGGACACGCTGGCTAGATTAATGGCGATCTGCCGCGCTCCTTCGTAAAGGAGCTCCTTGAGTTTCTGTCGAAACTCCAGCTCGCTTTCGCCTACCATCAGCGGGCCATTGAGATCGAGAATCGTCGTCGCGCCGGATTTGCGAATCCTGATTACCACGTAGACCTCGTGAACCGCACGCTATCCGAACTCGCCACTCCAGGCAAGCAAAACGCCTCACTCCCCTCGCGCTGCGTTGCTCCACAGAATGCCATCCCCACCGATACGTGCGCATTGACGCGTGTTAGAAGTTCTGCGTTCCTGGTAGCTTTATATCCTCGCAGCCACCCCACAAGGAAAGTTTGCAAGAATTGCAGCGCTCAGCCGTCGAAACTAACCGGAAGTGGCGCTCGCGCGCGAACACGCGTCCGCAGCGCGGACACGGAAAGCGGCTCACGTTGTAGCCGGTTACCCACAGCATCGCAATATATGCGAGCAGAAGTTCGACAGATTCGCCCGGCCCGAGGAGCAGAAAGCTCTTGACTGCGAGACCGAAAAACAAAATCGGAAACAATCCTGTGAAGAGAATCCAGAAAGCCGCGCGCAAACGGCGAAATCTTCGCCATTCGCGATCGTAACGCGCCTGCCGGTCTGGCTCGTGCGTCGTCATTTTATTTTCGGCGGCAAAAACTTCTTGTCGATTTTCGCGATCACCACGTAATTCGGATCCACCATTTCCGCCAGCCGAATCCGCGCCACCTTCGATAGCAGTTCATAGGCATCGAGATCGCTCAGGCCGTAATCCTGATGAATCCAGTCGACAAGCTGCGCAAAAGCGATGCGCAGCGAGTCGTCGAGCGGACGCGTGATCCCAGCAGCCATCAGTTCATGCTCATTCTCGAAGCGCGGCCAGGCAATTTTCCACCCTTTAATCACGCGCACTTGCAAGCGGACGCGCAAGGGAACTTCAATCGCCGTGCCCGCCACTTCTCCGTCGCCCATGGCCGCGTGCCCATCGCCAAAATAGAGCAAACCGCCCGCAACATTGACGGGCAGATAAAGCGTGTTGCCTACGCTCGCCTCGGGCGAGTCCATATTGCCGCCAAAATCCGCGGGAACAACTGAACTGCGCGATTCGCCGCCCGCGGGCGCGACGCCAATGCAACCGAGAAACGGATGCAGCGGAATTTTCGTTGTGAAACTCGAATCATCCGCCTTGAATGTCGCGGTATTGGTCAACGGATCGATGGGATAAAACCAGATGCGCTCGGGTAGCGGCTGATTGATCATCGGCGTAAAATCGGTCGGGTTCAGCGCGCCAAACCCCGGAGCCAGCGCGCCGATTCCTTGTTTCCCGTTCACTTCGAGCGAAAGAAAACGTATCGCCAGCGTGTCTCCCGGCTCCGCGCCATCAACGTAAAACGGCCCCGTCAGCGGATTATCGCCCTTCGCCATCGCCAGCGTGTCGCCGGGATGCTGGATCGCGTCGCCAAAACAATCGAGTGTGTTCGCCTCGATGATATCGCCCGAATGAACGTGCTCCACCGCCGGCGCCACGCAGTAGTCGTATTTCACATTGTTATTCGTGGCGTGATATTTCACCACGTGCGCCGAGTTTGTCGCCGTTTGTGCGCCCGCCCGTGTCGCCAAACTCGTCGCAACAACGAAGAATAAAAGTAGAATACTTGGTCGGTTCATCAATCCCCCTGTTATCTCAACGAATGCCCGCTTCAAAAAGCCTAACGCTTCCCACAAAGAGCAGCAGGAGTATAAACGTCGCGAGGTACACCAAGAGCAAGCGCGCCAAAAATTCCAGAATCACGCTTATCCGACCGTCACCTATAGAGCGGTGCATAATCGGATTTTTTGTGACTGAGTCCTGAAGGATCACTTTCGAGGTGCGTCGGTTCAGGACCAGCGCCGCAAGGAGCGGGACGAGCCAAGTTGCGTACCAAGACACACGCGCGTCGAATTGGAGCCTCGGTATCCGCGCCTCGTAACCCGGCAGGCCGATCCAGGCTCCCACTGTCATTCGCTCGGCGAACGATCGCAGAAAGGCAAGAGCCGAGAGCGCCGCAAGCACTAAGGCGCCTAGCAACTTGGCGGGTCTGGCGGAGAACCACTCTCTCACGGCTAACATGTTTGAGGATTCTACGGCAATCGGCGTGTGCTGCGAAATACTCTGTTGTTGATGAAGGTACGGCGTTAAGCGGTCACACAATTTCGAGCATGTGCTCGATCGCGCGGCGCGCACGGCGGGCGGTCTCTTCGGGGACGCAAATCTGCGGCGCCAGAATTTCGAGCGAGCGCAGAATCCGATCCAGCGTGATGGTCTTCATGAATTCGCAGACCGCCTCCGGATTGACGGGACGAAATACTTTTTCCGGCGCCATCTTCCGCAGCCGGTGCAGCATCCCCACTTCGGTGCCCACGGCAAATTCGTCCGCCTTCGATTCACCGATGTGTCGCATCATGCCTTCGGTCGAAAGAAAAAGCGTGCGCTCGCGTGGCAACGTGCCATCCGCAACGCGCGCCATGCACGAAGCGACGCAGCCGCACTCCGGATGAATTAGCAATTCGATGTCCGGATATTCGTCCATCATGTTCACGACTTGTTGGGGACGTATCGCGCCATGTACGTGGCAGGAGCCCGGATACGCTATGATATTCGGCCGCCCGGTTTCCCGCGCCACGAAGGCCGCCAAAAATTTATCAGGAATAAACAGAATCGGCCGCTCCGGCGGAATCGCGCGCACGATTTTCGCTGCGTTGGCCGACGTGCAGCAATAGTCGCTCTCCGCTTTCACTTCGGCAGACGTGTTGACATACGCCACCACCACCGCATCCGGATAGCGCGCCTTCCATGCGCGCAGTTCGTCGGCGGTGATCGTCGCGGCCAGCGAACATCCCGCGCGTAAATCGGGCAGCAGCACGATTTTCCGCGGACACAAAATCGCCGCCGTTTCCGCCATGAAGTGCACGCCGCAAAAAACAATCACGTCCGCGGGTGTCGCGGCGGCCTGTTGCGAAAGCCCCAGCGAGTCCCCGACGAAATCAGCGATTTCCTGCACTTCATCACGCTGATAATTGTGCGCCAAAATCACCGCGTTGCGTTCTTCCTTCAGCCGCGCAATGCGCTCCTGCTGCAGGCGAATCTCCGCGGGCGAGTCCTCGATCAACTCGACGGGCGGCACGAAATAGCGCGCCTCAAACGGAACGAGATTCGCAGCTTCGCTCATGCCTAAATCACCTCGCCTCGGGAACAATCTTTGCACTCAAATCGAGCGCGCGCACGGAATGCGTCAGCGCGCCAACGGAGATCGCGTCCACGCCGGCCGTCGCATAAGCCGCGACCGACTCCTCGGACACATTGCCGCTCGCTTCGACGAGCACGGCGTCATGCAGGCCGGCGTCACGGAGTGATTGCACCGCGCGTCCCGCATCCGTCGCGGAAAAATTATCGAGCATCAGAATGCATGGGCAAGCGTCGTGCTCGGTTTGTAATTGAGCAAGCGTGTGCGCGGCGGCAAGCGCCTGATCAATGGCCGTCACCTCGACTTCGAAAAACGCGGCTGATTTTCGCCGTTTCCAGGCGCTTCGCAGCACCGCATCGAGTGTCGCCCCGGCCCGGTCTGGCGTCAGGTCCGATGTGTCATTAGATGCCAGACGAAGGTGATTCGTCTTGATCAGAATTGCGTCGGCCAGGCTCAGCCGGTGGGTCCCGCCTCCGCCGCAATGAATCGCGCGTTTGTCCAGCAGACCCCACGCCGTTTTGCGGGTGCCCACAATATGCGCTGTGGGCGATGCCTCGCGTGCCGCGTCAGCCAACTTGTTCGTCGTCGTGGCGATACCGCTCATGCGCTGCATTAAATTCACCACGGTGCGCTCGAGAGTCAGCAGACTCCGCGCGTTCCCCGCGACGCGCAAGATTACGTCACCCGGCGGCGTCTCGCTGCCATCGCGCATAACTGGCGTTGCTTTTTGATGCAAACGCGCGTAAATCCACGCGGCCTCGGCAACTCCGGCGACGATTCCAGCTTCCTTGGCGCGAATCTCCACGGTACACGGACGCGCGTCGATTTCCATCGCCTCGACCGTCAAGTCTCTAGGCTCCGTATCTTCACGCAGCAATTCATCGATCAGCGCGCGTACAGCGCGGAGATACAGCGGATTTTCGAGTGTCAAGCTATCGCCCCGGTAAAACGCGGCACGCACGCGCTCTTCGCGCGTCATGCGATGCAGCCCTCCGGCGATTTCAGCCCTCATCGTCATATGACTTCAATTTTCAATCGCGCGTCAATCCCACCGAGAGTCGTCTCCGCCATGTACACTTGACGAAGCGTAGCGCGTAAATCCGAAAGCTCAATCTTCCCGTGACTCATGCGTGAAAGTCAATCGGTGCAATAGCAGTATAATTATGCACTATTCCAACTTCGCGCCCGTCATACTCTGCTCTTCAGGCAACTCGCACCCGTTTTCAGCTATCATGTCTGGGAGGCCATCAGGCGCTCGATGTAACCCCAACAGGTCGGCCACGCGACAGGAAGCAAAATGAACAACCTTGCACGAAACTCATTAATTGCAATGTCACTCTTTTTCTCAATAGCGCTGAATGTCTTGGCGCAAACTGCGCAACCGAGTCTTCCCACGCTGAAGCGGCGCGCGCCGGGGCAAACCGCACCGAAAGACGTGCCGGGAGGCGACAGCGACCTCGCATTCTTGCAGGATTCTCCGCCGATTGTTCCGCCCCCGCTGCAACTCGTAGTCGACGCCGGAGTTCCCCTGCGCCTGATGCTGAAGAAATCCGTGCCTGTAAAAAAAATCGGCCAGCCAATTCAAGCGTTCACCACGGAACCGATTTATTCTTTCGACCGCGTCGTGATCCCCAAAGATACCGAAATCGACGGCCACATCACTGAACTGCGCTCGCCTTCAAAGATGAAGCGCACGGCCGCATATCTGAATGCCGATTTTTCGCCGCATCGCGTCGTCCAAGTCGAATTCGACACGCTGATTCTGAAGGACGGAACGCGAATGCCGTTGCTCACAAAGGTAGTGCCTGACGCGGGGCCGGTCGTGCGCCTCGAAACCAATCCACAAAAAAACGGAGTTGTGCACCGCGCCCGCGGCATGATCAGCCAGCAGTGGCATCTTGCCATCGCGCAAATAAAACCCTCCGCCGTGTGGCAGCGCGCGAAACAATTCGCGTGGAGCGAATGGCCGTATCACAAACAGAGAATCGCGGCCCGAACTGTGTTCGACGCGGAGCTCGAACAGCCGCTCGATTTCGGCTCAGTGGCGATTGCGGCGGAAGAGATGGGAGCCATGGGCCAGCTCCCCGCCGTGAATAATGACGCATACGCACGTCTAGCCACGCCTCTCAGTTCAGCGACCGCGCATTTGGGCACGCCGGTAAGCGCCATCCTGACGCGGCCGGTTTTCTCTCCCGACCGGAAGCTCTTGCTGCCCGTGGGCACCGAACTTCAGGGGATGGTCGTTCACGCGGTGCCCGCGCGGCGATTGCATCGGAACGGCCAGCTCCACTTCACGCTTCAGCGCGTGCAACTGCCGTCGAGCACCCCGCTTTCTGTGGAAATGGCGCTGGAAGGAATTGAAGTCGCCAAATCATCGCACATCAAGCTCGATTCGGAAGGCGACACCAGTGTGGCCAGCAATAAGGAGTCGCGCGTGCTGCGCACTGCACTTTCCGTGGCCATTGCGACTTCGACGATGCGCACCGATTCTGACGGCGGCGCTGCCGACCGGGGGGGCGACCCCGGAAAGAGTGGTGTCGCTGGCGGCTCCGGTTACAAACTGATCGGCTTTGCGCTCGGCATCGGGCTGCAGTCGCGCGCGTTTGGCCAAGTGATGGGATTCGTGGGCGCCGGCGAATCGGTCTATTTCCATTTCATCACACGCGGCAATAATTTGGTGCTGCCAAGAGATACCCCTATCGAAGTCAGCTTCGGCCAGCACCGGCGTCCCGCAGGCTCCTGAACCGAAAGGAAGCCAGCCTGGAAATGAAACTTTCTCCGAGGGAGCGTTATTGAACCGCGGATTAACTGCAATGGCTCCTGCTGCGATCGTGCTATTCAGCTTATGCGCCGGCTGCAAGTCCGCGTCGAGACCGAGCGGAACAGCGCCAAGCATCACCGCGCAGCCGGCGAACCAGAAAGTGAGCGTGGGCCAGCCCGCGACATTCACGGTCGCTGCCACGGGCACGGCACCCCTCAGTTACCAGTGGCAGGAAAACGGCGCGAGCATTGGCGGAGCCACTTCCGCGACCTATACGATCGCAGCGGTAACCGCGGCGCAGAACGCCCATACCTTCCAAGTGACAATCGCCAATGCCGCCGGTTCGATAACCAGCAACCCGGCGGCCCTCACGGTTGTTTCACCCGGTGCCATAGCGAAAGTCCTTACCTATCATAATGACAACGCGCGTACCGGACAGAACCTCAATGAGACAATTCTCATTCCTACCACGGTGAACTCCGCGAATTTCGGAAAGATCGCGTTCCTCGCCGTGCAAGGGCTGGTCGATGCGGAGCCGCTCTACGTCTCGGGCCTCACAATCAATGGCGCGGTCCACGATGTTGTATTTGTGGCGACGGAACACGATCTGGTTTATGCGTTTGACGCGGACACGTTCATGCAGCTCTGGGAGGTATCGATAGACCCTGGCGAATCACCAAGCGACAATCGCGGGTGTAGCCAGGTGACGCCAGAAATCGGAATAACTTCGACGCCCGCCATCGACCTTAACGCTGGCGCTCACGGGACAATCTACGTCGTAGCCATGTCGAAAGATCCCGCCGGGAAGTATCACCAGCGCGTCCATGCTCTCGATATCACCACCGGCGCGGAGCTCGCGGGAAGTCCGCAGGAAGTCACTGCCATATTTCCAGGATCCGCCTCGCCCACCTCCAACGGACAGACCATTTTCGATCCCGCGCAGTATAAAGAGCGCGTCGGGCTGCTGCTGCTCAACGGAGTGCTTTACACCGCATGGGCATCACACTGCGATTTTGTGCCATATAGTGGATGGATCATAGGCTATAACGCGGCGACGCTCAAACAGGTGAGCGCCCTGAATTTCACGCCAAACGGCAGCGACGGCTCGGTGTGGATGTCGGGAGCCGGCCTCGCCGCGGACGGATCCGGGAATATTTATTTCCTAGCCGCGAATGGGACGTTTGACACATCGCTCGACGCAAACGGTTTCCCGAGCAATGGCGATTTTGGAAATGCGTTCCTGAAACTTTCGACTTCGGGCGGTGCGCTCGCAGTGGCCGATTATTTCACCATGTTCAACACCGTGAACGAATCGAATATCGATCAGGACCTTGGCTCCGGTGGTGCGCTGGTATTGCCCGATTTTGTAGATGCTTCAGGAACGACGCGGCACTTGGCGGTCGGGGCCGGCAAAGACGACAACATCTACGTTGTCGATCGCGACTCGATGGGCAAATTTAATCCCAGCAATAATAATGCAATTTATCAGGAGATTCCCTCCGGCAGCGGATTGATAAGCAGCACCGGCGTGTATGCGATGCCGGCATATTTCAACAATAAAATCTATTACGGCGCGGTGAACGACGCGCTGCGAGCTTTTACGATCACGAATGCCCGCCTGATCGCTCCTGCCGCATCCGTGAGCGCAAACACATTTGGCTATCCGGGAACCACGCCGAGCATCTCGGCCAATGGAGCCTCGAATGCAATTGTTTGGGCGGTCGAGAGCGAGTCCGGGGTCCCGGCAATTCTCCACGCTTACGACGCAACAAATCTCGCGAATGAACTATACAATAGCAATCAGGCGGGAGGCCGCGATCAGTTTACGGGCAACAAATTTGTCACGCCGATGATTGCCAATGGCAAAGTTTTCGTGGGAACGCCCACGGGTGTTGCCGTTTTCGGACCGATACCTTAGCGGGCGTCTTGCCCGTCTCTGCGAAAACCGGACGGTCGTAATTTGGTAACGGAAATCACGCCCTTCGCATCTTACGTGCTGCGTGAAATATACTGTTTGATTCGTTGCGAAAATGTCGCTACTTCAAGGAAAATCCCTTTGAGCTATACGATTTTGACGAGCGTTCGTGTTCCGGCTCTCATTGCGGCCCTCAGCGTATCTTTCACCATCGGCGCAATCGGCGGATGCAGCAAGTCGCATTTGTCTGAGTCCAATTCCGTAGCGCAGCCAGGCGATTCATCCCCGAGCGAGTCTGAAGGCGTCGCCGCCGCGCCGAGCGGCGCAGTGAATGTGGTCACCTATCACAATGACAATGCCCGCTCCGGGCTGAATGACCATGAAACAATTTTGACGTACCGCAACGTCGACTCGCGCGACTTCGGCAAAATTGGCTTTTTGCCCGTTCAGGGCCTGGTGGACGCGCAGCCGCTCTACGTTTCGCAACTCACAATCGCGCGGGCGAAGCACAATGTTGTTTTCGTGGCGACGGAACACGACCTCGTTTATGCCTTCGATGCGGATACGTTCGCTCAACTCTGGCAAGTTTCGCTCCTCGGTCCAGACGAAACTACCAGCGACGACCGTGGCTGCGGCCAGGTGAAACCGGAAATCGGAGTCACATCAACTCCCGTGATTGATTTACAGGCGGGAGCGCATGGCGCGATTTACGTTGTCGCGATGTCCAAAGACAGCTCGGGAAAATATTTTCAACGCCTTCACGCTCTCGACATTACGACTGGCGCGGAAATCGATGGCGGTCCGCAGACGATTGAGGCCACCTACCCTGGCTCGGCCGTGCCCAATTCGAACGGCCGGGTCGATTTCGATCCCAAGCAATATAAGGAACGCGCATCCTTGTTGCTGCTCAATGGCGTCGTCTACACCAGTTGGGCCTCTCACTGCGACTTCGATCCTTACACAGGATGGATTATCGGTTACGACGCCCTAACTCTGAAGCAAACGAGCGTTCTCAACATCATGCCCAATGGTAGAGAGGGCGCGATCTGGATGTCCGGCGGAGGCCTTGCCGCGGATTCGTCGGCAAATATTTATTTTCTTGCGGGCAACGGCACATTCGACACCACTCTCAATTCCCAGGGCTTCCCGGAAAAGGGAGATTACGGCAACGCGTTCCTGAAGCTTTCAACTGCCGGCGGTAAACTCTCCGTGAGCGACTACTTCGTAATGCATAACGCCGTGGAAGAATCGAGGAAGGATCTGGATCTCGGTTCCGGGGGTGCGCTCGTGCTGCCAGATCTCGCCGACGGTTCGCAAAAGACGAAGCATTTGGCCGTTGGCGCGGGGAAAGACGATATTATTTACGTTGTGAATCGCGATTCGATGGGCAAATTCAATCCCGCCAATGATAATGCGATCTACCAGGAAGTTCCGCGTACCGGAAACGACAATTCTCAGGGGCTTGGTGGTACAGGCGGCGTGTTCGCAGCGCCTGCGTACTTCAATCATACGCTGTATTACGGCGCGGTCGACGACTCGCTGCGGGCATTCAAGATCCTAAATGCGCGCGTTGCCAGCCCTGCGGCGTCAAAAACCACGGTGACGTTTGGCTATCCCGGGACCACACCGAGCATTTCCGCAAATGGCACCAAAGACGGTATTGTGTGGGTTGTCGAGAACAATTCCCCCGCCGTGCTCCGGGCTTACCTGGCGAGCGATCTAAGCCGCGAACTATACGATAGCAACCAGCAGCGCAAGCGCGACGAGATAACCGGAAACAAATTTATTACTCCGATGATTGCGGGTGGCAAGGTCTTCGTCGGCACTCCATCGGGCGTGGCCGTTTTCGGTCTGCTGTCGAAGCCTTCTGCCTCGCACCAATGATCCCACTGCTGCAAATATTTCGCGCTTTCCGAATTCCACGATAAGCTAGAGCAACTTCGTCACACGCGGCGAAGAAGCGTCGCGCCAGAGCGCCACTGCTTCATCATTTTTGCCGTGTGCCGCGGCATCAGTCGCGCCCACAGGCGGATCATCCAGTCGCCGGGCATGGGGCGATTAAATTCGCGCGAAGCTTGGAAGAAGCCGCGAAACTCGCTTGCTTCCCAACCATAGGGACGAAAAAACTCTTCACCGCCCGCCGGAGCAAACTGAATCGGCGCCCCTGCGGCACGCAATTCCTTGCCCCAATGTTTTTCCATCATTTGTTTCACTTTCGGTGAGGCAACGTCTGTAAGCCAGTATTGAAAGTGCTGGTACTGGTGCAGATCGCGCGCAAGATTGGCTACTTGTTGCTCCGAAAGGTAGGCGAGCAATCCTTCCGTGATCACCAAAGTGCGGCTGGCGCTCGCATCCAGTCGCGCGAATATCTCACGGCGCGCTGCATCATCAGCCAAGTCAAGCGCAACACGCTCCAATCGGCAATGAGGGCTCTCGGAGCCGAGCATCTCGGTCTTGTATGCGATCATTTCTGGCAGGTCGATTTCGATCCAGGACAGGCTGGCGGGTAATGCCAAGCGATACGGACGCGTGTCGAGGCCTGCCGCCAAGTTCACCACCAGATCGACTCGTTCGCTCGCCACCACGCGCAGCAGCATATCGTCCAGCAGCGCCGTGCGGACGATCATTGCCCACGATTGGCGCTTTCCTCCGCGCAGCGTGTTGACAATTTCTTCGCCGCGCGTGCCTGCAAGCTTCCGCGCGTACGGATCGCGAAATATCGCATCCGCGCGCTCCGTCTCCATCGCGCGGTAATAGGCGACCCAGCGCGCCGTATCGGAGATGTTGCGTATCGCCGGGCCTTTGGACGTATCACTCACTGCATCGCCTCCATGAGCACCGTTTCGACGTTGCTCCATTTTGCCAGCTTGCCTCAAGGAATGATACGGGGGCGGGCGCGGAGGCCTGGGCGGCTCGCTTTTTGCGCGCGACGCTTTCACGCAAATATTTCTTTTCGCGGAGCGCCGGGAATGATTTATGCTCTGATGTTTTTCCGCCAAATCGAGAGGTGCAACTTGATTCAAATTCGCCGTATTGTCCTGTTCGCTCTAGGTGTAGTAGCGATGGCCGCCCTCGCGCCCATTGTGACCGCGCAGCAGTATCCCGAAAATTTGTATCAAGGCATGCGTTGGCGGATGATCGGCCCATTCCGCGGTGGGCGCACGAAGGCCATCTCCGGCGTCGCCAGCGAGCCGAACGTTTTTTACATCGCGCAGGTGGACGGCGGAGTGTGGAAGAGCACGGACTACGGCGAGACATGGAAGCCCATTTTCGATGCCGAACCTACGCAGTCGATCGGCGCGATTGAAGTCGCGCCTTCGGACCCCAACACGATTTACGTCGGGAGCGGCGAGGGTTTGCAGCGGCCGGACCTCTCCGTCGGCAACGGTGTCTACAAATCGACCGATGCGGGAAAGACGTGGACGCATGTGGGTCTCGATGACGCCTTCCAAATCGCCGAGCTTGCCATCGATCCGCGCAACGCTGATCACGTGCTCGTCGCGGTTGCCGGTCATCCGTATGGCCCCAACGATGAACGCGGAATTTTTCGCACCACCGATGGCGGCCGGAGCTGGCAAAAAGTGTTGTCAAAGGATCAGTACACCGGCGGTGGTAGCGTCGAGATCGCCCCGTCTAACCCAAATGTGGCTTACGCCTCTTTGTGGGATTCCGTTTCAGGCCCGTGGGAAGACGGCAACGAATACAATGGCCCCAATAGCGGCCTTTACAAATCCACCGATGGCGGCGCCACGTGGACTCAGCTCACGCGGGGCCTGCCTGAGGGAATCATTCAAGTGCACACGGCAATCGCGCCTAGCGATTCCAGCCGCATCTATGCTTCCGTGGCGCACGGACGCGCCGTCGACATCTACCGCTCCGATGACGCAGGCGCCACGT
>Ga0307372_10000447_pt1 | contig 73777 bp, 69 predicted proteins | sample OX1MG_FD_202533 | JGI IMG/M metagenome (GOLD analysis project Ga0307372, IMG submission 202533) | Soil microbial communities from Risofladan, Vaasa, Finland - OX-1 | ecosystem: Environmental > Terrestrial > Soil > Coastal area > Acid sulfate soil | place: Finland: Risofladan, Vaasa | collected... | reverse complement strand
AAATGGTAGTGAGAATGGTAGCTTTGTCTAACATGGGTAGTGCGCTCCTTGTTTGCTTGTTTTTGTACAAACAGAAGCGTACTACACTTCTCACTCCTTGTCATCAACTAGCACAAAGCGTATATGTTTGCCCGGATGCAAAATAGCATTGCTCCATATACAGCGCCATAGCTGGCTTTGGATGCAAAGAGAAAACAGCCGCAGGCGTCCAACGTGTTATTGACAAAGACAGCATGCTCGCCGCATGATAAGATAGACGTTGGCTCTATCCAACGAATCGCTCAAATATAGAACGAAATACCATGCTCAATAGCAACCAGTGCTAGCGCAAATAAGAAGGACATCAATGGCTGATAAACAGAACATTCTTATTCTTACTTCGAAGACCGGCGGGGGACATGTCAGTTTAGCCGAGTCATTGCGGGATCGGCTCGCAAATAGCTATGCCATCGAGATAGTTGACCCGCAGCCCATCTTTTTCCACCTGCACTACCGGCTTGTCAGTCGCTATGCACTCTGGCTCTGGGCAGCAGAATTCCAGTATACTGATACTCCCCGGCGAGCTTTATTTGCTCATCGCGTCTTTACACGACTGGTCGCCAGGCACTTGCATACGCTCGTGAAAAGATTACAACCCGTCTGCATCATTACCACCTACCCATTCCTTTCATACGAGGTCATGCGCGTGCTTGAGCAGCTTAATACCCGTATTCCTTTCGCGATGTTGCTGGCAGACCCCAACAATGTGCATGCATCCTGGCTCACCGAACGGCACGCTGCTGCTATCTTCGCTCCCACCCGCGAGACATACGCACAATGCTTGCAAGCAGGCATTGATCCCCAACGAGTCCACCTGACCGGCTGGCCTGTCCGCAATCAATTCTACCACGCCGAACGTGTTTCTCGCATAGAAACGCTCAAAAGGCTGCATCTCGACCCCAACCGCTTCACCATTTTCTTGCAAGGCGGTGGAGAAGGAGCGGCAAAATTCGGGCGCACCGTCGAAACCGTGCTGAGTGCCAGTGAGAACCTGCAAGTCATCCTCGCTACCGGTACCAATACGGCCCTGCTGAACCACTTCAGCAACGTCAATAACCTGCACGCCTTGCCTTTCACTAAAGAGATCGCAACCTACATGGCAGTATCCGACGTAGTTATGGGCAAAGCCGGCCCCAACATGCTCTTCGAGTCCGTCACACTGGGCAAACCCTTCATTGCCACCGCCTATATTCCCGGACAGGAAGAGGGCAACCTCGACTTCATCCGCCGCCACTCCCTCGGCTGGGTAGCACTGGAATCCCCCCAACAGCAAACGCTGGTACGCGAACTTGCAAGCACGCCATCTATGCTCCATGCCATGCAATCATCCGTTCAAGCCTACCACACATGGAACACCAGCGCCACCGAAACAATTGCCCCCTTGATAGAAGGTTTATTGTGCCACACCCCTGTCTGAATATTCCTACCCGTAGGGGCCGATTGATCGTGCCCACCGCCGATAAATCGGCCCCTACAGATAGAATGAGACTCATCGTTTTTCCCTGTCCGGTATAGTGAAAAGAGAATTCCAGATCGGATGGGGATGCATTGATGGAGCAGTTGGACACACTTCTACAACTCATTGCGCACTTGCAAGACAACACAGATAACGTACATGGCCGACAACTCTTGCTTGAATTTGCGCGAACCAGCAGCACTGCGCGGCTCGCATTGCTCTTCCGACTTGATACAGAACACCAGCAACTGCACCTGCTGGCACGCAATGGTCGGCCTCCACGCCACGTTTCAGGTTCGCACAACTCGGAAAATATACCGCTATTCGGGTGCTTCGGCAGCGCATTGGACACGCAGAGCTTTCTCTCTATCCCTGACCTTCACGCTAATAAGCGCAGCCTACCGGAGGAACGCTGCTGGACATGGCCTGGCGGTCCCGTTATTCTCTGCAATGTGGGAGGACATGGCATTCTTGTTCTCTGCTACGCCCCACAAAAATCAGCGAAGACCCATGATGCATCTATGCCGTCACCCACCTTTGATAAAGACACGCTACGTATCTACGTATCGCTGCTTTCTGGTTATCTTACTACTGCCGACCACCAGACTGGACAACTCCCGCCTGTCCAGTCGCAGGCGGTCTTGTCCTTGCCCAACCCGCTTCAAACAGCGTCACCACACTTCGAAGCTGTGATTGACAGAGAGCGAGAGCGCATTGCCCGTGATATTCACGATGGCCCGGCACAACAGATTGCCGCTGTACTGCACAGATTGGAGTATATCCAACGCATCCTGCTAAAAAGACCACAGGAAGCATTGCACGAAATCGAACAGGCGCGGCAGAATCTTGATGAAGGTTTACACGACTTACGGCAGTGCATCGCCACACCCATACCAACACAACTACAACAACGCTCTCTTACTGCGGCTCTACAAACATTTAAGCAAGACGATGGGCATCTGCACATTACTATCGAGTTGAGCAATCTTGCCTCTGTACCCGCTACTTTGGAAGTTCCGATCTACCGTTTCGTACAAGAGGCGCTCAACAACGTGCGCAAACACGCACAGGCCACACAAGCGATTGTGCGCGTGCGCCTCTTGCCTCGTTTGCTCTTTATTGAAGTCAGTGACGACGGTAAAGGGTTTGACAGTAAGACCTTTCTGAACTCTGCCACATTGAAGATAGCTCATCTGGGTTTGCGCACCATGCGCGACCGTGTGCGGGAAGCAGGCGGTACCTGGGAGATACATAGCACTCCCGGTGCGGGTACAACTGTGCGTGCGCGGTTCCCTCTAGCAACTCGCACAGCACCAACCATACCTGTTTTACAGGTATCATCCCTGACCAACCGCGAACGCGATGTATTGCGACTCGTTATTGACGGCCTGACCAATCGCGCCATCGCCGAGCAACTCTCGGTCAGCACCGAAACTGTCAAATCCCACGTGCATCACATTATGCAGAAAATGAATGCGAAGGATCGCACTCACGCCGCCGTTCTCGCTACAAGGCAGCACTGGGTGTAAATATATAGCTTGTGAGCGTACCTTAAATTTCTGAAGGTATGCACAGGGATTTACCACCACTTCTGCGAATCCATTTTACATGAGAAAATCGGCATGTTACAATGCAAGGAACCTGCCTTCCTCAACCAACAATAGGGCAGCTTAGCTCGATTCTGAGAAATTTTCACAGAAACGGATACAGGGTCTGATAAAGACCTTACGTGAATGTATGGGGAATCAAAGTATGAAGAATATTGTTGTCATCCGTCCGGACGCTATCGGTGACTCTCTGGTGACATTTCCTATTCTCGTCGCACTTCGTGAGAAATATGCACCTTCTCATATTACGTTTATCGGCAATGCTGCCGCGATGCCGCTGGCGAAAGCCTGGGGTATCGCGGACGAAGTGTATAGTTATGATAAACAATGGACTGAGGTCTTTTCACCGCTAAATATCCACTTACCCGGTCTGCGTGAGGCGTTCCTGCAGACCGACCTGGCCGTTAGTTTTGCATTGGATACCGAGCTGGCAAAACAGAACCTGCTCGCGGCGGGAGTCAAAGAGGTCATTACTGTTCCCATATTTTTCAAGGAATTGATACAAATCTCAGACGTTCCATTGCATGTGGTACAGTATTTCGCCAAATGGATAGGTGTGCCAGTGCCTGAGCCAGAACGCATTGTACTCCCTAACACAGGCAGCGAAGCATTCCATGCTTATATTCCCCCAATCGCACTTCACCCCGGCAGTGGTTCAGCATACAGACGCTGGCCGGTCTCTTCATTTGCAAAACTCATCATTTCACTGATGCGCAAACAGTATCCAATCCTCTTACTTGCCGGGCCATCCGAAAGCGAACTCCTCGCCAAAATCCTCAGAGAGGTACATCAGAGTATCCCGAAGGTGCCACAATCTGGCATGCTTACTATCCTCGATAATGCACCTCTCCTGCAGGTCGCTCAGCAACTCAAGCAGTGTGGGTGCTTTGTCGGCCATGACACAGCTACCAGCCATTTAGCTGGGCTGCTGCGTATTCCCACGCTTGCTCTTTTTGGAGATACCTATCCTGACCGTTGGCGGCCTCTGGGGCCAACGGTTGAGATCATACAAAAGATACCTTTGGAGCGATTGTCTGTAGAGAGAGTTCTCGAAAGCGTCTTGCGGATGTATCATGCTCATCAATGATTTGGGCAGCGCTCAGGGAGAGCAAACATTCTATCAAGAGATAAAGAGCAAGTAGCCTAAAACAATATCTTGCTGATTCACATCTCCTCTTCCGGGAGCAAGCCCTGGCGCAAGGCAAAAATCGCTGCTTGCGTGCGATCACGAATACCTAGCTTCTGGAAAATCAGCGAGAGATAGTTCTTCACTGTCTTCTCGGCATAGGCCAGCTTCTCTGCAATTTCTTTGTTGCTCATGCCAGCCGCCACATAACGCAGGATTTCAATATCTCGTTCTGTGAGTGTTGTAAGAGCAGAGGCATGTTCACCTGCGGATGATGCGGCATCGGACAAACGGCGGTACTCATCAACAATTGCACCCGTCAACTGTGGCTCAATCAGCATACCACCATGGTAAACAGCACGAATAGCCTGAGCAACTTCCTGGGAAGACGCGCTTTTTAAGAGATAACCACGCGCCCCGTTCTTCATTGCCTGTAACATCTGCTGCTGCGTGCGATACATGGTCAAAATGATGACTGAGATAGCCGGAAATTCGTGTGCTATCTGTCTCGTGACGGCGAGGCCATCTATCAGCGGCATACGAATATCAAGCAGGACAATGGTAGGACGTAGCTGGCGTACTTTCGCTAACGCCTCAAAACCGTTGACGGCCTCGCCGATGATGCGAATATCCTGCTCCAGTGTCAGCAGTTGGCGCAACCCCTCGCGCATCAACGCATGGTCGTCCACCAGCAGCACATCTATCAACGTCGTTGCCCGCGTCTCCTTTATGCCATCGCTGTTACCCATTTGGGTGCTGTCGAACGTCTTATCTATATATGTTGCCGCATCCGTCTCTCTCAGAGGCGGTTTCGTTGCTACCTGTGTATCAAGTCTGTGTATGTTGTGGCTATGTTGCATTTCCGACTCCTTCCGACTCGTGCGGAGGCTATGGTTCCAAATTATTATTGCCTGGTGTAATAATAATGCCTGGTTGGCACTTCATATTCTATGCCTAGTATGAACCATGCATAAATTGGCATAGCCTGATGTACTACACTTAGTATGAGCAACCATGCGGTGTAATACATCGCTCACATGGGGGATTTTTGCCTAATCTCTATTTTTCCATCCCTCGCATAAGGCGAATGGGAACGGCGGACTCGATAAATCGGTACCTATCTGTGAAAAGGATGTGATATACTGAAGAGGGTGATTTGAAAGGATACTGTTTTCTATGCACATACGCTCGTTGGAGCCGATTATACTGGCAACCATTCAAGCCAACATCTATCAAGAAGTCAAAAAACGCTTCGCGTCCATTGATGATCTGGCACATGGTTGGGAACATGTGCAGCGTGTCTATTCGCTCGCATTATCCATAGCAGAACGAGAAGGTGCCGATAGTTTTATCGTCGGCGCTGCCGCGCTCATGCACGACCTGGGACGTGTTATTCCTGATACTACAAGACACCACGCAGAAGTCTCTGTAACACTTGCTGGCGACATCCTCGACGCACAGAGCATACCACCAGCCATGCAGCAGGCTATCCTGCATGCCATTGAGGCTCACAGTTTCAGTCGCAACATTGAACCACGCACGCTCGAAGCACGTGTTGTACGCGACGCTGACAGGCTGGATGGCCTGGGTGCGATGGGCATTATTCGCTGGGCCATCACCGGCACTATTCGGCACACACCAGAAACGCTGACCTATCACCCCGACGATCCTTTCGCGGAACGCCACAAACCAGACGACACGCACTACATGCTCGACCACTTCTATACTAAACTGCTCAAACTCAGCGATACAATGGCAACGCCAACAGGCCGCGAAATGGCCCGCCACCGCACAGTGGTGATGCAAACCTTCCTGAACGAGTTACGAGGAGAATTAGCCAGCAGCAACACATAAAAACAGGTTGCCGAATGACAACCTGTTTTTATGTGTTGCTGCTGGCTAATTCTGAAACTATTTCTGTACAGTTGAAGCGGCGAACTCCTGCACGAGGGCATTGAACTTCGCGGCTTGCTCATCCTGCGGCTGCTGGCTGGCTTTGTCTATAATCTGCACATCCACGCGAGAATTGACGCGCTTGAACGCCTCGCTAGCCTCGGATGGGGTTAACGCACCCTCACGTCCCAGGACGACAACGGCAGGAACCTGCAAACGCGAGAAGGCCTCGTGAACATCCATCGTCAGGTAATTGCTGAGGAAAGATGCCGCGGTGTAACGGCTATTGGGTTGGTGCGCACAGGTGAAAATGTACTCGACGAGGTCGTCAGTAATCAAGCCTGGATTGTGGAAACCCTGGCGGTCATAGTAACCACGAATGGCACGACGCGATGTAAGCGTATTATACACAAATTCGCCAAGAACGGGCAGACGCAGCAACGTTTTCCACGCAACGTTGAGCGGGCCAGAAAAATGCTCTTGCAGCATCACCGGCGGCGGCGACACCAACACCAGGCGCTCGAAATACTGCGGACGGCGGTAGGCATCCGCGATTACATATGCACAAGACATGCCGTGCGCCACAACAACCGCCGGCTTGCCAATTACCTCTTTAATGAAATCATGAATCAAATCGGCAAATGTCTCGGCTGTATAGTCAATCGCGGGATGATCGGAGAGACCAAAGCCGAGCAAATCAATGGTGAAAACGCGAAATTGCTGCGCCAGCGCATCAATGTTTTTACGCCATTCATACGAGGATGCACCAGGGCCAAAACCATGAATAAGCAGAAGAGGTCTGGCATCGCGAGCGCCTTTGACCTCATAGAACATATCGCCATATTTCCACGGATAGCGTCGCTCCTCACCCGTCAATACGGTATTGAGTTCGCCCGCCAGAGACTCCGTGAGCTTGTTCACAACGCTGATTGTGCCAATAACACCGCTTACCACCAGACCTGTTGTCAGTAACTTTCCTTTAAGTTTCATGCTATTCCTCTCTTGAAATATCGTGACACTACTATCTTCGACTTTGTTTCTTCACTCTATTCTCGTTCGCGTATCCAGTTGGGGGTTTGTTTGACGCTTCCGCCCATAAGCCCAGACGATACTATATCATGCCGTTACTCTACTGTGCAAATGCTTCATACTTCCGGGAACTTTTTGTCTGCCTTATCGTTTATTCTCTAAAGCGTTTATCCATTGAAATATCTTAGGAGGCACAAAAATGAATTTGGTGAACCAATACCTGCGGCGCTATGGAGTAGCGAAACTTTTTAGCTTGCTGAGCGTAAGCATGCTGGCAATTTTCATCAGCGCCGCGTTGGCGGCTTGCGGGTCAAGCACAGCATCTGGCGGTTCGGCCACCCCGACGGCACAAACGCAAACACAGAAATGTGGCACAATAGAGACCAGCCCTCGCGGATTGCCGATCAATCAGTCCGCGGCGCAACAGAGTGTAAACTGCTTCTATCAGGCGTACCAGCAATGTCATAACGCCTCGCTCGTCTACTCACTGCATGGCGTTGATACCAGCGTGGTGCGTACTTTCACGATAGAGAACCACAACAGCCAGTGTACTATTCTCGACGTAATGCAACATTCTATCGCACCTGCTCCACTTTCGCCCGCCACAACGTTCCAGTGTTCCAGCATGACACTGCTGACAGACGGGCTACACGTCACCGGTTGTGGTCAGGATGGCAACAATGGCACAATCATTCTCCTGTCGCATACTGATAGCGCCGTTCAGTAAGCCATAAAAGCTAAAACATGAGTCATGCCGAATTTGTTACAAGCACTACCGGCAATGCGAGAAAAGAGAGAGAAGACGGACGCCCGCGAGGGGCCACCCACCACATCCGCACCGCCCCCGTCCCTACTATGTACGACGAGAACCTGCGTCGTGGCATAGTAGGGACGGGAGTCGGGTGGATGTGATGGGTGGCCCCTCGCGGGCGTCCGTTTATCCTCTCTTACCTCTTATACATCTTTAACTCGTGAGAAATTCGGCATGACTCCTGTTTCTTCACATCCTTCTAATCAGCCCAGTTGAACTGATACGGCACGCCATCACCTGGAGTGGTGGTAGTTCCAGGTGGTACAGGTTGTGCATTCACCCCAACATTTGGTCCTGTATAGGCCCCCCCGCTAAACGGATCGGACCACGTTGCCACAGGATTCATAGCGCTATCGCTGAATACAAATGAAAAAGTGTGACTACCATTTGGAATTCGCAATTGCACCTGAAACACTGCTCCATGTTTGTAATCACCCGACACATGCTTCATCGGGTATGAAGTTGATTGATCAAGCCACAATAGCGCACTGGTCGGGGCTTCGTTGTTGGCATTTTTGTAGGTGACTCTAAACGTGAACAGGGTGTTTTTATTGCCGCTCGTCGGTAAGACATGCCCACTATTCACCAGGAGCGGCGCGATAGACGGCTGCTCAATACCGGAGAAAGCCACCGTTCCAGTACCATCATTAAAGCTAAAGCTTGTATAGTGAAATCCAATAGGGAGCGCCGCGGTGTAAGTGAAGGTCACGTTTTGTCGCCAGTTGCGACTGTTTGGTTTCATCGTGTGGGCAACGCCATCAATGTACACGTCCGCAAGTGTAGGCGCTTTACCAGAAGGCGAAGAATAATTAGCGGTGAAAGTGACGAAATGCCCTGACAGGACGGTTAACGGTGATATATTCGTCGAAAGGCTGAACGGCGCGACAATGGGGTCGGCATAGTCGGATATGTTTTCGGGAGCCGTCCCGCTGGTACCGTCAGGCGCTGTAAAGGCAAAATGCGTTCGGTGTTGACCGGCGGGAAGCGTTGTCGTGTAGGCGTAGAGTGTGCCGCCTGCAATGCCGCCTGTAGATGCATTCTTAATTGCCTTCATAGTGTGAGCTGTACCGTCAATCACGACCGTCGCTACCTTTGCCGGCATGGTCCCTGTATAGACAATGTTAAACGTGACTGGTTGCCCAATCGCGGCTTCCTCTGGTTGAATAGCTCCCAGTATGCCCGTCCCCCCATTGTGGAATCCCGGCGTGGGAATGTACAAAAGCGGGGAGGCGTCAGGCAGAGGATTCACTATCAATGGTGGTCGAGGCTTTTGCGAGAAGTCGAAAAAGTCCATCAAGTTGCTGGTCTGTTTGAGTGAATCGCGTTGCCCCAGATTGGGCAAATTCCAATTGTCTTCGATGAATGTATCGAAGGAGGCAAATTCTCCCTGTTGATGGCTGATCGTACCCTTTGGCGTATACGGGGAAATCACGATGAGCGGGACACGCAAGCCCAATCCGTCACCATCCAGCACAGGCGGAGTCACATGGTCATAGAAACCACCCCAATCATCCCATGTCAGGAAAATGGCTGTATCGGACCAGTACGAACTTTTCATGATGGCGTTGATCTGTTCGGAGACCCAATTCTGCGCAATTTGAATGTGTGCCGGCGGATGATCAGAAGAGTCGCCACTGGGCGGCATCAACCAGGAAATAGTGGGAAGTTTTCCCGCCTGCACATCACTGACAAACTGACTGGAGTTGCGTATATTGTTGGGAGATTTGTAGAGGGATTGCAAATAGAGCGGTGCGTCCCAGATATCATACTGGCTGTAATATTTCCAACTGATTCCGTGGGCATCAAGGATCGTCGGCAGGCTGCTAATAGCAGTGCAGGGATAAGACCAGTACTCTTTTCCTGCTTTTGAGCGTGATTGCGCCAACGCGTTGGGCCCTGAGGTGCAGCCTGTACCCGGGGTAGTTTCATCAACGCCACCCGTCTGTCCCGCGATCATAGCAATATGATTCGGGGTAGATGACATCGCATCTGAGGTGAAGAAGTTGTCCGAAAGGCCAAATTGCTGCGCGTAAGTCCAATAGGTAGGAATATCTGATTGTTTGTACTGCACCTTGCCTCTATACGAGAACTGGTCCATCTTTCCGCCGTCAATGGCGGCAAGTTCGGCGGGACCGGTATGGTCAAGGTCGCTACTCACCGGGTTGGGTGCCTGTGGTTCTGTGATCCCGTTCACACCTGGAAACGTGCCAAAAAGGTTGTCAAAGGTGTGATTTTCTTCCATGATTACCACGACATGCTTAATTGGTGAGTTTGTCTTCCCTGGCGCATCAGGATGCACAATGGATGCGAAAGAGCTAGAGGAAAAAGCTAGCACAAGCAACAATAAAAGAGCCAGCACGCTAAATATGCTGCGGCGTTTGAGTAATTTCACGTCGGTTTATTCCCCCATAAAACGGTAGATTTGCATGGCACGATACTATCTGCACCACAATATGATAGTATCATTCGTGAAGTATGGTACTATCATAACGAGTCGAGATACTATCCGTAACGTGGTAGATTCGAATTATAGCAAAGAAATGGCTGACTTTCAATCCTTCAGCACTTCGCGCAAATATTTGCGTAGTTCCGGGGCGATATCGGGGCGCTTGAGGGCATACGCAATTGTGGTAGTCAAGAGGCCAAGCGGATTACCCGTGTCATAGCGTACGCCCGTAAAAAGCAGACCATAGCAATGTCCTTCCTGCGCCTGCATCTCAATGGCATCGGTAATCTGAATTTCTCCACCTATGCCGGGCGGCGTCTGTTCCAGAAAGGTAAAGATATCCGGCGTCAGAATATAGCGGCCCGCAACACCGAGATCCGACGGAGCCTCCTCTAATGCTGGTTTCTCAACAAGGTGCGTGACCTTGAAGACATTTTCGCCATCTCCCCCTATTTCCTGCACCGAGACAATACCATAGGTCGGGATAATCTCCGGAGGCAAAGGCACCAGCGATAACACCGAACCGCCATACTGCTCATGAATCTCCATCATACGTGGCAAACACGGCGTTTCTGGCGCAACCAGGTCATCGCCCAGCATGACGACAAACGGCTCGTCGCCCACCAGTTCTTTCGCGCAAAGCACGGCATGACCCAGCCCGCGTGGTTCCGGCTGGCGGACATAGGTGTAGGTCGCCATCGTCTGCACGTGACGCAATTCTTCTAGTTCTTTCCTCTTCCCCTTGCGCTCCAGCGCCGCCTCCAGTTCGGGAAATACATCAAAATGGTCTTCAATACTGCGCTTGCTGCGACTGGTCACAAAAATAATTTCTTCGATACCGGCCGCCACGGCTTCCTCGACGATATATTGCAGCGTCGGTTTATCAACCAACGGTAACATCTCTTTGGGTATAACCTTGCTGGCTGGCAGGACGCGCGTTCCGAGGCCGGCCACCGGCAATACAGCTTTACGAATGGACATGTTATACTCTCCTCTATGTATGACTACTTTACTTGCTCGTTGATTAATCGGCAAAGTGCTTGAAAATCGTCTGGTTGCTCTTCTAAAGGAAGCCGCAGCAAACCTTCTACAACCTCCATTAAACGCTCATTGCCTTGCACAGTATGTCCTTTTGCATCTCTCACTTGAAAACACCTGTTCACAATAGTATGTAATACGCTTTTCCCGCTGACCATTTCCAACCATTTCCCTTGCCCAAATTCTAGAAAGGTACTTCCACCAGAGAGCATATCTACGGTTTGATTGAACATTTCCGTTATGAAATTTCTATGCAGCTTCTTCCGAACTTCACCCTCTTTTTGAGCAAAGCTATCTCGATTAAGCAATTGCTCAAGAGCTTTTTCTCGTGTCTCAAAACTGCCATCATTGACACTGCGAAATACTTCTATCCAATTCTTTTTCATTTCTTCCCGGCAACCAACTATCACCATATTTGCCGCGTCTAAAAAAGCCCTTGAACGGGCTGTTTCTCGAATACACGTTTTCAATTCCTCCTCAGACGCACGTAACCACTGGCTCTTGAGAAGATACTCTGGCATAAGAAAATAGCTTTCTAACTCTCTCCGCCGCCAGATAAGCAAATTGCAGGTATCTTCATGAGGGAACTTTTGCCAACATTCTTCCACTGTTTGCTCATTGTGATGATCGCGATCTACCAGGAAATAGTAATATGGATGATGCCTGTGAAGAGCTTCGGCAACACTACGAATATAAGAAGATGAGCCGAGCGGTTTTATCTGGATGGGAATATCCTTGAGTAAATTGGTCAGTACACGGGGATCAATGGCAGATTCATTCTTGCCTTCAACGAAAAGGGTATGCTTCGCCGCTTGCCTTACTTCTTCCGGCTCAACCCCACGCTCGATTCTCACCATTAAGCAGGCTCCTTATCAGCAATAAGGAGTAATCGGCGATCTTTATCTACGGCAGAGAAAACATCTTCCGAGTGCGTAGCAATAAGGTACTGATTGTCAGGTGCGAGCGTATGCAAATACCTGATGAAGCTACGATGCCATTCTGGATTCAGGTGAAGTTCGGGTTCGTCAATCATAACTATTCCTGGCTGGTTTTGTGTATAACGCCAGATGAGGAAAAGAGTTGAAATAATTTCTTTCTGCCCGGAGCTTAATCCATCAAACGTGAAGGATGGTCCACCATCATTCGGCGTCACACGAAACTCAATCGTATTATCCGCCGATGGTCTGAGCTTATCTATATATCCCCCGGCATACTGTTTCATGAGATCATTGAGTTTGTTAAGAACTTCATCTGCCTCACTGCTATCCAAATTTTCAAACAACCCTCCCCTGCTCATCAACGACCGCAACACTTCCAACTTAAATGTGCTGATTGACACATTTGAACGTGACCGTGAAATAAAACGACGTGGACGCTCTCCCTCCACCATCATCCCAAGTTCGGGACTTCCTTCCTGCACCTTGCGATAACTATGAAAATATATGAAAGAAGGTAAAATAAACGGTTCAGTGCTTAAACCTGCGAGCAAACGAGAAAAGTTTGTCCACAAGTTCATATCAGTAAGCAATCCAGTATCTTGCGTCAAAAAATTACGCAACAATGACCTATCACCCTTGATAGAAATATCATCTTTTCGGTTTAATACTATACTCAAGTTAATCGTTTTTTCATCTAAGACAAAGGTACCTTCGATTTGCGTTTTTTCGGCTCCTGCCCGCACAATCACATTCCCAACATCAAGAGAAATATCAGGATAGCGTCTCAAAGAAAAGTCATCATGCTGAGTAAGCCCAGCGAGAAAAAGCATCATACTTGCTTCTAACAATGTAGTTTTTCCCTGACCATTTTTGCTACCCATGACAAAAACATCAGGATCACTTGCCATACGAGGAGAAGGAAATTCAATTTCAAGCTTATCGAACGCCTTAAAATTTAGGATGGATAGACGCTGTAATCTGATATGGTGTTTTGAAGCAGTCGGATTCACTGGTATCTCCATTTCCTCTCGTGACATCAAATTCTATTACAGACAGGCTACAGCGTCAATCCCATCCTTACAAAAACGTTCGTGGCTCACTGGTATCTTACAAGTTGCTTAGCAATAGTATACCTCAGTTAGTAAAGTGTCTCTCCTCCATATTATATGCTACCATTCGGCGACTTGCTGATACAAAAAAGACATGCGTGACGTTGTGCAACGTCACGCATGTCTTTTTTGTATCAGCAAGTCGCCGAACGACTTACATCATTCCACCCATGCCACCCATGCCGCCCATACCAGCGGCGGCACCAGCATTGTCCTCTTCAGGAGAATCGGTGATGAGCGTATCAGTCGAAAGAACCATAGCAGCAATACTGGCAGCGTTCTGTAAGGCCGAGCGCGTCACTTTGACCGGGTCAACAATACCGGCCTTGAACATGTCCACATACTCACCCTTGAGCGCATCGAAGCCGTACCCGCGCTCACCGGAGCGAACAGCATTTACTGTCACAGCACCATCACGCCCGGCGTTGATCGCAATCTGGCGCAGTGGCTCTTCCAACGCACGACGCAGGATGTTGACACCTGTCTGCTCATCGCCAGCAGCAACCTGCACCTTGTCCAGCGCGGGGATAGCAGCTACCAGCACAGAACCACCACCAGGGACAATACCCTCTTCGATAGCGGCACGAGTCGCGGAAAGCGCATCCTCGACGCGGTGCTTCTTCTCTTTCATCTCCACTTCGGTAGCAGCGCCAACCATAATGACGCCAACACCGCCGGCCAGCTTCGCGAGACGCTCTTGCAGCTTTTCGCGATCATAGTCGCTGGTGGTCTCGTTGATTTGAGCACGAATCTGACGCACGCGAGCCGCAATCTGCTCGGAGTCGCCAGCGCCCTCAACAATCGTTGTGGTATCTTTGCTGGCGGTCACGGTACGAGCGCGACCGAGGTCACGCAGGTTGGCGTTCTCAAGCTTTAAGCCAGCTTTCTCGGTGATTAAACGGCCACCAGTCAGCACAGCGATATCTTCCAACATGGCCTCACGGCGATCACCAAAGCCCGGAGCCTTAACACCCAGCACATTGAACGCACCGCGCAGTTTGTTGACCACGAGCGTTGCCAGGGCTTCGCCATCAATATCCTCGGCGATAATCACGAAGTCCTTTGTACCGGACTGCATGATCTTCTCCAACACAGGCAGAATATCAGCAATGGCGCTGATTTTCTTGTCGGTGATCAGAATCAAAGGATTCGACAGTTCGGTCAGCGTATGCTCGTTATTTGTCGCCATGTATGAAGAAACGAAGCCGCGATCAAACTGCATACCTTCGGTATACTCTTTCTCCATCGCCAGACCGCGACCCTCTTCAACGGTGATAACGCCGTCTTTGCCGACTTTCTCCATCACCTCGGCGATGAGTTCGCCGATTTCCGCGTCAGCCGCTGAGATAGAAGCAACCTGTGCAATCTCTTCACGAGTCTCGACCGGCTTGCTCATTGATTTGATCTCTTCAATGACAGCAGCAACGCCCTTGTCCAGACCACGGCGCAGAATCATAGGATTCGCCCCGGCGGCGAGGTTCTTGAGACCCTCGGTCACGATAGCTTGCGCCAACACAGTTGCGGTGGTGGTGCCATCACCAGCTACATCATTGGTCTTAGTCGCGACCTCTTTGAGCAATTGCGCACCCATATTCTCAAAAGGATCGGGCAGGTCAATATCGCGAGCAATCGTCACACCATCATTCGTAATAGTCGGTGCGCCAAATTTCTTATCCAGTACGACGTTGCGGCCCTTCGGTCCAAGTGTGACCTTCACCGCGCCCGCCAACTGATCAATACCTTTTTTGAGAGAATAGCGTGCATTCTCATCAAATTGTAATCTCTTTGCCACGAAACAAACTCCTAACAACTACAGTAGTTACATGCTTTGCATAATATACGCATCTGGCGTAATTTGCGTAGCGCGTTATTCGACAATACCCATAATGTCGCTTTCGCGCAGAATCAAATACTCTTCGCCGTCCATTTTGACTTCGGTACCCGCGTATTTCGCGAAGAGTACCTTCTGTCCAACTTGCACCTCTAACGTTGTACGTTTACCATTGTCCAGCACTTTACCAGGGCCGACCGCCAGCACTTCGCCTTCTTGCGGCTTCTCTGTCGCAGTATCCGGCAATACAAGTCCGCTTTTGGTAACAGTCTCACGGCTTGATGCTTTGACTACTACACGGTCACCCAGCGGCTGAATCTTAACGCTCACTGATGGCATACTAAAACCTCCGTGTTTTTTTCTTAAAATCATAGAAGGAGCGTGGGATTATGTTGCTCCTTTTAGCACTCTGCATATGAGAGTGCGAACCTTCCCTATAATACAACATCGGGGGTAGTACTGCAAGTAGTTTGTGGTACGAGATTATTGAGCACGATTTTGCCAACCTCGCTCGCCTGGTAATTCAGAGATATACATCACCAGAGCGTGCTGAACAAATGATACAAGCGATGACGAAGGACCCACAACGGGTGATTGTTGTGTTACGCCCGGACAAAATTCTAACCAACTAACCATAAATACCTGTGCTTTTTGTTGCTGTGTGCTGCCAGCAGCACACAGCAACAAAAAGCACAGGTATTTATGTCTCTACCCTTTGATGACAATCACTGGCTTCAGACGTGCAACCAGCTTTGCCAGACCGGCGTTATGTACAACATTCACGACTTGCTGAGCATCCTTATAGGCCGAGGGAGCCTCTTCAGTCAGCAAGTTTTTGCTATGCACGCGAATCGTGACGCCCCTTGCCGCCAACTGGTCGAGCAGTTGGCCGCTACTCATGGACTTTTTGGCGGCGGTGCGGCTCTGGCGACGCCCGGCACCGTGACAGCAAGAGCCGAAGCTCTGCTCAATGGAGCCGGGAGCGCCCACCAGCACGAACGAGTAACGTCCCATGTCACCGGGGATAAGCACCGGTTGTCCCACGGCGCGATACCGTTCCGGCACGTCGGGATGGTTCGCAGGGAACGCACGGGTCGCCCCTTTGCGATGAACACAGACGCGCTGCATCACCCCATCCACTTCGTACTCCTCCATCTTGGCGATATTATGACAGACATCGTAGACCAGCGGCATATCTTTTGGACGCGCCTTGCGCCCAAACACTGACGCGAACGCCTGCCGTACACTATGCATGAGCAACTGGCGATTCGCCCACGCAAAGTTCGCCCCACAGGCCATCGCCGACAGGTACGCCTTGCCCAGGTTTGACTGCAACGGCAGACACGCCAACTGGCGATCTACCAGGTGGAAACCAAAATCCTCCTGCTTCGACTCCGCTATCCGCACATAGTCCTCCGCAATCTGATGCCCAAATCCCCTGGAGCCGCAGTGGATCGTTACGACAATCTGGCCCTTTTTCCCGATGCCCAGTGTCTCGGCGGCCACAGCATCGTAGATATGTTCAACCACCTGCACTTCGCAGAAATGGTTGCCGGAACCCAGGCTGCCTATCTGCTTCATGCCACGCTGGAGCGCGTGGTCTGAGACGGTATCAGGGTTTGCACCCACCAGACAGCCATGTTCTTCAGTCACCTCAAGGTCATCGGGAAAACCATAGCCTTCCTCAATCGCCCAGGAGGAGCCACGCACAATCATTGTCTTCATGTCATGCATACCCAGCTGGCGCATACCCGCGCCACCCACACCCGACGGCAAATTGTTGAACAGTTCATCCGCCAGTTTGTCAACCTTGCCACGAATCTGCTCGTGCAACAGGTCAGTTGCCAGCAGACGCACGCCGCAGTTAATATCGAAGCCGATACCACCGGGTGACACTACGCCATATTCGGCATGCGTTGCGGCAACACCGCCAACGGGAAAACCATAGCCCCAGTGAATATCAGGCATTCCCAGCGAATACCCCACGATGCCCGGCAATGTCGCTACATTCGCCACCTGTTGTAGCGCGTTATCCTGCACTATTTGCTCGATCAATGTATCGTCGGCATACACCATACCCGGCACGCGCATCTCGGAGTTAAAACGCATGGGAATGCGCCAACGATTCGCGTCCACACGTTCCAAAGGAATCGGTATCTTTGTTTCGCCCATACAGGTTGTCCTCCCGAATTGCTATATTTAGCCTTACACGTTGCAGAAAAGGGAACGCGGACGTGCTGAAGCGGTCCCTACGTGAGGTGCTGATTTTGCTGAAAAGGCTAAACGTCGCCGTTGTCTAAATGTCGAAAATGATACGGGCTTTGTACCCGTTGTCGCTCTGCTCTACTGAGGCTTCGTGCCATGTCACGGCTTTGATGGCGCTACCCAGGTCATGACGTTGCGCATCATAGGGTTCGCCAATGGCCTGCGCTTTCAGCCATGTTACAGAGATAGCATCCACGGTAAAGTCGCGAAAGAGCAGGTATTCAGTATCGAACAGGAAGATGAGTTCATTCAGCCACGCGATAAGCAATGAAATCTCATCGTGACCTTCCACTACGACCTCCCGCTGAACGTTTGGACGTATCTGTTCCGGCGCGACCATCAGACTTTCCATACCCTGTGCGGCGTGTATAAACAATTCCGTCAAGGTCGCGCCATACGCATGCAAGCCGATGTCGGCGGTATGCTCGAATACTTCATAGGAAAGTGGTGCCGTCATACTCTCTCTCGCCGAGGTGTTCTGGCGACAGTACGGAGGGTGAATTGGTGTATAGACATAGCGGCACCGTCCTTTCCTATGATATAAGATTTGTGTAATCGCAGGTGTATGTTTACAGAATACCCACTGATTTGTGGTTTGTCAAGTGTTTTCAAGAGAAAATTTCTTCCACTTGAGATATTTGATGAGAGTAAGCAAATATGTTCTTCTTGTCAGGCTTAGTCGTGATTACAGTTTCGGCCCTGAAACTGTAATCACGACTAGCACAAAAACATGTGAAGTCCTCACTGCACATTCTCTAAAACAGCTTCATGGCGTATAATAGGGAAAATTTATCACTGGCACACGGTAGGAGAAGGATTGATCGTGGGTAATCTTCCTCAAGGCACGGTAACTTTGCTTTTTACTGATATCGAAGGCTCAACACGCCTGTTGCAACGATTGGGAGCCCGCTATGGAGATGTACTGGCGGAGAGCAGGCAATTATTACAGGTCGCGTTCCAACGCTGGAACGGCGTTGTTGTTGATACACAGGGCGATGCCTTCTTTGTGGCTTTTACCCGTGCCAACGATGCCGTTTCGGCGGCGGTTGACGCACAACGCACGCTATTCTCCACCGTCTTTCTGGAAGATGTGACAGTACATATTCGCATGGGGATTCATACCGGCGAACCGGAGGTGGCCGGGGAAGGCTACATCGGTATGGATGTTCACAAAGCAGCCCGTATTATGAGCGCCGCCCATGGCGGACAGGTACTGCTATCCCAGACAACTCGTGACCTGATTGAACACGATTTACCGGTAGGGGTGAGCCTGAGAAACCTGGGAACGTACCAGCTTAAAGATATCGAAGGGCCAAATCACCTTTGCCAGCTCGTCATCGCGGGACTTCCCGCCGACTTCCCGCCGCTCAATACGCCTGGCAGTCATAGCATCCTCCACGCCTTTCCCGGCCAACCAACTCCGTTCATTGGACGCCAACAAGAACTTGCCGCCGCCTCAGCACTCTTGCACCAATCTGATGTGCGCCTTCTGACGCTAAGTGGAACTGGCGGCATCGGCAAAACACGCCGTCGGTGAACAGGTCGCCACCAATTGCGCTGACCTGTTCACCGACGGCGTATACTTCGTAGCCCTGGCTCAAGTAAGCACGCTGGATGACGTTCTGCCAGAGATTGCTCAGACGCTCGGTATTCGGGAAGAGCGCGGCCAATCGCTGTTTGATCGTTTACTCGACATGCTTTCTGAAAAACTTCTCCTGCTGCTACTGGACAACATGGAACATGTGATAGCTTCCGCCGCTCTACTGGCCGAATTACTTGTCTGCTGCCCACACATGAAAATGCTCGTCACAAGCCGGGAGGCGTTGCACGTGCGGGCTGAACACGTTTTTGAGGTGCCGCTCTTTGCTGTACCGAATCTTGCACATCTACCTGATCTGGACACGCTATCGCACGATCCCGCGGTTGCGCTCTTCATGCAACGGGCGCAGGCGGTCAAACCGAATTTCTCTTTGACCAGCACCAATGCGCCTGACGTAGTAAGCATCTGTATGCGACTGGACAGACTGCCACTGGCAATTGAACTGGCGGCGGCACGCATCAAATATGGGTCCCCGCAAAGTGTCCTTGCACAGTTGGAGCAGGGATTAGAGACACTCAAGGGGGGCGCTCGCGATCTTTCTACACGCCAACAAACGCTGCGCAATGCCATTGCCTGGAGTTACGAGTTGTTGGATAACCCACAACAACAACTATTCCGGCGACTGGCTATCTTCGTCAACGGATGTACGCTGCATGCTGCTCAGCACGTATCTCGTGCTGTCGGCAACCGGCATGGCGCTATCCTGGATCAGATGGAGGCACTCGTAGACAAAAGCTTACTGCGGCAAGAGGAACAGGCAACTGAAGGGCCGCGTTTCTTGATGCTCCAGACGCTACGTGAGTATGGCAAAGAATGCCTCGCCAACGCGGAAGAACTGGAAGCGACGCGCAAGGCACATGCGCTCTACTATCTCACTGTGGCCGAGGAAATTGTCCCAAAGTTGGCAGGTGCCATGGAGGCTCATTGGCTCGATTATCTGGAGGTAGAACATGAAAACTTGCACACCGCGCTCTCCTGGTTCCTGGAACAGGCTCCGCAGGAAGCTGAACGTGTTGAGCAGGCGGTTCGCTTCTGTACCGCGCTGATCAAATTCTGGGAAATCCGTGGATACTTTCAAGAGGCATATACTTTGCTAACACGAACGTTAGCAGTAAGCGCAGGTGCGGCGGACACCATGAAAGTGCAAGTACTCTACCCACTCGCGGTCTTTCAATTGATGATACAGGGTGACACGGAAAAAGGCAGGACGCTGCAGGAAGAATGCCTGGCGCTGTTTCGCAGCATAGATGATAAAGCAGGCACAGCAAAAGTCTTGCGTCTGCTGGGACAATTGCAGATCGGCGAAAAGACCGTCGAGGCACGTTCCCTTTTAGAGGCATCGCTGGCACTTTATGAAGAACTTGACAACTCGTATGGCATAGGATTGGTGCGCAACGACCTTGCCAGGGCGGCCACGAGACAGGGCGATTACGCACGTGCCCGTTCCCTCTTAGAAAAAAATCTCGCTCTCTACAGAACACGCGAGGATGCCCATAGCCGGGCGCATCCGCTGCTTCTCCTCGCCGTCGTGCTATTTCTCATAAAAGGCAATCAGGAAATTGCCAGCTACCTTGCGGAGGAAAGCCTGGAAATATTTCGTGGGATAGGTGATAGACGACTCGCCGCCTTCGTCCTCCAACTACTGAGTGAGCTATCGCTCTTCCAGGATGATGTTGAAAAGGCACAGGCATACTGCGAGGAAAGTATAACGCTCTTCAGAGATTTGGATGATCGCAACGGCGTAGCCCAATCGCTCCTGACTTTTGCACGAGTGCTGGCATGCAAGGGAGATGGCATAGCCGCTTATAACACCTGTAAAGAAAGCTGGATTCTCTTACGCGAAGTGGGTGATAGTGAACAGCGGGCAACCTGTTTAGAGCAAGTGGGAGAACTGCTAGGGCATGCGGGCAGACCCGACCAACTGGCAAAAGCCGCGCAACTCTGGGGCAAGGCTGCTACCCTGCGTGCAACACTCGTCGCCCCCATGCCGCCCATCTATCGAACAGCTTATGGCAAAGCCGTGGCGAGCGTGCGCGAGCAACTTGGGCAAGAACGCTTTCAGACAGCCTAGGCCGAAACATGTCTGTGGGTCAGATTATCATTTAACATACATCATTCCCCCAAAACCCGACAAATGTTTACTTTTGCCGCCCCCCATTCGTTGCAACTTTCAATAAGGTGATACATTTTGCTATCATTGTAATACAAACGTCTTTTCTTAAAAGCACGTTCTATTTATTGTATATTCCATCAAGCTGAGGCACAGGGAACAAAGGATATGTAGGGGCTTGTTGTAATAGGTAGTACAATTGTATCAGCACGTGCTAGCAGGTAAAGGTATCGTATGATGACAGTCAATCCCGATGAGTTTCTCGCGACAGCCGCGGTGAAGGTGTCCACAACACAAAACACGCTGGAACATCTCCTGGCGGAGACCGGCCAGTATCTTACTCCAAAAGATTTGGAGAAGATTCAACGTGCCTACGAACTGGCGAATCGGGCGCACATGGGCGTGAAACGGAAGTCGGGTGAACCGTATATCCTACATCCACTGGAGGTGGCCCTGTTGCTGGCTGACATGCGTATAGATGCCGACGGCATTGTTGCGGCATTATTGCATGATGTTGTGGAGGACACCACCTACTCGCTTGATGAACTGCGCGAACAATTTGGCACAGAGGTCGCGAATATCGTGGATGGCGTGACCAAGTTTGACATGCTCATACCTGATACATCCCATGACGCAGCACAAAAGTCAGATACAACAAATACCGCCAGCCATGGCAGCGAAACAGCTATCGAACAACGCCAATCCATTGTGCTGGATAAAGAGGCCAAACGGCGGCAAGGGTCGGAGACGGTACGCAAGATGTTTCTGGCAATGGCCGAAGACCCACGTGTCGTCGTACTGAAACTGGCCGACCGCCTGCACAATATGCGTACATTGAATGTCATGAACCCCGTACAACAGCAGAATAAGGCACGTGAGACACGCGAAATTTACGCCCCGTTGGCACAACGCCTGGGCATGGTACGGGTACAGGCTGAACTGGAAGACCTGGCGTTTTCCTACGTGGAACCGGAGAAATTCACGCGCCTCGCCCGCGAAGTCGAAGAGGAGCGGCGCAAACGCCAGCCCTACGTTGACGAAATTTGCCGCATTTTGCAAGAAGAAATGGATCATGCCGGTATTCACGCACAGGTCCATGCCTGGCAGAAACACCTGGCAAGCATTTATCGCAAGTTACAACAAAGCGGCGGCGATGTCAGCCAGATTCATGACCTGGTTTCGTTCCGTATCCTGGTGGATTCCGACCACGATTGTTACCTCGCTTTGGGCCATATTCACGCGCTGTGGCGACCCAAAGATGGGCGCATCAAAGACTTTATCGCCACACCCAAATTGAACGGCTACCAGTCGCTGCACACAACCGTCTTCTGCCTCGAAAACCGGCTGGCGGAAATTCAGATTCGCACACCGGATATGCAGCGCACGGCTGATTACGGCATTGCCAGCTACTGGTATCTGAAATCGCGGAGCGGCTCCCGCCTCTCATATCATGAGATGATCGCGTGGATTGAGCAACTGCGCGACTGGCAGCGTGAATTGCCGCAGAGCGCCGACGAATTTGTCGAGGCCGTCAAGGGCGATATGTTCCAGGAGCAGATTTTTGTCTTTACCCCCAAAGGCGAGGTGAAAGACCTGCCGCGTGGCTCAACACCGCTCGATATGGCCTATCGCATCCATACCGACATCGGCGACCATTGCGCTGGCGCACGGATTATCACCAATATGGCCGATACAGGACGGCTCGTCACACGCCTCGTGCCTCTCGATTACGAATTGCAGGGCGGCGAGATTGTGGATATCGTCGTGAACCGCACGGCGCATCCCACTCGCGACTGGCTCTCATTCGCACGCACGACAGCGGCACGTACCAAAATACGCCGCTACTTGAAGACGTATGAGCGCGAAATCAACTTGCAGCTTGGCCGCGAACGGCTGGACCTTGCGCTCAAGACAATCGGCGTGCAAGGTATCGGCGCGGTACGCGATGAAGATATCACCATCCTACGCAATGCAGCGTCAACAGAAAAGCCTGTCTTCAAAAAATATCATACCCTGGATGATGTCTACGTGGCAATTGGACACGAGGACCTGCCGGTAGAAGCAGTGGTTGAGCAATTACTGCCGCATATGCAGAGTCGGGGCGATCTTCTGCCATTACTCATTCCGTCGAAACAGGAACGTACAAAGGCAACCCTCGACAGCGCCGAACAGGATGAGAATGGGCATGGTCAAAATGGACACGCCATACAAATGGAGCTGCCGACATTAATGCAGGCGGCCATTAAACTGGCGCATTGTTGTTGCCCGATACCAGGGGATGCCATTGTCGGCTTCCTCAATCCAAATAAAGGCTTGTTCGTGCATCGCAGCGATTGTCGCACCTTGCGCCGTTCTCGCGAACAGGCGCAGGAACGATGCGTAGATGTGAACTGGCACCAGATAGAGGCGCAAAAATATCTCGCGCCCATTACTATTACGGCCCATGACCGCGCCGGCTTGCTGCGCGATGTAGCAGCGGTAGTGTCTGACTCCGGCATCAACATGACGGCGGTGTCATCCAATACCACTACATCATTGCAAAAAGCGGTCATTACGGCAACACTGGAGATAGAAACGGTCGAACAGCTTGAGCGCCTCTTCAAACGATTGCTCCAGGTGAAAAATGTTGTGAGCGTCAGCCGATCACTCGGTCGCCGCGTTGGGTAGTGAATATGATAATCCAGGAAACCACGCATGCATGCAAGGTTTTAGCTATAGAAATTGTACGACCATGATAGACACATCTGTAGATAAGCAAACAATAACTGATGGCACAACACCGGAAATACCGCAATATAGCGCCACGGCGCAACAATTGTTGATGCACGTCAAACAATATATGACTCCTGTCGAGGTAGAGCAGGTCGCGGTAGCACTGCAACTGGCGCAGCAAACCTGCGGCGGCGTGCGTGAACATGACGAGGCCTCGCTGCGAACATTGCAACGCATCCCACCACTGGAGCATGCTTTGGCGGTCGCGACCATCCTTACAGAGATGCATATTGACGCCATCGGTGTCTCCGCCGGCCTTGTTTTTGAGGCCGTGGATTCCGAGCGCCTGCCCGTAGAGCAAGTAGAAAACCTGCTGGGTACACCGGTAGCGCGTGTCGTCGGCAGTATGCTGCGCTTGAATATCCTCGAACGTACCAAGCAAGCTGGGGCACAATTTCATCTGCCGGCGGCCAATGATGCCGAGCAAGTCCGTGACCAGAAAAAACGCCGCATACGCGAAATGTTGCGTCGCCAGCAAGCTGAAACCGTGCGCAAGATGTTCGTCGGTATGGCTGAAGACCCGCGCGTCGTCATTCTCAAGCTCGCCTATCGGCTGCATGCCATGCGCATCGTCAGCGCGGAACCGGGTCGGCGTCAGACCACCGCAGAACAAGAGAGCGGAACACCATCACAGAACGCAACGAACGCAACGAACGCATCTACCGACCAGCAAGAACTGTACCTGATGGCGCAAGAGACTCGCGAAATTTACGCACCCCTGGCCGGACGCCTGAGCATGTCACGTGTCGAGAGCGAACTGGAAGACCTGGCTTTTGCTATTCTCGAACCCGACAAATATGAATGGATTCGCAATCAGGTTGAGGTTGAGAGCAAGCAATGGAAAACCTATGTTGATCGCGTTTGTACCATCCTGCGCGACGAAATGGCAGCCATTAACCTCAAAGCTGAGGTGTCTGGGCGCGTCAAGCACTATTATAGCTTCTACAAGAAATTGCAGCGCAGCACACGTGAAGGTGAAATAGAGCAGTTGGAAGACTTACAATCGGCGCTCGACCTGAGCCAGATACATGACCTGATCGCCTTTCGTATTCTGGTCGAGACTACGCCTGATTGTTACCTCGCTTTAGGCCATGTACATAGCCTGTGGAAGCCAAAGGATGGGCGCATCAAGGACTTCATCGCCAACCCCAAGACTAACGGCTACAGGGCGTTGCACACAACCGTCTTCTGCCTCGATGACCGGTTAGTGGAGATTCAAATCCGCACCTTCAGCATGCACGAGATGGCTGAGTACGGCGTCGCCATGCACTGGCACTACAAGGACGTGGGTGACTCCGCTTCAGCCTCGGCCAAAGAGTTGCTCTCCTGGCTGCGCCAACTCGCCGACTGGCAACGCGACCTGCGTTCATCCAATACAAGCGATACCGAATTTGCCGACGCGGTCAAAGACGATATCTTCCAGGAGCAGATTTTTGTCTTCACGCCTCGTGGCGAGGTGAAAGACCTGCCAGTTGGCTCAACACCCCTGGATTTCGCCTACCGCGTTCACTCCAAGCTGGGCGACCGCTGCGCGGGTGCGCGTATCATTATGGAAAACGGCTCAGGCGACCGTCTCGTTACCCGCATGGTGCCGCTCGACTACGAACTCAGAAGCGGCGAAATTGTGGATATTGTGACCAATCGCACCGCACATCCGACTCGCGACTGGCTCAACTTCGCCCGCACCGCCGCCGCCCGCAGCAAAATACGCCGCTACCTCAAAACGCACGAGCGCGATATCAATATACAAATCGGGCGCGAACGCCTCGACCGCGAACTCAAAACGATGGGTACCGTTCGCGGCGTCGAAATCGTCTCCGACGACATGCAGAAATGGCTTGAAGAGGAGTATAGCGGCAAAACATACGAGGATATTCTTGCCGGTATCGGCAGTGACGAATTTCGCCCACATGGCGTCGCCGTGAAAATTCACGAGCGCTACCACCAGCGCGAGGGCAAGGAGACAAAAGAGGAGGAAGGAGAACTGCAACTTCCAACAGCCTCGAAAGCGACTTCTTCGGCACATTTGCAGGTCGCCGGCGTCACCGGTTTGCTTACCAACCTGGCAAACTGCTGCTGCCCCCTACCCGGCGATGAGATCGTCGGCTTTATCAGCCGCGGCAAGGGTGCCATTATTCACCGTGCCGACTGCCGTAACATTGAACGCTATCGCGAGCGCGACCGCGAACGCCTGATCTCGGTTAGCTGGGTTAGCATGGACCAGCAGCATTACCTCGCACCGGTACTCATCACAGCACACGATCGCTCCGGCCTTATTCGCGATATCGCCACCGTCGTTTCCGAATTGAACGTCAACATGACCTCGGTCAGCTCAACGGTCAACGGCAGCCGCGAGCATGTCACCATTAGCGCGACCCTGGAGATTGATGGCATCGAGCAGCTGCAGCGCGTCTTCAGCAAGCTGGAAAAGGTCAAGAGTGTGATACACATCGAGCGCGACCTGGGCAAAAAGCGGCACTGATTCGCGCCATAAAGCACAAAAAAGCACATCGAACATGCATTTAGCGAGTGTTCGATGTGCTTTTTTATGCTTTAAAAACTCAGAGTTATCCGCGCAATCGCTCAAGTACCGGGGGCTGGCGTAATTTCGCCAGGGCTCCAGCCTCAATCTGACGGACACGCTCGCGGGTTATGCCGAGTTCACGGCCAACCTGCTCAAGTGGATGTGCCTGACCATTACCAAGTCCGAAACGCAACTGCAACACCAATCGCTCGCGGGGCGTCAATACTGACTCAAGCACGCGCTGCACCTCATCCTTCAAGGTTTGCGTCGTCGCAAGGTCTTCCGGGGTAGCCGATTCAGTATCCGCGAGAACATCACCCAGTTCCTGCTCTTCATCCTCACCGACGGGTAGTTCAAGCGAGACAGGAGCGCCGGGAGCGGATTGCAATTCGATCATGCGCAAAGGATCAAGCCCGGTAGCATCCGCCAATTCTTGCTCCGTCGGTTCGCGACCAAGCTCCTGCAAGAGACGCTGGCGCTCGCGACGAATGCGATTGAGTGCGGTATTCACATACACGGGAAGACGGATCGTGCGCCCCTTATCAGCAACAGCACGGCTAATCGCCTGGCGAATCCACCAGGTCGCGTGGGTCGAGAAACGATGTCCTCGCCGCCAATCGTACCGCTGCACCGCACGAATTAAACCGATGTTGCCTTCCTGGATCAAATCAAGCAAGGTCAAACCACGACCAACATAGCGTTTCGCAATACTCACTACTAGCCGTAGATTTGCCAGGATAAACTGCTTCATCGCTTCGCGATCGCCCATCTCAATACGTTGAGCCAGTTCGATTTCGCGCTCGTGCGTAATCATGGGAACCCGCCCAATCTCGCGCAGATAGGTCATTACAGCATCAGACTCACCAGCATCCGGCGCATTGGCTGCATTCTCTTCATGCTCCTCTGAACGACGACGGCGCATTGGTGGACGGCGTACCGTCGTTCCTGCCTCGGTTGCCATTTGCGGAAGTAAAAGAAGGGCATCAACTTCCAAACTATGGGAGCCTTGTAACTGAGTTAGATCTTCATGCATAACAGACATCTCTTCCAACTCAAGAGAAGCCGGTCCCAGACCCGTAAGGTCTTCCTCCAGCTCCTGCTCATCTTTGCCAATTTGCTCATCCGCCTCACCATCCTCACAGTCTTCCTCAAGGATATATTCACGATCACCTTTGAGCAATTGCTCAACTATCGTCATTTGCTCATCAAGATCGGTATTCGTTGTTGTTGTTTCTGAAGTTAGCGTCGTATCCGTCATGGCACGCTGTTGTAAATCTAGCATTGTGCGCCCTCCATGAAAAGTAGCATCTTAAACGACAAAAAGTATGTTTGCGTCTGTCCTACACTCAGGGAAAGCGATACCTCTTTCTTTCGCAACACCATCTCCAAGTGCCGAGTGGGAGGAAATCAAAGACATACGATTTGTTTCTACTGATAGAAACACCTCCACACCGGAAAATATTCCTTGACCTCCTTATATTATACAGCAAAAAGCCCCTTTCATTCCAGTCCTTACGGCCTGTATTTTGCTGACATTACAAAATTGGACGTGTGACTTTATATTACATACGTTCCACCCCTTGTTAAGGTGACAAATTCCCAGGTGATTTCTTGCGCACAGCTACATCCACACTTTCAATTAACTGATCCTTACTGACATCTACCTGCGCTCCCTGCGATGCTCGCGATTGCTGTGCCAACTTGATCATGTAATATACCAGGAAAAGAACCGCCAGCAGCGCGAGAGCCAGCAATGAAATCGCGCCGAGGATATCTCCCACTGCCTCCCAACTTGCGCCAAACAAATAGCCCAGCAACAGCGCAATTGCCGCTCCTATCGCCTCACCTGTGATATCTGCGAACAAAAAGCGCCGGTACGCATAGAGTTCGGCTCCCGCCAACAAATTTGTGATACCCCCCAGGGCCGAGAAAAGAAACCGCGTCAGAAAGACAGCCCAACCACCACGCCGTTGAAAATAGGCTTGAGCGCGGACAAGATTGCGCTGCGAAATCAAGCGCCGCCTGTGTGGGTGCTGTAACCAGAGCAATACTTTGCTGCCCCAACGCCTGCCAATGAAATAGCCAACCGTATCACCGCATGACGAAGCCGTCACAGCGATGATACCCAGCACGATAATATTGAAATCTCCCAACGCGGCAAATGCCCCACTCGCCAGCAGCACCAGGCTCGTCGGCAATGGGAGACCTACCGCGGCAATAAACACAAATAGCCAGAGAACTGGATAGCCATACTGCTGTAACAAGTCTATCAGATTAGGGAGCAAAGCACTCACAGTACCATTCCTCCCGTTAACGTCCACGGGAAGGGGATTGAGGACCCCATACTTCTGTCCGACCCCATCACACTTCCCAACGCGAAAGTTGCCGGTGGATGCTGCGTGCGATACGCTCGGATAGCCGCCTGCACACTCTGTATCATGCTCTTGACAGTCTGATGATACTGCGCCGCTAATAAACGCAGTGTAGCATGCTTCGGCTTCTGCACACTCGTAATGTGCAGCCACTGGTACAGGTAATCTTCGGGAACATGATATGTGCGAGCAATGTAGGGAATTGTCATCCAATCACTCACGGTGCGCACATCATCAGCTTTCACAAGCGAATTTTGCTGCTGGAAACCCTGAATCGCCTGTACCATCGCTATGGCTGCGAAAACTGTGACCGCCAATGCCAGCAGCAACAGCACGCTTACAATGACAAACTTTACCCGCACGCTCAACAGTACATTTCTCCTCCTAGGAACCAATGGCGACCACGGCGACCATTGTCGCCATTAGGGGGAACGCACTTGACGTTGCGTGGCCTCTCATCTAGAATAGCAGAATGGATGTAGTAACGCAACAACTGATGGTAACCATAAAACGTATTGATAAAAGCTTGCCTTTGCCAACCTATGCTACGGCGGGTTCAGTAGGCTTTGATTTGCTCTGCCGCGAAGACAGGGAGATTGCGCCTCGCTCACTCGGCCTCATTCCCGGCAATGTGATTGTGCAAACGCCGCCTGGCTATATGCTCATGATTACCTTGCGCAGTAGCACGCCGCGCCGCAAAGGTCTGTTGATTCCACATGGACTCGGCGTCATTGACCAGGATTACAGCGGAGAGGGTGACGAAATACTGTTTCAGGTCTACAATTTCCGCGACGAAGCAGTACAGGTCAAACGCGGCGAGCGCATTGCTCAAGGCCTGTTTATTCCCGTGATGCAGGTTGCCTGGAACGAAGTGGATACAGTAGGCACGGGCCGCGGCGGTTTTGGCAGTACAGGAGTCTAGATGAAATTACCAGATTACTATGCACTACTCGAAGTGTACCCTACAGCAACGCCAACCCAGATTAAACAGGCATATCGTAGACTCGTGCGCCTTCATCATCCCGACCTGAATCAGCAGCAACAGGATAGTAAAATCAAACGACTCAACGAAGCCTACGAAATCCTGAGCGACCCACAGAAACGAGCAGCCTACAATACCTTACTTCTTCAAGAATACCAGCGCATCATGGCCCAACAGGCCGCCTCACCCTCACTTGCTAAACCACAATCAACCCGCCAAGTAAAACAAGAGGAGCATAAAATGACCTGGGCCGAAGGCTTCAAAGGCTTCGTCGAAGAATTGAAAAAAGGCATGAGAGAGGAATAAAAAAGCTGGAAGCCGCGCACAAATTGCGCGGCTTCCAGCTTTTTTATTCCTCTCTCATGCAAGGGCATTGCGGAAGGAACGGACACGATCAAGCGGCCCCTACAATTTCTTCTCCAACAATGTATTCAGCGCCTGCTCGTATGCCAGATAGGCCCTATCGCCATACAGCACCATCGTCACCTGCTTCAAACTGGTAGGTTGCTGAATGTGTTCAATAATGGTACGCAATGCGATAGGGGCAGCCTCATCAAGCGGGTAGCCATAGACGCCAGTGCTGAGCGAAGGAAACGAGATGCTTTCAATCTGATATTCCTCCGCCAGTTCGAGACAGCGTTTGTAGGCCGATGCCAGCAATTGAGCATCTTTCTCCTTGCCACTATACCTCGGCCCCACCGCGTGAAAAACGTATTTCGCAGGCAAGTTGCCAGCCGATGTCGCGACCGCGCTTCCGATGGAACAACCGCCAATTTTGTTGGTTTCCTGCATAATTTGCGGGCCACCCGCATCCTGGATGGCTCCATTAACGCCCGTACCACCACCGAGATAGGAATTAGCGGCGTTGACGATAGCATCCGCCGGTACTTTAACGATATCGCCTTGCGTCAGAACCAGCATGACGCCGTTGATAGTATGCGTAGACATAAACACTTCTCCCCATTGCATCATAGCAATAATCCGAATGGCTCCTCCAGCAGGCGTTTGATCTCCTGCAAGAAGTGAGCCGCCAGCGCACCGTCAATGGCACGGTGGTCAGAAGACAGCGTAACCTTCATACGGTCACGCACCACGACCTGCCCGTCAACAACAACCGGCGTTGGCGTGATCGAGCCGACCGCCAGTATCGCCGACTCCGGCGGATTGATTACAGCAGTAAAACTCTCTACCTCAAACATACCAAGATTGCTGACGGTGAAGGTACCGCCGCTAAATTCTTCGGGTCGCAGCTTGCCGTCACGGGCCGCCTCAGCCAGTCTCCGCGTCTCACGTGCGATATCAAGGATTCCTCGCTGGTCAGCGTTCTTGAGAACAGGTACAATCAAGCCCTGCTCAAGCGCGACGGCAACGCCGATATTGACGGTTTTCTTTTGCAGCAGTTTGTCCTCAGCAAACGAAACGTTGACCTGCGGCATACGAACGAGAGCGCGTGCGACCGCCCGCACAATCAAGTCATTGAAGCTAACCTTAACGGGTATCGGGTCGTTGACGGCGTACTCGTTAACCTGCTTGCGCAATGCTGCCAGCTTAGTCGTATCAATAACGGTCGTGACATAGAAGTGCGGCGAAGTCTGCATACTCTGACTGAGCCGTCGAGCAATCGTGCGTCGCATAGAAGTCAGAGGAATCTCAACCACGTCCTCTGTCTCGACAGCAGCGAGTTGCGGTTCAAATGCAAAAACTGGCTGCTGCTCTGGCGCAACAGATTGTTGCTGTAGGAGCGCAGGAGTCGGTGCTGTGGATCGAAGTTGTGCCAGTTGCGCAAGCGCCGCCTCGACATCCATCTTGATAATGCGCCCATTGGGGCCGGTGCCTTGTAACACAGCATAATCAAGCTGATGCTCTTCAGCGAAACGGCGGGCAAGCGGCGAGATAAAAATGCGCCCCCCATTGTTCGTTGTTGACGCAGGTGTAACTTGAGTCGCAACGGTGCCTGAAGATTGTTGCACCGCCTCTATGCGCGTATTCTTTCCTTCGCCAATTGGCATAACTGCTGTCTTTGCTGAACTGGAAGAACTGCCATTTTCGCCAGGGAGTGCCTCTTCAGGCGTACCTATCAGAGCAATGGCAGCGCCAATGGGAGCCGATTCACCTTCGGCAGTCAGTATCTTGCGCAACACGCCGCTTGAGAACGCTTCTATCTCAATATTCACTTTGTCGGTCTCGACCTCGGCAAGCATATCTCCCTTTTTCACGGTATCACCCACATTTTTGAGCCAGTGAAGAATCTTGCCCTCTTCCATTGTATCGCCCATCTTGGGCATCTCTACCTTTTTCATCTATGAAACTCCGAAACCATTATCTGCGTGCAAGGGCGGCGGGAACAATCGCTTTGACAGCCTTCACCACATCGGCTTTTTTGGGCAGCGCGGCGCGTTCCAACACTTTCGAGTAGGGCATGGGTACATCGGCACCCGTCACATGCTGGATGGGCGCGTCCATATAGTCAAAGGCGTGTTCGTAAATCAACGCCGCCAAACCCTGGCCCGTGCCGTAATATTTCCAGCCCTCTTCAGCAATGACCACCCGATTAGTCTTCCTGACCGAATCGAGAATCAGATCAATGTCAATGGGACGGATGCTTCTCAGGTCCAGTACCTCTGCCTCGATGCCTTCTTTCGCGAGGTCTTCTGCCGCCTGATTGACGACGTGTAGCATACGCGAGAAGGTGACGATAGTCACATCGCGGCCCTCACGTTTCACCTCGCCACGGTCGAGCGGAACGGTATATTCAACACCTTCGTCGGGAACTTCACCTTTGACGTTGTAAAGCAATTCATGCTCGATGAACAGCACCGGGTCGGGGTCGCGCACTGCTGATTTGAGCATGCCTTTCACATCGTAAGGAGTCGCGGGCATGACGACTTTAAGGCCGGGAATATGGGCATAGAGCGACTCGAATACCTGCGAGTGCTGCGCTCCGCGTTGCGCTCCACCACCGCCCGGCGTGCGAATCACGAGCGGAACGGCAGGTTGTCCACCAAACATGTAGCGCATCTTGGCGGCGCTATTGATAATTAAATCGGAGGCAAGCAGACTGAAATTGATGGTCATTATCTCAAGAATGGGGCGCAGACCATTGAGGGCCGCGCCAATTGCCACGCCAGTAATCACCTCTTCAGCAAGTGGAGTATCGCGTACTCGTTTCTCGCCAAACTCCTCAAACAGACCTTTTGAGACGGCATAGGTGCCTCCATACCCTGCGATATCCTCGCCCAGAATAAAGACGCGCTCATCGCGCAGCATCTCTTCGCGGATGCCCTCGCGCAGAGCGTCACGATACGTAATGGTACGCATGATTCGTTATTTCCTCTCGTAGCGGTAAGTGAGAGCGGTAGAGTTGTCAACCATGACATCTGTATAGAGTTCATCCAATGCCGGGTCAGGGCTGTTCTCGGCAAACTCCGCAGCTTCCTCAGAAACCTGCGTGGCTCTGGCATCATGCTCATCAAATTCGGCCTGCGTCGCCAACCCGTTCTCGAGTAGCTTCTCCTCGAAAATGCCGATTGGGTCACGAGTCGTGCGCCACTGATGCTCTTCCTCACGTGTCCGGTAGTAAGCAGGGTCAGTCATGGAGTGTCCACGGAAACGGTAGGTTTTAATCTCCAACAAGGATGGGCCATTACCTGCGCGGGTATGCTCAACCGCTTGTTTGACTGACTCGTAGACCTCAACCACATCCATACCATCCACAAGCGTGCCGGGCATATTGTGCGCAGCCGCTCGTGGCAACAGCGTATCGGTTGCCCACGATTTGCCCACTGCCATGCCCATCGAATACTGGTTATTCTCACAGATATAGACGACAGGCAATTTCCAGACAGACGCAATATTGAGGGCTTCGTGAAACGCGCCTTCATCAACGGCCCCATCGCCAAAAAAGCACACCACTACGGTATCACGGTCAACATATTGCTCGGCAAAAGCAACTCCGGCGGCAATCGGCAGTTGCGCGGCAACAATCCCGTTGCCGCCAAATACGCGAAACTCGTTGCTCCACATGTGCATCGAACCGCCTTTTCCTTTGCTACAACCGGTAGCTTTACCGAAAAGTTCTGCCATGACCGCGTTTGGATCCATGCCCTTTGCTATCGCGTGACCATGCTCGCGATAGCTGCATAGAATGATATCGTCCGGGCGCAACGTTTCGATGCTGCCCACACCCACAGCCTCCTGCCCGATGTAGAGGTGCATGAAGCCGCCAATTTTGCCACGTGTGTATTCCTCGGCGCTCTTCTCCTCGAAACGACGAATGAGCGCCATTTTATAATGCATTGCCAGCAGTTGGGTGCGGGTCAAACCCGCTAGAGTTGCGTTGCTGATTGCCATAGGCCCCTCTTCCTTACACAGGATGTCCTGCATCCTGTAACACAGGTGAAATATGCAAAATATGTTGCCCACCACACGTCGTTGTATGCTATGGGGCCTTTTCTCTACACAGCATTGTGTATCGTTCTCTTCTTTTGTTACATATTGTACCCCACAAAGCTTGAGATGCATAGTGGCAAGATGGCGAATTGGTACAAAGGGACCAGGGCACCCGCAAAGTAACCAGGGCACCCGCAAGGGGAACCAGGGCACCCGCAAGGGGAATGCCCCTACTATACTACGCATACGCCTGTGGAGCGAGTTCGTGTATAGTAGGGGCATTCCCCTTGCGGGTACCCTGGTTCCCCCAGGTAAAACAATCATTACAGCAGTGAGGAACAACTGGCATGCATACCGTGCGCATGTAGCCCGCACGCTATGCATGCACTTCATTACTTCTTGATAACGGCTTCTGAGAGTTCCTTACCAGGGGAGAAGCGCACGCGATCTTTCGCTGGCACTTCGATCGGCTGACGGTCGCGTGGGTTAACGCCCCGGCGTGCAGCACTTTTACGTACTTTGAAGGAACCGAAACCAACTAAACGAACTTCATTTCCACTTTCCAACGCCTCGCGAATCGTCTCGAGGGTGGCTTCCAGGACATCAGCAGCCTGTTTCTGGGAAAGCTTCGTTTTCTGGGCAATACGTTTTGTCAGTTCTTGCCGACCAACCGTGGTCGAGGTCGCGCTGGATTCAGCGTTTTCTGTAGCTTTCTTTGTCGTCATGGGTTCAAGACCTCCTTACAACTTTCAACACACGTCGCTTTTCATCCCACATGCATATTGTTGGGCCTGTAGAGCGGCACGACAACCTCACTGCCGTTTACGAGTATAGCACGCGATTCTCAGAAAAACAAGGTGCGAACAAGCCTGTAGACTGCTTTGAGATGCTGAACCAGCCTGACAGGCCATTTCGTAGCAAACGAGTAGCAAGAAAATTGGCCTGTCAGGCGGGTTAAGAGGCGTTCCCAATGGCCTGTCTTAGCCGTTTACATCTGAGAGGAAAAACACGTTGATTGCGGCTATGTTTTTTGCAATCCAACTATCAATCTGTTTTCCATAACGGAAAACCAGAGCGTTTTTAGGCGATAGCCGCCAGCCCCTTTCTCTCAATGAGAGACAAGAGTTTCAAAGACGGGCCGGCTGGATGCTTTTCTCCGCGCTCCCACTGGCTGACCGAATCTTTCGACACGTTCAGATAATGAGCGAAAACTACCTGGCTCACTTGCTCACGTTCGCGGAGTGCCTGTATTTCTTCGGGCGTGAACTCACGAACTGGCGTCAAGCAAGATTCATCGAAAGATCGCATGGTCTGTTTATCGATCACGCCAGCGGCGTGATAGTCGGAAACCGTCTCGTGAATAGCTGCAAGCGCATCGCTCTTGTATGTCTTGTTCTTAGTCATCACACTTTACCTCCTTGTAGGCTACTGTCTTGATCAGCTTTGCAAGCGCATCATCGGAAAAGGCAAATGTCACTTTCGCCAGTTTCTTAAACGCCTGCTCTTCTGCATCATCTATATTTCCCCGCTCACTTTTTAGAAACCCATAGATGAAGAAAGCCTTATCACCTCGGTGATAGAGGATAACCGCCCTGTAGCCACCTGACTTCCCCTCATTGGGACGTGCGATCCGCTGCTTTATGACACCGCCGCCGTAATCAGCATCTATCTTCCCGGCCTCTGCATCCTTCAGCGCCTCGCGCAGCCTTGCATCGCTGATGCCTTCTTTCCTGACAAACCTGGCAAACCACCTGTTTGCCTTATTCTTCATCTTTATTATATAGCACTTAGTCCGACATTTCAAGGGGCCTTCTTCATAAATTTGGCATACCCGGCTTTCGTGTCAAACTACAGTCTTTAAAAATCTCCTACCCCTTACCACAGCCTTACATACCTGTAGGCTACTTCGGGATCATCAATGCGCCTGAGAAGCCGATCTATAGCAAACAAGTAGCAAGAAAATTGGCCTGTCAGGCGAGGTGAGAGGAGTTACTGATGATCCTTTTTACTCGTCCATGGTTAAGGATGAAGCAGCTTTTCTAACCAATTGCTGCTCTATTTTTTGCAATCCAACTGTCAATCGAGTCGCTATAATGGAAAACCAGGGCGTTTTCATTGGGAGTTGGTGGTTCTGTTACCTGAAGAAGTTCCGCGAAATCGGCATCATTGACATCTAATTTCGTCTTCTTCTCCCGGTTCGCCACCATAAAGTATACCTCCATGGCTTTAGGCTGCTTTGAGACTATCAACTTAGCTGAAAAGCTAAGCTATCCCCAATTGTCAAGACAAAACTAGACCCAAATTAAGCATAAACTCAGCAATACAAAGGCCATGTCAGGTCTTGAGAAGGTGAGACAATAAATGTTAAGGTAGTAATGTTACAAAGATAGATAAAACTAATCATCATCCATCTCAGTATCTACCCATGGAGAAGTATTGAGTAAACGTATCGCCTCTTCAAGATTAAAACTTGCTTGGGCAAAATTTGGATATAAGGCAAGGGCAGCTTCATAATCATCTACCGCATTTTTATACATTCCTAATTTGCGGTACATATTACCACGATTATAATAAGCCCATGCGAATTGAGGATCCAATGCTATTGCCTGATCATAATCATTTATTGCTTTTATGTATTTACCTAACTCAAAATATGCGTTGCCACGCTTATAATAGGAACTTGCATTATCAATATCTAGTGATATCACTCGACTGTAATCTTTTTTTGCTCTTCCATAGTCCTTCAAAGCAAAATATATATCTCCTCGTTTTTGGTATACCTCGATGAATTGAGGTTCTAGAGCTAACGCATGATTATAATACCCAATTGCCTGTGGGTAATCTTTCAAATCAGAAAATAGAGAACCAAGTTTGTTATAAGCTTCGGCGTAGTGAGTATCAAGTTTAAGAGCATTATTATATGCTGCAAAAGCTTCTTCATATTTTTTAGTAATATTTTGATGGCGGCGTCCCTCTCTTAGCCATTGTTCTTTTGTCTTTGCAGTTGCTGATGTTGGTTTGGAAACTGATGGAGATTGATCTGCTATTACTTTTGGATTTATTTTCGGAGTATCTGTTAAACGGTATCGTACTTGGGATTGGTTTGCTATTATTGCTGGGTCTACTACTGGAGGTTCTGGTAAATTTATCGTAGATTGGTTAGCTTTTTGTAAGCTTGCTTGCTCTAGCGATCTGGCAAACTCTTGCACACTTTCAAAGCGACTTTGAGGATCTTTTTCCAACGCTCTCAATACTACTTGCTCAACTTCTTTAGATAGTGTTGCTATTTTATCCCGTAAGTTAGGAACTGGTTCAATCAAATGTTGCATCGCTACCTCTATTGGAGCGCCTGTAAACGGTAATCCCCCTGTCAGCCATTCATAGACAACAACACCAAGAGCATATTGATCACTGGCAGGACGTGGCTTCTTCTGTAGTTGTTCAGGAGCCATATAGGACACTGTACCAATAGAATCTTGAGTTCGCAAAGAATGAGTACTATGAGCAACCACAGCAATACCAAAATCACTGAGCAAAAGCTGATTATCGCGCCCAAGCAACATATTTTCCGGTTTAACATCACGATGAACCAATCTTTGGTCATGCGCATATTGTAAAGCTTCCGCTATCTGCTTTACGTAAGGAACAATTGTGGAAAGCGGCAATTTCATACCTCTTGAATATTGTTTGCGCAAGGTACCATGAGGCGCGTAATCCATAATAAGATAAGGCATATTATTTTCTAAACCAAAGTCCAGTAAGCGTACAATATGAGGATGTATCAGATGAGCTAAATTAAATGCTTCAGTACGAAAAAGTTCTACATATTCACTGGTTAATTCGGCATGCATTAGTTTGATAGCTGCTGAAGTACCAAGATAGATATGCTGACCAAGATATACTTCCGCGAACCCTCCCACCCCCAGAAGGTGCATAAGGCGATAGTTTCCTAGTTGCCGACCTACATGATTTGCCATATGCTTTTTCTCCTACATTTTAATATTTGATTGGATGATCGAAGGAATAATCCTATTGTAGTTGAGTATGTTCACTCCGTCAAGAAGTACAGGAAAATGCACAAGAAATCTCTTCATCTCATCACTTGACGATACAAACGCATCAATATATAACAGTACAGATTTTTGCAATGTGAAAACAAGGGACTGAGTGATAGTACTTGCACAGAGGGTAATCGTTTCCATCACAGAGCCTGGGAGGCGTATGCCTCGCCAGATTAGACAATAGTCATACCAAAAATGTTCCGGGTTGAGTACAGTGTACTCAGGAACTTTCCACAAAATGTGGAAAGTTGGTTTATCGACAAAGAGTCAGGGGATAAAAAAGGTTGAGGCTGAATGCGTTTCATTTTTTATCAGGGTGAGCTTATTATGCGTAAAGAGATTTGAGTAAGTTAAATCTGTCATGCTCACAATTGTAACAATGTACAAAAAAGAAAGGAAACTTACCCATGACCACCCACAGCCAATCCATCACGCCAGAATGGCTTACCGAAATACTCCATGCTCATGGCGCATTACCGCAAGGTCGGGTAGTAGCTATTGAACAAAGAGGCAATAATGCCTTCAACTCGGCTGCCGCACATCTCAGCGTAACGTATTCTGAAGATGCGCCTGAGACAGCACCACAACGATTGTTCCTGAAACGCAATATTGAGGCGGAATGGGGAAAACGTGCCGGTGCGCGAGAAGTTAGCTTTTATAAACTGGTTGCGCCGTTGGCTGAACAGTTGCCGATGATTATTCATTGTTACGCGGCTGAATTTGATGAAGCAAACGGCACATCGTATATCCTGCTCCAGGATGTTTCAGAGACGCATACGCCGCCCGTCACTCGCGCACAATTGATTGCTTATGAAGGCGTACCAGAGAAGGTACAGCTTGAACAGGTTGTTGATACGATCGCGCAATTTCACGCTTTCTGGTGGCAACATCCGTTGCTTAACAAAGATATTACCGGCATGGTGCAATATTATAGCGACCAACAACAGACGCAAAAGTTCTGGAATTCCTTTATTGCCGACGAAGGGACATGGTTTCCCGCCAACTTACAAGCAATGTTTGAAGAGGCACTGGCAAGCCTCCCGCAATTGTGGGAATGCTTCCTGGCTTCTCGTGTCCCCACCTTTACCAACATGACCATGGGCCATAGCGATTGTTACCTTTCGCAGTTCCTATGCCCCAACACACCCGCGCTCGGTCAAACATACTTGATTGATTTCCAGGGATCGAATACCGACTTTGGAGCCTATGACCTCGTACATCTCTTCGCCGCCTTCTGGACACGCGAGCAGCGCCAAGAAAACAACCGGGAAGTACAGATGCTGCACCGCTACCACGAAGGATTGCAGTTGCATGGCATAACGGGTTATTCTTGGGACGATCTACTGACCGATTACAAAGTTTTGCTCACCTACATGCTCTTTTATCCAGTCTGGGACCAGACCGACGGCGCCAGCAAAGATTACTGGTGGCCCAAGATGCAATGCCTGATTGATGCTTATCAGGATTGGGAGTGCGCGGCGTTGTGGCGTGCATAGAGGCAGGTTTGATATGTAAAACGCTTTTACGTCCTCCATAGAGAGCAAGTTGCAAAGTATATCGGTAATGACAAAAGAATCGAAAAATAAGCATGCTTCGAGCCGCATTTACGCATCAACGTTGTGTTCATTGGGCAAGCATTCTCATCGTTTGCTTGCCCCTGATACTGGCAGCCTGTGGCAGTGGCAATAACATTCCACAACCGCAACAGGCATCATGTCCTATGGACGCGCCTGTTGCTACTCCAGTGAACGCCACCACTAACGCACTAACAAACATCGCTCTCCCAGGACATCCTTTTGCCAGTATTACCACAAAAAACGGTCAGTGGCTGTTCGTTTCATTGAATGCCGGAAGTCCGTCTGCATCCAGCGGTATTGCGGTTTTGCATAAGAATGGGCAACAGTTTCATCTCACGCGAGTAGTTTCGCTTACATCAGCGGCGTTTGGTATGGCACTGACAACTGATGATACAGTGTTGCTCGTCGCTGATCTTACTGGCGTGACATTTGTGAGTGTATCCCAGGCAGAAAATGGCGGACAGAACGCTGTACTCGGCGCAGTTCAAGAAATTGGCGATCCGGGTACTATCGAAGTAACAGTAACAAGAGATGGACGCTACGCATTCGCGACCGAGGAATATAGCGCATCGGTTAGTGTCATTGATCTCCAGCTTATCCGAGCAAACCATTTCGCCTATGGTACTATCGCAGGCCATATTCCTGTTGATTTCGCTCCTGTCGGTATGGCGATTTCACCCGACAACCGCTATCTTTATGTTACCAGCGAGGTAAGCAAAGCAGTAGCAAAACAGCCTGTATTTAACCCGATACTACAACAGGCGGTGGGAACGCTTTCCGTTGTGGATATAGCAAAAGCAGAGAATGACCCCTCACATGCGGTCATTGCCCGTGTTCCAGCAGGCTGTAATCCAGGTCGTGTCGTCCTCTCGTCGGAAGGCAATATCGCCTGGGTCACAGCACGAGCAAGCAATATGCTGCTTGCTTTCAATACTTCTCGCCTGCTCACTGACCCCCGCCATGCTCTGCTAGTCTCCCTTCCCGTCGGTCCTGAACCTGTTGGCGTTGCGCTGCTCAACAACGACTCGGTAATCGCGGTTGCCAATTCCAACCGCTTTGCACAAGACCAGACACCGCAAACTGTCATGCTGCTGGACACACAGAAAGCATTAGCAGGCAAGCCTGCCCTCCTGAAAACATTTCGTGTCGGCCTCTTTCCCAGAGAATTGTCTACAACACCAGATGGGCAGACTTTGTTTGTCACCAACTACACTTCCAATACTCTGACCATTATCAACATAACGAAGCTACATACATGATAGATGTGAGGGCCAGGGAAATAGGGAAATACCGCACCTTTGCTCTTCATTTCATTTTATGCTATACTTTCTTCAGGCAATACCAATTGGTTGCCTTTCCTCCATCTGCTCTCTTGTCCATCACACCAACCCATCCAATCTCGCATAAAATTTGACACTCCAGGCTAGCTGTGCTACCATACGAGATGAGGTAGTGTACAAAAGACACCTGTCAGGGTGCGATGTCGCATCCCATAAACATAAAGAGAAATGAAGGGTCCCACCTATGGGAAACACACTCCCCATTTTTATCCTGGTAACACTGGCTGTCCTCTTCGGTCTACTGGTTATGGTTCTGACGAACTTCCTGGGACCAAAAAACCCATCGCCGGAGAAACTGGCACCATATGAATGCGGCATACAAGAAATTGAAGCGCCCAAACGACGTTTCCCGGTCAAATATCTTTTGACGGGCATGCTTTTTATCGCATTCGATATTGAAATCGTTTCATTTTATCCCTTAGCCATTCTCATGCACCAGTTAGGAGTCTTCGGGTTAGTTGAACTGCTACTCTTCCTGGTCGTATTGGGCGTTGGCTATATTTATGTCTGGCGTAAGGGAGCATTCACATGGGAATAACGGAAACAACAAAAATAACCAATCCCTGGGAGCCGGTACAGACGGTCTCCAATACGCAAACGCCACGCTTGCGCCGCGAACTGCATGTCAAAAACGGCGAATCCGGCATTCTGACGACCCAGGTCAGCAAATTGATTGACTGGGGTCGCAGTTCATCGCTCTGGCCCGCGCTCTTTGGCCTGGCCTGTTGCGCCATTGAAATGATGGCAACCAGCGCCGACCGCTTCGATATCTCGCGTTTCGGGGCCGAAGTGTACCGCGCCTCACCACGTCAATCCGACCTGATGATTGTCGCGGGGCGTCTCTCAACCAAGATGGCACCGGTACTGCGACAGATTTATGACCAGATGCCTGACCCCAAGTGGGTCATTGCGATGGGGGCCTGTGCCTCCTGCGGCGGCGTCTTCAATAATTATGCCATCGTGCAAGGGGTGGATAAAGTTGTGCCGGTAGACGTATTTATCCCTGGTTGCCCCCCGACGCCCGATATGCTCCTCTTTGGCTTTAATGAATTGCAACGCAAAATTCGTGAAGGTGTTCCCAATCCTCCCGACCCGCTCAAGGCCAGTGGCATGAAACTGGTCGGCCCGATTGGCGAAGAACTATAATTCGTTGATTTGCTCTGCCTGCCTTGCAAGGCAGGTAGAGCAAATCAACGAAGACATATTAAGGAATGTTATTTGTATGGCGATAAATACAATGACGGCAGCAGCGGCGGTAGAGAAAGTGCGGGAGAAATTTCCGCAAGCGGTCATTGAAACGGTCGAGTTTCGCGGCGAGCAGACAATTGTTCTTACGACGGAAAAGCTTGTAGCGGTGTGCGCCTATCTTCAGAAGAACTTGCAATACACGTTCCTCTCGACCATCACTGCCGTAGACTGGGATGAGCGTGTGCCGCGCTACGACGTAGTCTATCACTTGCTCTCCATTCCCAACCGCAGCGAATTGCGCCTGAAGGTGCGTGTCGGCGAGCGACGCGAAGAGCATCCTTCCGTACCTACAGTAATCAGCGTCTGGCCCGGTGCAAACTGGTACGAGCGTGAAGTGTTCGACATGTTCGGCATTACCTTCGCGGGTCATCCCGATATGCGCCGCATTCTCATGCCCAACGACTGGACAACGCATCCATTGCGCAAAGATTACCCGTTGACAGGTTTTGACCTGCCAGAGCCGCACTGGGGTGGTCAGGTTCCCTATGATACCGACCCGGGCGTAGGTAGTCAGACACTGCGCTCGCCCGATGGGCGCGAATTGAACGAGAGCCGCAGCAATATTAGCCACAACCAGGAACCGGGGACAACAAAAAGCAATGATCTGTAAGGGTAAGGACACGATAGACATATCGCGCCCACTAACAAGAGGCCATGCTATATGCAGCGACAAGAGATAGAAAACCGCTATACCATTGAGGATAGCCAGAGCAACGAAGATGGGCAGCGCGAAGACACCATGACCATCAATATGGGACCGCAACACCCCAGTACGCACGGCGTGTTGCGCCTGATATTGACCATCGAAGGCGAGACCGTTGTCAAAACGATTCCTGATATCGGCTTCCTCCATACCGGCATTGAGAAAACGTTTGAGGCCAAGACGTACCATCAGGCGCTCGTCATGACCGACCGCATGGACTATTTATCTCCTTTGAACAGCAATCTCGGCTACTCGCTTGCCGTCGAGAAACTGCTCGGTATTGAAGATGAGATAAGCGATAAAATCAAGTACGTGCGCGTCATTCTGGCGGAACTACAGCGCATCGCCAGCCACCTCGTCTGGTTAGGAACACACGCCCTCGACCTGGGAGCTTCAAGCGTCTTCCTCTACTGCTTCCGCGAGCGCGAGCTGATCCTGGATGTCTTTGAATACATCTCCGGCGTGCGTATGATGACCAGCTATATCTGCCCCGGCGGCCTGCAAGCAGATCTGCCGCCAAATTTTGACGAAAAGGTTCAGGCTTTTACCAGCGTCTTTCCCGACCGTTTACGCGAATACCACGACTTGCTCACCAATAACCAGTTGTGGATTGAGCGCACCAAAAACGTCGGTCTGCTCAGCGCAAAGGATGCTCTTGCCTATGGTGCAAGCGGCCCCGTCTTACGTGGGAGCGGCGTCGTGTGGGATATTCGCAAAGCGTTTCCTTATAGTGGCTATGAGAAATTCGACTTCGATATTCCCGTCGGCTCCAACGGCGATGTCTATGACCGCTATCTTGTACGCATGTTGGAGATGGATCAGAGCCTCAATATCGTCAATCAAGCCATGGCGGGTATACCGGAGGGACCGTTCCGCGTGAACAATCCCAAATTTGCCCCGCCGCCCAAATGGCAGATTACTGGCAGCATGGAGGCGCTCATCCATCACTTTAAACTCTTTACCGAGGGCTATCGCGCACCGAAGGGTGAAGTCTTTGTGCGCACCGAAGCCCCTAAAGGCGAACTTGGTTTTTATATTGTCAGCGACGGCAGCGCCAAACCGTACAGGATACATGTACGCGCCCCGTCTTTCGCAAACCTCGAGGCACTACCACTCATGACTGATGGACATTTCCTCTCGGACGTGGTAGCCGCCATCGGGAGCATAGATATTGTGCTTGGTGAGGTTGACCGATGATTTCAGAACAGGCGAAACAGCGCATGCGCGAACTAGCAGCGCGTTATCCGGTGGCTCGTTCCGCCATCATGCCCTCGCTCTATATCGCGCAGCAAGAAGAGGGCTACATCACACAGGCGGGTCTGGAGGCCGTAGCGGAAGCCATTGGGCTGACCGTAGACGACGTTGAAAGCGTTGCCACATTCTATACTATGTATTACCAGCAACCGCCCGGCAAAAAAGTGATCAAGATATGTACCAGCATCTCCTGCTACCTGCGCAACTGTGATGCGCTCGTCAGTCACTGCGAACAACGCCTGGGCATCAAGCGCGGCGAAACATCACCCGACGGCAACTATACGCTCATGACCACGGAATGTCTCGCCTCGTGTGGCACAGCACCCGTGCTACAGGTCAACAACGAATTCGTCGAAAACGTCACACCCGAAATGCTAGACGCACTCATTGACGAATGGACCGTAGGGGCCCGATTTATCGCGCCCAACGCGCCCAATACGCCCGATGGTCAAACATCTACACCCAACGAACGAGTATCACGATAACAAACACCGTAGGGGCCGATTTATCGCGCCCAGCGCCGATTGATCGGCAAGGAATCATAGATTATGCCAGAACTGATTGTCACAAAAAATATAAACGCTCCCGGCATGGACACCATCAAGGGCTACCGGAAACTTGGCGGCTACGAGGCCCTGGCAAAGGCGCTCAAAGAGTACCAGCCAGACGATATCGTTGATACCATCAAGAAGTCGGGACTGCGCGGACGTGGCGGCGCGGGCTTCCCCACCGGCATGAAATGGGGCTTCCTCGCAAAAAACGATAAGCCGCGCTACCTCTGTTGCAACTGCGACGAGAGCGAACCGGGAACGTTCAAAGATCGCATGTTGATGGAGAAAAACCCCCACCAACTGGTTGAAGGCGTCATCATCACCAGCTATGCTTGCCGCGTCACCACTGCCTTTATTTACGTGCGCGGCGAACTGGCTTTTGCCGCCCGGCAAGTGGAACGCGCCGTGCAAGAAGCCTATGATGCCGGTCTGATTGGTGCAAATATCCTGGGCAGCGGCTATAACCTGGACATTGTGGTCCACCGGGGCGCGGGCGCGTATATCTGCGGCGAAGAAAGCTCCCTCATGGAATCGCTGGAAGGACGACGCGGCTACCCACGTTTGAAGCCGCCATTTCCCGCCGTTATTGGCCTCTATGGTGGCCCGACCGTCATCAACAACTGCGAGACCCTTTCCACCATTCCCGCAATTATCAAGAACGGGGCCGAGTGGTATGCCTCGTTTGGCACCGAGAAAAGCAAGGGTACCCGCGTCTTCTGTCTGAGCGGACAGGTCAAACGGCCCGGCAACTACGAGTTGCCATTGGGAACGCCCATACGCACCCTCATCTACGATGAGCAGTACGGCGGCGGCATGCTCGGCGATAAAGCACTGAAAGCCATCATTCCCGGCGGCTCGTCAACGTTCTTACTTGGTGCCGACAAAGTGGATACCCCGCTCGATTTCGAGGCCATCGCGGCAGTAGGTTCAATGCTCGGCTCCGGTGGCGTCGTCGCCATCAGCGAGGAGACCTGCATCGTTGGTGCCGTACTGCGCATGACTGAGTTCTATCGCGAAGAGTCGTGCGGCAAATGCACCCCTTGCCGCGAAGGAACTTACTGGCTCACCGAAATACTGGAACGCCTTGAGCATGGTCACGGCAAACAAAAAGATATAGACCTGCTGATGGATATCTGCGATAATATCGCTGGCAAATCCTTCTGTCCGCTTGGCGACGCCGCCACCAGCAGCGTCACCAGCAGCATTAAATTGTTCCGCGAGGAATACGAATATCACGTCCGCCACGGGCATTGCATGGTCGGTAACGGCAGTCATACACACGATGAAGAATCCATGTTAATTGGCGCACAATCCCTGCAAGCAGGCGCACCGGGCAAGCAATTATAAACGTTTTGATTGTCATTCAGTTCACCCATACATAGACGGTACAAATATATGCCAGAAGAGAAAAAAGACGAACTCATACACTTGACCATTGACGACATTCCTGTCGCGGTTCCCCCCGGCACGCTGGTCTGGGCAGCAGCGAAAGAGGCAGGCATAGAGATTCCTGTTTACTGTTACCATCCCAAGATGCCGCCTCTGGGAGCCTGTCGCATGTGCTTTGTCGAAATCGAGAAAGTACCCAAGCCGCCGCAGACCTCCTGCACCACACCAGTCAGCGAAGGGATGATCGTTCATACAAAAACGGACAAAGTGCTAAAAGCTCGCAAGGGTACGCTGGAATTCTTGCTCATCAACCACCCGCTCGATTGCCCTATCTGTGACAAAGGCGGCGAGTGCGACCTGCAAGATTTCACCATGCGCCACGGCCCCGGCGGCACCCGCTTTGATCAGTACAAACGCCACTACAACAAGCCGATACCCGTCAGTGACCGCGTGATGCTTGACCGCGAACGCTGTATTTTATGTCAACGCTGCACGCGCTTCAGTGCAGAAATTTCAATGGACAACGGCCTTGTGATGATTTCACGTGGCTACAAGATGGAAGTCGGCACCGCTCCCGATCACGCCTTCGACTCAATTTTCTCTGGCAACACCGTTGAGATATGCCCTGTTGGCGCATTGACGGCTTCGGCCTATCGCTTCAAGGCCAGACCGTGGGAGTTGAAACGTATCCCCAGCGTCTGCAACAATTGTAGCGTCGGCTGCAACGCACGCATTGATGTGCGCGTGGATAAAATCATGCGCCTGATGTCACGCCAGAACGACGAAATTGACGATGGCTGGCTCTGTGACCGTGGCCGTTGGGGCTTCGAGTTTGTCAACAGCCCGCAGCGACTGCGCACGCCGCTCATTCGTCGTGGCGGAAAACTGCAACCCGCGACATGGGACGAGGCTTTCTTTCATATCTCCTCGCGGCTGGGCGAAATTATCAAAAAGTACGGCACGAAATCTGTCGGCGGCATCGGTTCAACACGCACCACCAACGAAGAAGCGTATCTCTTCCAGAAACTGTTGCGCGACGTTATCGGCACGCCGCATATTGACCACCATCACGGCTCCTTCCCCGGCCCACGCGATACCCTCACCGGCAGACCGTGGATGATGACCAACAGCATCGCGGAAATCGAGCAGGCGTCGCATATTGTGCTAGTTGCCTCCGACCCTTATCAGCGCCAACCCATCCTGAACTTGCGCATCAAAAAAGCCATGAAAGCTGGCGCGAAAATCTACATCATTAACGAGGGTGAAACTGAGCTTGATCGCCTGGCCGTCGCAAAAATCAGCATTCCACAGCATGGTGCGGGTGCGGCGGCGAAATTGCTGCTCAGCAGTGTTGTGCGTCAAGAGACAATGAAAAATCCCAGCGAAGAACTGAGAACACGCTTATTGAGCGAAGATGCCGCTATTAGGAGTCACGAAGAAGCCTTCAGCTCCGCAGCTATCACACAATTACGCTCGCTGGCACATGAAATCGCTGAGTCAAAGGGTGCTATTATTCTTTACGATGAGATGGCAACGCTAGCTCCCAACTGCTCAGATCTCGCCGCCGACCTGCAAGCACTGGCTGAAATCACCGGCAATATCGGCCATCCCGGCGCGGGTGTTGGGCCACTCTTCGAGGATGCCAACTCACTTGGCGCACGCGATATGGGCCTTTTGCCCGATGCGCTTCCCGGCTACAAACCAGCTAAAGATGCCGGTATGGCTTATGACGAGATAGTGAGCAGCCCCGATATCAAGGCGCTATACGTGATGGGCGCGAATCCCGCTCGCCATTTGGAGCAAAAACAACTCCCTTCAAGCATCGAGTTCTTGATTGTGCAAGATATTATCCTGACGGAAACGGCGCAACAGGCCGATGTTGTGCTACCGGCAGTAACGTTCGCGGAAAAAGACGGCAGCATGACCAACGTTGACCATCACGTCCAGGCCATCCGTCACGCACTGCGACCGCTTCCCGGCGCAAAAGCCGACTGGGAAATACTTATCAACATGGCACACAGCCTGGGTCACAAGTGGAGCTATTCCAGCCCGGAGGATGTGCTACTAGAAATTGCCGCCGACAATCCTTTCTATAGCGGGCTGGATTGGGACGCGCTGGGCAAACAGGGAGTGCGCACACAGGAACAGGAGGTGGCACGTGCCTAGCCTGATAGAAATTATCGCCGATATCGTCAAAAGCGGGATTGTCATTGTCGCCCTGCTGACCGCTTTCGCCTATATGACGCTGATCGAGCGCCGCGTCGTGGCAAAGATGCAGGGCCGTCTCGGCCCTAACCGTGCTGGCCCATCTGGCATGTTCCAGCCCGTGGCCGACGCCGTAAAGATGGCTTTTAAAGAGCAGATTGTGCCGACACAAGCTAAAAAAGCCATTTACTTGATCGCGCCCATTATTTCCGTGGTGGTCGCGCTCTGTGCCTTTGCTGTCGTCCCCATTGGCAATAGCTGGATCAGTGGCAAACCGAGCATCTGGGACCCCATTATTGGCGATGTCAACATTGGCTTACTCTGGATACTCTCTATTTCATCGTTGGCGGTCTATGGCATCGTGCTGGGCGGCTGGGCTTCAGGCAACCGTTACTCACTGCTGGGTTCCTTGCGCAGTGCAGCCCAGATGGTCTCATACGAAACCAGCCTGGGACTGGCGTTGAGCGGGACGCTCATGTGGGCAGGGACGCTCAGCATGGTTGGCATTGTTCACGCGCAACTTGATCAACACATCTGGTTTGTGTTCGCGCAACCACTTGGCTTCGTCATTTATATCATCGCCGCCGTCGCCGAGGTCAACCGCGCCCCCTTTGATCTGCCGGAGGCCGAGCAAGAGTTGACAGCCGGCTACCTGACCGAGTATAGCGGTCTGCGCTGGAGCCTCTACCAGATGGCGGAATACATCAATATGATCACCGTCAGCGCCGTTGCCTCGACGCTCTTCTTCGGCGGATGGAGTTTCTTCGGCTTCGGTCTGGAGAATATCCCTGGCGTGTCTATCATCATATTCTTAATTAAAGTGGCCTTTTTCCTGTTCCTGTTCATCTGGATACGTGCCACGCTACCACGCATCCGCTACGACCGCCTGATGCGCCTCGGCTGGCAGTTGCTCTTGCCCTTAGCCGTCCTCAACGTGGTCATTACAGCGACCGTGGTTGCGCTCAACTGGCCCTGGTGGGTCAGCGGCATCATCGGTCTTGCCATCGTGATTGGTATTCTGCTCTTCCTCAACCGCCGCACCGAAAATGCCCAAGGTGAGACACGAGCGCAATCCACAGAACCCGGCATGCTGCCATCGTCAGTGCGATTGGCAAAATTCGAGCCAACAGTAGCAGAGCAAAAAGTAGCAGTTCAGGATACTACAGTGAAGGCGTAAGGTGTATAATAGAACGAATCTCAAACTGGAGGATAACCAAAAGAGAAGGCGAAATGACAACTTATGCTTATCAGGAAATGCGGAACAACTTTCAACAACTTTCGCTCGATGAACAACTTCGGTTATTAGAAGATTTAGCCGAGCAGATTCGTCAACAATTGTCACTTAAACAAGTGCCACCTAAACGCAAACATGATATTACAGAATTACGGGGTCTCGGTAAAGAAATATGGGAAGGTGTTGATGTCGCAAAGTACATAGACGACGAGCGGAATTCGTGGGATAGATAGTTTTTATCCATAGGAGCAAAGATAACATGTCATTTGATATCATAAAGGGGATGGCGACCACCTTCAAGAATATGGGGAAGAAGCCAACCACCATTTCTTACCCGGAAGAGGAACGGGAGTTGCCGCCGCGTTTTCGCGGGCGCCATGTCTTGCACCGCTATGACAATGAGTTGGAGCGGTGCGTGGGCTGCTACCTCTGTGCGGGGGCATGTCCCGCCGACGCTATATATATTGAGGCGGAAGAGAATACCGAGGAGCATCGCGTCTCACCGGGCGAACGTTACGCGAAGGTCTTTGATGTGAACTTGTTGCGCTGTATTTTCTGCGGCTACTGCCAGGCGGCTTGCCCGACAGGCGCAATCACGCTGGAAAACAACTATAAACTGGCCTCGTACTACCCGGAAGACCTCGTGTACCACAAGGAACAGTTGCTTGAGCCAAAGGGGCAAGCTACGATAGGCTCCAATACAGTATGGGCAGAACAACCACCATCTGAGGCCGAGCAACCAATTCCGCAAGAGTCGCACGTCTTCGACGGCTCGCGGGCCAGTGCCGCCGCCGTTGGGCTCGGCAACCTGCGCACCGAGGAGCCAATGTTGCTCACTAACGAGGAGCAGGACGAAGACAGACGCACGCTCCAGCACCGGAAGGAGCAGATGCCATGACAGCAGTCCAGGTCTCTTTTTTTGTACTGGCAATTGCCAGTATTGCCTCGGCTATCGGCGTCATCACCTTTCGCAGCGCTGTGCATAGCGCTTTGAGCCTGATACTCACGTTGCTCTTTCTTGCGCTCTTCTACCTGCAATTAGGAGCTATGTTCATCGCCATCGTGCAGGTATTGATTTACGCGGGCGCGATTATGGTGCTGTTCCTCTTCGTGGTGACGATGCTCGCCAGTGAGGCCAGCGAAACTGAAATGGTAGATCGTTTGCCCTGGCAGCGCTGGGTGGCCGGTGTTCTCGGTATCGGGCTGGCCGGCGCACTCAGCTATTTGCTCTTCACAGGTACGCCCGTCAATGATACCGGCCTCAAGGCCGTCGGCGTCAATAGCCTCTCGCATATGGTCAATACAAAGGGCAACATTGAAGCTTTCGGACTTGCGCTCTTTCACGGCTTCGCGTTCCCGTTCGAGGTTACGAGTCTGCTGATTGTCGTGGCAATCCTGGGCGCGTTAGTGCTGGGTCGCAAGGCGTAGGAGGGAACGAACACATGCCATTATCCGCGTATTTGATTGTGAGCGCCATTATTTTTACAGTTGGCGTCGTCGGCGTGCTGGTACGCCGCAATCCGCTTGTTATTTTTATGTCAATTGAATTGATGCTCAATGCCGTCAATCTCTCGTTTATCGCCTTCTCCAGCTATCTCGACTCTGCTGATGGGCAGATGTTTGTCTTTCTCGTGTTGACCGTCGCCGCCGCGGAGGTAGTCGTCGGACTGGCAATCATCGTCTCCATTTTCCGCCGCCGTCGCGATATTGATGTTGACGATATGAATGTATTACGAGGCTAGTAGTTATGACAAATCTTACTGCATGGGTGCTGCTCTTTCCCCTGTTAGGCTTCATCATTCTGGGCCTGACGGGACGCTTCATGTCGCGCACAGCTATTTTAACGGTGGCGTGGGGAGCGTGCGGTCTGGCTTTTGTATGCGCAGCACTCAGCTTTCTTTCGATGCTCGGCACGCCCGTCAACAGCCGCAGTAGCGACCAGATACTCTACACCTGGGTCGTCTCCGGCGATTTCCAATTGAGTTTCGGCCTGCTCTTCGACCAGCTTTCGGCCATTATGCTGCTGGTAGTGACCGGCGTGGGTTTGCTCATTCATATCTATTCCGCTGGATATATGAAGGGCGATACCGGCTTCTGGCGTTTCTTCGCCTTCCTCAATTTCTTTATTTTCGCGATGGTGTTGCTGGTCAGCGCCGACAACTTCTTGTTCCTGCTGGTCGGTTGGGGACTGGTCGGTCTGGCATCCTTCCTGCTGATCGGTTTCTGGTATCGAAAACGTTCCGCTATCGAGGCAGCCAAAAAAGCTCTCGTCATCAACGTGATTGGCGATTTTGGGCTGATGATCGCCATCTTCCTTATTTTCAAGCAGTACACGGCACTGAACTTCTACAACAATAGCAACGGAGCCGTGGGTGTCTTTAATTTGCTCGACACGTCCACGCGGGGACATCTGCTCCCGACCGCCATTGCGTTGTTGCTCTTTATCGCCTGTGCAGCCAAATCGGCACAGTTGCCGCTCTACATGTGGTTGCCCGATGCGATGGAAGGCCCAACGCCTGTCAGCGCCCTCATCCACGCGGCTACCATGGTCACTGCCGGAGTCTATCTCGTGGCCCGCGCCCATCCACTGTTTGAACTGGCACCACAAGCATTGAACGTCATAGCCGTCATTGGTGGTCTCACCGCCATTTTCGCGGCCAGCATTGCCCTCTTCCAACTCGACATCAAGCGCGTGCTGGCCTACTCAACCATCAGCCAGCTAGGCTACATGTTCATGGCCGAGGGCGTCAGCAACTATTCAGCCGGTATTTTTCACCTCACTACACACGCTTACTTCAAGGCCCTGCTCTTTATGGGCGCGGGCGCGGTAATCTACGCGCTGGCGGGTGAGCAAGATATGCGTGCAATGGGCGGATTGCGTAAGAAACTACCCATCACCTTCTGGACATTCCTGATCGCCGCGCTGGCAATTAGCGGTATTCCGCCTTTTGCCGGTTTCTGGAGTAAAGACGAAATTCTCAGCACGCTGCTCTATCAAGCCACGGTCACACACCGCTCCCTGTTATATTTCCTGTGGGGTATCGGCATAGTGACCGCCGGTCTGACTGCGTTCTACATGTTCCGCCTCGTCTTCGGCATCTTCGCCGGTACGTATCGCGGTACGGTTCAAAGCAGCCACGACTCGGAAGATGAGGGTTCAGAGGGCCAGAATGGAGGAGCAGGTCTACCATATCACGAGCAGAAAGTTGGCTACAATCGTCTTCACGACGTTGCCCCCGTTATGAGTATCCCGCTCATTATTCTTGCTGTGCTATCGGTCATTGGTGGGCTGGTCGGCTCATTCAGCCTGTTCGGCGCCAGTAAATGGCAGCCGTTCACCAGCTTCCTGGCCCCAGTCCTTTCCATAGCGCCAGAGCCATCGCTCTCTGTACAGTGGATTTCCACCGGATTGAGCGTCCTGCTTGGATTGCTCGGCATTCTGGGGGCGTGGATGTTGTATGGCAAAGGCTTCTCGTACAAAGAAAACGACAATCCGCTCTACCAGTTGGTGCTGCACAAATACTATATTGATGAGGTACTCGACACGCTGATCGTCAAACCCATCCTCTGGATTGGGCGAACAGCCTCACGAGTCCTTGAGGGCAACACTCTCGATGGTGGCAGTCGGGGTATCGCATGGATATTGCGGAGTAGCAGCGCTGGATTGCGCAAACTGCAAACAGGCTATGTGCGTAACTATGCCTTCGCTATTTTTGTCGGTCTCATTTTGATCATCACGTATTATGTTGTGAGGGGCTAGATTATGTTTCCGATTTTATCTATCATCACATTTCTTCCCCTCGTCGGGGGAATTGCCATACTGTGTATACCCGGAAAACGGCTGAGTACAATACGCTGGACAGCGGTTGGCATCGCATGGATGAACCTCCTGCTGGCACTCGCCCTTATGCTGGCCTATTCGCAGGCGGGCGTGACTTCCATCTCGCAAGCCATTGGCTCCGCGCCCAACGGCACCTTCCTGTTCAATGAAAAGGTGACGTGGATTGCTTCGCTGGGCATCAATTATAGCCTCGGCGTGGATGGTATCAGCCTCTTGCTGGTCGTCCTCACCACGCTGCTGACCCTGGTCTGCATCGGTGCGTCGTTTCGCATTGAGACAAAGGTCAAGAATTACATGGCCTTTATGCTGCTGTTGGAGACTGGCATTATCGGTGTCTTCCTCTCGACCAACCTCTTCCTGTTTTATATTTTCTGGGAAGTGATGCTCATACCAGCCTATTTCCTGGTTGGCAGTTGGGGCGGCGAGCGGCGTATTTACGCCGCCTTCAAATTCGTCCTCTACACGTCAGTCGGCAGTCTCTTAATGCTTGCTGGTATTATCGCGCTTGGCTACTACCACCAGCAAGCGGTAGGTGGCAGCTACACGCTTGACCTTGCCACATTGCTCAGCGGTGGACTTTCCAGCAATGTACAAATCTGGTTGTTGTTAGCCTTCGCCGCAGCCTTCGCGGTCAAGATACCGTTGATACCATTCCATAGCTGGCTGCCCGATACGTATAGCGAGGCACCCGCACCCGTTACGGCCTTGCTGGCTGGGGCGATGTCGAAAACCGGTGCCTATGGCTTGCTGCGCTTCTGCTTGCAACTCTTTCCACAGGCTGCCCACACGCTGGCTCCCTTTTTCAGCACGCTCGCGGTCATCGGTATCCTGTATTGTGCGGTGCTGGCTCTTGTACAAACCGACCTCAAACGTCTGCTGGGATATTCCAGCATCAGCCACCTGGGCATCATCGTGCTTGGCATTTTTGCCTTCAATATTCAGGGCGTCGAAGGGTCCGTACTGCAAATGGTCAATCACGGTATCACCACGGCGGCCCTCTTCCTGATTGTTGGTTTTATTGAGTTCCGCACGGGTACGCGACGCATCAGCGACTTCGGAGGACTGGCCGTACGCATTCCAGTACTGGCGACGGTCATGCTCATCGCGGCCCTCTCATCGCTCGGCATACCGGGATTAAACAGTTTCGCTGGTGAATTTATCACATTGCTGGGCGTCTTCCGTAGCAGTGCTATCTTTGGTGTCCTGGGTACCGCCGTCGTAGTACCCGCCGCGTGGTACATGATTCGTTTCTTCCAGGGCGTCATGGTAGGGCCGGTCAAAACTGAGGGACCTATCGCCGTGGTCTTGCGCAAAGGGACGCTGCAAGATATGGGGTTGGGCGAGTTTATGCCGCTCTTACCATTGCTCTTACTCATCTTTTATATTGGCTTTCAACCAGCACCATTAACCTATTTGATGGAACCATCGGTGGTTAATACGCTGCAAAATCTTGGAACCGCATTCATCAGGTAAAGGTATGATATTATGACGTTCACATTTTCAGTCACCGCCGCCGATTGGGGGCGAGTCACGCCAGAGTTGGTCATGGCGGTAATGACACTCGTCGTCATGCTGGTAGACCTGCTGCTGCCGCGTTCGGGAGCCAGCGCGAAGGATAGTGGTCCGACAAACTTTACCATCTTGCCTTTGCTTAGTCTGCTTGGCATTGCCGGCGCTTTTGCCGCGACAATCATACTCTTCCTGGCAGGCGACCAACAGGCAGCATTCAACAATATGATCGGCTCCGATTATGGTTCGCTCTACGCTTACATCATCATTTTGAGCGCGAGTGCGCTGGGCATTTTACTTTCACCCTCCTATCTCAAACGCCTCAATCTCGTCCATCAGGGCGAGTACTACGCGCTCTATTTGCTTGCCACTCTCGGCATGTTGCTGATGTCGGCAGCCCTGAACTTCCTGGTTATTTTTCTGGGACTGGAAATGCTCTCGCTGGCCCTCTACATTCTCTGCGGTTTCGTATCACGCCGCATCGGTTCGCAAGAAGCCAGCATGAAATATTTCCTGCTCAGTTCATTCGCCTCAGCCATCCTGCTTTACGGCATCGCCCTGACCTATGGCTCGACGGGCAGTACAACATTCATCAACGTGCGAACCTTTTTGTCTGTGGCTACTCACCATGGGATCAATAGTCTACAATCAACAGAGTTCCCAACGCACACGCTGCTGCTCGTCGCGATGGGTTTGATGGTAGTCGGCTTTGCCTTCAAAGTCTCTGCCATTCCATTCCAGGCCTGGACGCCCGATGTCTACGACGGCGCACCCGCACCTGTTACGGCCTTCATGTCCGTTGGCACAAAAGCTGCCGCGATCATCGCCTTTGCACGTGTCTTTGACATCGTTCTCGGCCCGGTAATATCTGACTGGCAGCCCATCGTCTTAGCCATCGCCATCCTGACTATCATCGGTGGCAACATCCTGGCCCTCGTGCAAACCAATACCAAACGCTTACTGGCCTATTCCAGCATCGCACACGCGGGCTATCTTCTAATAGGCGTCGTAGTTGGTGGAACAATCGGCATCTCAGCCATCCTCTTCTACCTGCTCTGCTACACCTTCATGAACCTCGGTGCGTTTGGCGTCGTCTCCGTCCTCGAACATGTGGATAATACCGGCAGCAATTACAGCGATATTCGCGGCCTCTGGTACCGCCAACCCATCTTAGCCGGTACGCTGGCGATTTTCCTGCTGGCCCTGGCAGGTTTCCCGCCCATGTCGGGCTTCGCGGCAAAATACTACATCTTCTATGCAGCATTGCAAGGCGGCCATCCCGAATTGCTGATTATCGGCGTGCTGGCAAGCGTTCTCGGCATGTACTACTACCTGCGCGTCATCGCCACCATGTTCATGGAGAAAGAACCCGTTGCTACAGCGGCAACAACAACTGCAAAGCCACAGACAGGCAACCTGACTTCTGGCAAACGCAACTCGACGAAACTGAGCAGGGATGCGATGGTCGCTCCCGCCAAAGGTGGCACAGCCGTCGCCGTAAAACCGAAAACAACCGCCGCAGTCCAGCCCAAAACTGTCGCTCCAACCGCAACAGCGCAATCCAGCAACGGAAACTGGTTTACCTGGATTGCGCTGGGAGCCGCACTCATCGGCACCTTCGCGATGGGAACAGTACTACCGTTCTGGCTCGTACAACTGGCACAACAGGCTGCCGGAATGATGATGTCGTTGCGGTAAGCAGGCATCTGATAAGAGGGTGAGTGAGATGAGTGCCATCGTGTGGTTATCACACGATGGCACTCACCCTTTTCTTGAAAGTATGTTATGATAAGACCATGAAATGTAATCAACTCTTTTCTTCTCATATATGAAAGGGTGGCTGAAATGACAATGACATCTGACAGGTTTGCAGTGGTCACCCCGGCCAATCATGTTCCAGGCCCAAAACAGGGGCAATGGACATATTCTCACTATGCCGCCTTGCCCGACGACGGGCAACACTACGAAATTGTTAATGGAGTGCTTTTTATGACACCTGCACCCAGTGGAGCGCACCAGGATACGGTTGGTGAAATTTATACACACCTGCGCACTCACGTCAAACTCACCGGACTTGGACTTGTACGCATAGCCCCTTTTGATGTCGAACTTGCCTATGATGTGGTCGTCCAGCCTGATGTACTTGTGGTACTCAACACAAACCTCGATAGAGTATTAGACTCTCGTATCATTGGTGCACCCGATCTGGTTGTCGAGGTCGCTTCACCCGGCACTGCAACGCATGACCGCCGTGAGAAATATGATGCTTACGCCAACGCGGGCGTTCCCGAATACTGGATTGCCGACCCCATCGCTCATACTGTCGAGGTGTTTATACTGGAAGCGGGCAAGTATTATTCGCAGGGCGTCTTTCGCGGCAAAGCTATTCTGCCCTCAAAAGTGGTACCCGAATTCGATGTGCGCGTCGAACTGTTTTTTATGTGAGCCTCTGCTAGCACCCTCAAAGGTATTGTCTCAAAAATGCTAGATGCAGAAAAGGGAAAAAACTCCTTCTTGAAAACTAACGTTAGTTACGTTTATAATATCAATACATACCACAAACTGAATCAATACTTACAAAAAGGAGGGCAATATATGGCCCTTTTTACTGACGCGCTTGTGCAAGAAATAACTTCGCTTGTGCGCCAACGCTATCAGGAACTCGGTATTGCGCTGGGAGAGCAACCCACGCGAGAGAACTCTAACCAGTTGGACGGGCAAAGTACCTTACAAAGCGATCTCAAGCTACTAATCGGCGTTGCCAATGGCGAGTATCGCCGGGAGGATACGACGGTTCTCCCGGTCGAACTGGCACTTAGACGACTAATGGGAGTATTGTTGGGAAATGCGCTGCACAGTCACGTGACCTACCCGGATGGTTTCTGGCAAACGGATATTGGCATCCTGTTCTCGCGGGTACGCTGGTGGATCTCTATAGATGATCTGATTACTATCAGCAACGCGGCCGCCCTGGCGTTTGGCGAAAACACGCAGGCGAATCGCATGCGTATTGCGCGTGCCATTGATAACGGCTTGCTGGAATGGGTACCTGATCCCGCAACATTCAATCCCCAGCAGAATAAGCGCGTCCTCCGTCCGCAGGTTGAGCGATTGCGTAATCTCAGCAGATTGCCAGAATGAGCGAATGACGGAAACAACCACTTTGCACACGAAAGATTAGAATGATATGTCGGCCTGATGTTCTCGCTGATTTTCACGCCGCTTATCTTCACCGGCTCACCTATTATCTGTGGGGACGCTCGGCTCAATCAAGTGGTTCCAGATCATCACGCTCTTTAACCCGATGACCTACGCCGCCGAGGGACTACGGGCGGCGATGGTTCCTCCACTACCTCACGGTGGAACGCTGCCCACCCTGGCATTAGGCTGGGTCTTCCTGGGCCTCAGTGTAACCTTTGTCGCCTTGCTGATCTTCGGCATTCGCACATTTCGCAGACGTGTGGTAAGTTGAGGGTCATCTTGCATACATACTGTATGATAGAGCAAGGAAAAGACTATTTCACAACATAGGAGAACTATAACCTCATGAGTACAGTAAACACGGGGAGTATGCTACCACACTGGGATATGACGCCCGTCTATCCAGCGCTGGAGTCGCCCGAATTCGCCCAGGGCTTTGCACATGCCACACAGACAATTGCTGACCTCGCACAGCTTTTTGACACACATCATATTATGAAACAGCCATCGCTTCCGGTGAATGATGCGCTCGTCCATACCTTTGAGACGGTTATCACACGTTATAACAGCGTTCTGGAAGAAGTGCATACGCTGAATGCCTATATTGAGTGCTTTGTCACAACGAACTCGCTCGATACTCTTGCGCAAGCAAAATTGAGCGAGTTGGAGCAATATGGAGTCATACTCTCGCAACTGGAAACGCGCTTCACGGCCTGGATTGGCTCGCTGGATGTCGAGAGCTTGATCGAGCATTCAACCGTCGCCGGAGAATATGCTTTCATGCTGCGACGCTCCAAAGAAAAAGCCTCGCACTTGATGACCCCGCCGGAAGAAACGCTGGCTGCCGAACAGGGCGTGACGGGCAGTAGCGCGTGGTCAAAGTTACATGGCAACCTCACATCGCAAATCACCGTGAAGATTCACTTGCGCGGCGAAGCCAAAGAGTTGCCGATGAGCGTCATACGCAGCCTGGCTTCCGACGAAGAGCGCGAGACGCGCCGCCGCGCTTACGAAGCCGAACTTGCGGGTTGGAAACAGGCCGCATTGCCACTGGCGGCAGCTATGAACAGCATCAAAGGCGAGGTGAATACGCTGGCGAAGAAACGCGGATGGGAATCGCCACTGGCCGCGTCGCTGTTCAGCAACAACATTGACAAGCCGACACTCGACGCCATGCTGGAAGCGGCCTACGAGTCATTCCCCGATTTCCGCCGCTACCTGCACGCCAAAGCTCATCTACTTGGACTTCCGAAGCTGGCATGGTACGACCTGTTCGCGCCCGTCGGCAGAAGCACGAAGGTGTGGCAATACAAAGACGCGACTGGATTCATTGTCGAACAGTTTGGCACCTTTTCCTCACGCCTCGCGAATTTCGCCGCCCGCGCCTTCCGCGAACAGTGGATTGACGCCGAGCCGCGACCCGGCAAGGTGGATGGCGCTTTCTGTATGCCATTACGCAAGGATGAATCGCGTGTGCTTGCCAACTTCAGGCCCACCTACGAAGGGACAAGTACACTGGCTCACGAACTGGGCCATGGTTATCATAATCTGAACCTCGCGCACCGCTCCGCTCTACAACGCGGCTTGCCAATGACGCTAGCAGAGACGGCAAGCATCTTTTGCGAAACGATTGTTCGCGAAGCCACCTTGCGCAGCGTGGATGCACAGGAACAACTTTCAATCCTTGAAGCCTCGCTGCAAGGCTCATCTCAGGTTGTGGTGGATATCACCAGCCGCTTCCTCTTTGAGCAGCGTGTCTTTGAGAAACGCCAGCAACGCGAATTGTCCATCGAAGAATTCAATGCCCTCATGCTCGAAGCGCAGCGCGAGACCTACGGCGACGGGCTGGACGAGTCGGCGCTGCATCCTTACATGTGGGCAATGAAGCCGCACTACTACAGCACGTATTCGTTCTACAACTACCCGTACATGTTCGGGCTGCTCTTTGGACTTGGCCTCTATGCACGCTATCAAGAGGACCCAGAGACTTTCAAAAAGGGCTATGACGAACTACTCTCATCTACCGGTCTGGCCGACGCCGCAACACTGGCCGCACAATTTGGTATTGACACGCGCTCGCCAGCTTTCTGGCGCTCCAGCCTCGATATCATCCGCCGCGACATCGAACGCTTCGAGATGCTGGCTCAGCAATAACTCTAAATGAAAAGGTAAACAGCAATTTCGCGCTGCGAAATTGCTGTTTACCTTTTCATTTCATCCCTTCAAATCGGTTTGCCGTTTGCGCTCATAGTGCTTGCGGGCTTTGGCGCGATTACCGCACGTGTTCATATCGCACCAGCGACGGCTGCGGTTTTTGCTGGTGTCCAGGAACAGCCAGCTACAATCTTCAGCAGCACAAACACGCACCTTGTTCAATTGAGCAGAAGTTAGCACATCCGCCGCCGAGCGCACAACAGGCCATAGTGGACGTGCCAGGGCATCTTCCTTGCCTGCCCAATCCCACCGAAAGCCCTCCTGCGAATGAACGATATGCGCCTGAGCCATCGCCTCCGACAATGCCTCGTTCAACATGCCCAGGTCGCCTTCTTGCGGGACAGTCTCTTCCACCAACGCGAGAAACATGCGAAACATGGCCTCACGTACCTCAATTGCACGTCGCAGGACAGCAGTCGCCTGCTCTGGATGAAGGTCAGCCTCAACAAGCAAACGCTTTGCCTCGTCCTCCGTTATCAATCGCGCCTCCTGGCTCCAGGCCACCAAGTCGTGGTAGCTGTTGAACAATTCACGCGGATGCTCAGTAGCGCGGTCATTCAACGTATTCGTAAAATCCAGGCACAGCGAATTGGCTGTAAACTCAAATGGCGATGCCTGCGAATTCATCTCTATCATGTTTTTTCCTGACAGTTGGTAATGCAAAATGCTGTTTTGTAACCTGCAAAATATCATTGACAGGTTACAAAACATATAGTATACTCTAACCAGTTAATACATTTTAACTGGTTATAATATTCCTGTCAAGGACCTGACAGAAGAAAGGTACGGAAAACCAATGATTATGTTCCTCATTTTCCTGCTTGCAGTAGTGATACTTGATATTGTAGCATTCAGGTGGGGATGCGATAGCCGGGAGAGATTTGAGAGTCCCGAATGGGAGAAGCAGCACCATGCAGTGCTACACATGCATCGCTTGCCACATGCGCCATTTGAGCCTTCAAACACCGTGCATATGAGTGCACGCGAAAGGTATTAATTACGCAAAAATCGGCATCCTCAAAAGGACAGGTAATGACTACGGATGAATTAGCAGCCTCAAATAGAGATGCACAGGTATTACCATTAGCGAAGGCCGCTTCTCTGGCACCTGGGGAACAGGTACAGGAGAAGCGGCCTTCGCTCTGGCGGCGATTGAGACTTGATATACTGCTGATAGTGGTCACGATGATCTGGGGCAGTACCTTTCTGATTGTGCAAAAAACCGTGCGATTGAGCGGGCCATTTACGTTCCTGGCGCTCTGCTTTGGCGTTGGGTCGCTCACGTTGGCAATCATATTTCGTAAGCGATTGAGGCACCTCACGCGCAGTGAACTGGTCATGGGTATGTTTATTGGCCTGTTTCTGTTTGCCGGTTATGCTTTGCAGACAACAGGGTTGCAGTTCACGACAAGCAGCAAAGCTGGCTTCATCACAGGGCTCTATGTTCCACTTGTGCCAGTATTTTCCTGGCTGATTCTGCGCCAGCAACCTACAAGAGGCGCAGTTGTTGGCATCGCGCTTTCCGTCATTGGTCTGATATTGCTATCTATCAACAACCAGTTTAACTTTGAGTTCGGGTTAGGTGAAGCACTGATCCTGGGTTGTGCATTTGCGTTTGCCTTGCACATTATCAGTATCAGCAAATTTGTTCCTCATGCCGATGCCGTCAATCTGGCAATCGTGCAACTTACGTTGACATCCGTACTCAGCTTCATCGCCATGCCACTGGCAAGAGAGCCTTTCGTAATGCCGCCATTGCCGGTATGGGGGGCCGTTGTGTTTATGGGCGTGGTAGATATCGCCTTTTGCCTGGTAGCGATGAACTGGGTACAACAATTCATCAGCAGCAACCGGGCAACGCTGGTCTATGCACTGGAACCTGCGTGGGCAGGGTTGTTCGGTTATCTAGCTGGTCAAAACCTCAGTAATCCCGCCTGGATAGGGTGTGCCTGTATTTTTCTGGGCATGATCGTGGGCGTTGTGCGATTTTCTGCGGTAACGGCGTTCTTTGCGCGTGTGACAAAATAGAAAACATAACACTGTACAGGTATGGTAAAATACGGAAAACAACGCAAGAAAGCAGGGACATCCGTTGGACACAACCGTCAATATCGAGTTCACCTCGGATACAACAGAACATTTGAAAATACTTGAACACCAGTTAAAGCACATCCACGATGTGAAAGTTGATCTCGTCGCCCCCAGGGATATCTCGGTGGCACCCGCTCTTATCGCTATCGGCCTGAGCAATAATCTCGCTAAAGCCGAACAGGCCGCTCACAACGTCGCTCAGACGCTGCACACTTTCTTACATGAAGATGAAGCCACGCAAGCCCAGAAAAAAATCTACCTCGTCACGAAAGAAGGCGACCGCGTAGATATCGAGCCTCTCAGTGCAGAAGAGATCGAGGAGATTATTGTGGAGGCTCAGGAAGGGTAAGTACCGTCAAAAATTCAGCCGCAACGTCTGGCTAATAGATGGGCATGCCACGATAGCTGTCATGAATATGAGCGAGACAAGGAACAGAGGAGCAGATAATTGCGGACGACATCCGCAATTATCTGCTCCTCTGTTCCTTACTCTCAGGAATCACGGTCCTCTGTGGAGTATGGCCTGGTATCCTCAGCTACTTTCTTCTGCTACTTGTCAGTTGGCATAGATGGAGGCACATCTTCCGGCACATCTTCTATCAACTCGGTCACGGGGACGCCAAGCGCCTTCGCCAGTTTATCTAGCGTGTTCAGCGATGCATCATGTCGCGGGTTGTGCCAGATGACCTGGATAGTTTTAAGGTTGATATCGGCAACCCTCTGTAACCGGGCCATGGTAAATCCTTTGGCCTGTGCCACTTCTTTTACACGCAAGCGTCTCATATTTGCCTGTTCCTCGCTCATTGTTAGATATGTGCATGATACTAGACTTATCCTCTTGACACAATCCCTTCAAAATGGTATCTATTATAGTAGTACGCATCTTAGCGGTATCCAACTTAATGGTATAATCTATTACAATGTTTGACAAGGGGGAGCAGGAAACATGAGCGAGGGTGCGCGAATACGCAGGCAAATTGAACTGGAATGTGAGGCAATGAATTTAGCGCTCTACGGCTACGCCTCAGTCGCATCGCACAAAATCATAGAGCAGAAGTACAACAATCTGGGCCATCACCGCGAAAATCTGGAAAAGCACGTCGGTAAAGTGGAAGCGGGCAATATCCTCATCGAAATCTACACGAAAGTGATAGGGTAGGTAAGAGAGGTGCCATACATCAGTGAAGAAGGCAAAATCACTCTGCGGGAGCTGAAACGGAAACACAATCTGAGTACCTACGTCATCGCCGCCATCGCGAATGTCGAACCCAGCCTCGTCTATTGGATGGAACAGGGAGGAGCCCTGCCAAAAAGGGACGTGGAGAACATTCTGCAACGGCTCTCGCAAGTCACCGGCCAAAATTATTCAATCGAAACCGTCGGCGGCTACTGGATCAAGGAGGAAAGGTAGGGACCGATTATGACGATTAACAAATTGATCGTCATAATCGGTCCCTACTTCCTTTCAATAGTGTTGCTGATGTTGCGTCCCTACAAGGCATAGTGCCATAATACAAAAAGGGAAGCAACATTCTCAAAACAGCACTAGCAGAAAGTTGGAGACATAATGCGAACAAATACGGTGAAAGAGAAACTCAAACGGGGCGAACCGGCATTGGGGGCGTGGTTGAGCCTGCCCAGCATTCCTTCAGCCAGGATCATGGCGCGACTGGGCTTTGACTGGCTTGTTGTGGATATGGAACACACGGCGCACAATGCCGTTCTCATGGCTGATATGGTGGCGATCATTGCTGATGCAGGAACTTGCGCTCCCATTGTGCGCGTTCCCGCCAATAGCGTCGAGTGGTTCAAGTGGGCGCTGGACGCTGGAGCGTGGGGCGTGGTTGTCCCGATGGTTAATACTCGTGAAGAGGCGCAACGGGCTGTGGAGTTCGCGAAATATCCACCAGTTGGTACTCGAAGTATCGGCGGCGCTTTCGGCCCCTATGGCTTCGGCATTACCGATTGGCCGAGTTATGCGCAAACGGCGAACGATGCCACTATCGTAGCAATTCAGATTGAAAGCATGCAGGCGCTCCAGAATCTCGATGACATTCTTTCAGTGCCTGGCATAGATGTGGCCTTCGTCGGACCCAATGACCTCCATGCTCAACTCGGCCTACCAGCCAGTAGCGACAGGGCCGAACCCGAATTTATGGAGGCACTGGAACGTATTAAAGCCGTTGCAAAGAAATATTCCGTCGCACCAGGCATATTTAGCGGCAACGGCGAGGCCGCCGCCGCACGTGTCCGGCAAGGCTTCCAGATGATCAGCGTGACAACTGACCTCAGCAGCATGATCGCATCAGCCACGCATAACTTGCGGATAGCGCGTGAGTCGTGAGTAAAACATACATATAAGCAAAACGAGAAAGAAAAGGTAAACATGCCGAAAGCACGTGTATGGACAGGGAGAGCTTTGCAACCGGGGGCGCTGGCTGTACTTGAGGGTCTTGCAACTGTTTCTGTTAGTAGCGTAGGTGAACGCAACGACTGGTATGAGGAAGCATCAATAGCCGATGTAATTATTGTCGCAGGCGAGACATATGTGACTGGTGAGGCGATGGATCGTATCGGCCCGAAGCTACATATCATCGCTCGTAATGGTATCGGTGTAGACCGCGTTGACCTGAAAGCAGCGACTGAACGGGGCATTATGGTAGTGAATACGCCAGATGGACCAACCGAGTCTACGGCAGAACACACGATTGCATTGATGCTCAATTTGTGCAAACAGGTCATGGTCGGTGATCGTATCTTGCGCTCAGGTCGTCCATTTCCGGCTTTAACAGATGTAACACCGGGCCTTGAAGTATCCGGTGCCACATTGGGACTGGTTGGCGTAGGTCGTATTGGAGGCAGGGTCGCAGCGATCGCAAAGGTGCTTGGGATAAGGGTGCTGGCATTTGACCCTTTCATCTCACCGGAGCGAGCCAGTGAGATAGGTGTAGAACTGGTTCCTTCGCTTGAAGAATTGCTGCCTCGCGCTCAAGTCGTTTCCTTACATTGTCCTGCCACGCCTGAGACCCATCACATCATGAATGCAAAAACGCTGGGTCTGATGCAAAAAGGGAGCTACCTGATCAACGCCGCACGCGGAGCGTTGCTCGAAGAAGCGGCGCTGATTGACGTATTACGTTCGGGACATCTGGCGGGTGCAGCCCTTGATGTCTATGACCCTGAACCACCTGATACCAGTAATCCGCTCTTCACGTTACCCAATATCATCTGTACACCCCATATCGCCTCATATACTAGCGCTGGTGTGTTGCGCATGCAGATCATGGCTTGTGAGCAGATTGCCAGCGCACTGCGTGGCGAACGCCCAACGCATCTGGTGAACGGCGATGTCTGGGGCCATCAACGTACATAAAATATATCATCCTTGCAAAAAGAGCAGGGATATTGAAGGAAATAGCACATGGTACAAACAGAAAACCCACAACAATTTATTCAACTTCTAAAAAGTCTGCGTGCTGTGCGCCAGTTTCGCCCGGAAGCCATACCACAGAACGTAATTGATACGCTACTTGATGTCGCCCGTTGGTCGGGTACGGCCAGCAACCGCCAGCACTGGGAAATCGTCGTGGTGCAAAAGAGGGAGACCTTGCAGGCACTGGCACAGTGCGAAGGCTACGCGCAACATCTCGCGGGCGCAGCACTGGGCATCGCCCTGGTAATGGCTGGCAATCCAGACCTTGCCGACCAGGAGACTTATGACGAGGGACGCTTGAGCGAACGTCTCATGCTGGCCGCCGAAGCGTATGGCGTCGGTTCATGCATCGGTTGGCTCAGAGGCCAGGGCAGAAACGATGCGAAAAAGCTGCTCGGTATTCCACAGGAGCGTCTGCTACGCACCCTGCTCTCATTTGGCTATCCCGATGAGGCAGCAAGGCGTGCGCGTCCCAAAAACACCAGTGCGCGTAAACCTGTGTCTGAGAGCGTGCATTTTGAAAGCTATTCGTAACGCAAAGAACAGAACTTCATACATTTGCTACCTGGTGATTCCCCAGAAGTCGCAAAGGTGACGGAAGTCGAGTCTGCTGCACGACTGCGCAGGACAGATTCTTCGCTGCACTCAGAATGACAAGCTGAAGGGCTGTCATTCTGAGTGCAGCGAAGAATCTCTGCCCCACTTATGGGCAATCACCAGTTTGCTATCTCTGTACATAGCAAAATGGGAATGAATACGTTCATGAACGATGTTGCTATATACAGAGAAAGCAAATGTTATACAAAAGAGGAGATACACTATGGCAATTCGCACCGATGTATGGTCAGACTTTGTTTGACCTTTCTGTTTTTTGGTAGCCTCCAGTTTGGATAAGCTTGAGAAACAGTATGATATTGATGTTCACTGGCATTCCTTTGAACTACGGCCAGCAGGTTCACCGCCGATACCGCCAGAATACCTGAAACGTATCGAGGCAGGACAACCAGCCTTGAAGAAACGAGCATACGATGAGTACGGCCTGGAACTGCACGTCGGACCATTTGGCATTAACAGCCGACCCGCACTGATTGCGGAAAAGTACGCCGAAGAGCAAGGAAAAGGGGCCACATTTCACGCGGCCGTCATGAAGGCATACTGGCAGGAAGCCCGTTCGATAGACGATCCCGCAGTGTTGAAAGAGATCGCCGAACAGGTTGGCCTTGATACCGCAAACTTTGCCGCTGTCCTATCCAACCCCGCCTATGATGAAGCGGTTTCCGCCGATGTCGCCCTCGCCCACGAATATGGGCTGACAGGAGTACCCGCGCTCGTCTTCGCCAACAAGTATCTGGTAATGGGTGCGCAGCCATATGATATGTTGAAACGGGTAGCGGATAAGGTGGTGGAAGAGGGAGAGTAACATAATAATCAGGTAAATAATGTGCAGGAAATGAAAGGTGGATGCACTATGTCTCAGATGGAAAATGTTCGTTCCATGCTCACAGCTTCAGCTATTGCTCAATTACCGGTACGCGATCGTGTTGGTCTGGCAATCCAGGCAGCAGATGTCGCCTCCACGATCACCAGGATACGCGAAGCTGAGCAGGCGGGTGTTCGGCAGGTCTGGATGACGCAATCGGCAGGCATGCTGGATACTCTGACCCTCTTCGCTGCCGCCGCAGTGCAAACAACGCAGATTCGCCTGGGGACATCAATCGTACCAATTTACCCGCAACATCCTCTTGTGATGGCCCAGCAAGCGGCTACTATAGATGCTCTTGGTCCAGGACGATTGCGACTGGGAGTGGGAACCAGTCACCGCCATGTGATGGAAACCATGTATGGCCTCCCAATGCTATCGCCGCTGGCGTATTTGCGTGAATATGTCGCGGTGATGCGCAACGTGTTATGGGATGGGCAAGTGGATCATCAGGGAACCTTCTTCAAGGTCAAAGCCTCTCTTCCAGGGCCGGCACAGATTCCTCTGCTCGTCTCGGCCCTGGGCGAGAAGGCATTTCACCTGGCCGGTGAAATCTCCGATGGCGCGATTTCGTGGGTCTGCCCGGTTCCCTACCTGCTCGACACGGCTCTGCCAGCCTTACGAGCAGGTGCCGAGGCACAACATCGCTCCGTTCCACCACTCGTAGCGCATATTCCGGTAGCAATGAGTACTAATGAAGCGGCAGTACAGGCTGCGACGACCTCGCGTATCTCATACTACACAAAAGCGCCATTTTACAAACACATGTTTGCAGCGGCAGGCTTTCCTATCGGAGAAGATGGAAGCGGCGTTGCTGAACTCATGAAAGCCCTGGTAGTTGCAGGCACGCCGGAACAGGTGGAAAAACGATTGCGAGAACTACTTGCAAGTGGGCTGGACGAGCTGTTGTTGATGTTAGTGCCTGTTGCGGATGAGACACGCGAACGGGAGCAATTGATGCAAGTCATTGCTTCGCTGTAAAGCTGCCACTGCCGCTTCTGTTTGTGAGATTATACCAGGAGGAAAGAGATGGCTCGCCCCGACAAAGATGATGCACGTGAAGAGCGCATCCACATGGATATTACTGTGGATGCAAATGGCCCTGAAGAGCAAGCGATGGGCTGGTATTACTATCTCGACGACACCATACATTTCCCGTTTGCTGCCCGCTGCGTCGTTCGTCGCACAACCTCGCCGTTGGAACCGGATGATACGGTTGAGGTTGTAGGAATGGCCCCCGCAGAGGAATGTGAGCATGAAATGCTTGTGTTAATCCAGTGGAAAAAGCGCCAGCTCGCCATTCCCTTAATGCAACTGGAGGGTGTTCAGGTGGATGAGGAGACGCAACAGGCCATTGAAGATTGGCACTACTGGGTGAAGCGGGGGTATGAGTTTTAGGTTAGACAAAAAGGCTGGAAACGATATGAAACAACGAGGAGGAACAATATGTTTTATGCGTACTTCTCGTTGCTTTTATCGCCATTAAACAGATTGCTATTTCTTCGGCGGCAAACAATCCAAAAGAATGTGGTATATCCTGACAGAGCTATCTTTGCTATTATGCCGCTCATGCTCACTCACCCATTCTAAAGGGAATTCATCAATGACAACCTCATCATATTGAGGCGATTTTAAATATAGGCCGGTCGCCTTTTCCGTAATTGATTTTATAACGCGCTCTTTCCATTTAAAAAGAGTGTTACTCTGCACATACCCAAGCATGGCTGCTTCATTGTATCTCGACGCATAAATACCTTCAGTGAAGCATCCCATTCCTCCTAAATCTGTGTATTTACCTGCTTCATAACCATTTGTGCGCAAACGCTTGGCTTCAAATACATATTCAGGGCGATCTGGGTGATCTCCAAACTCGATAAAAATATCAGTACGTGGTCTGGATTTACCGTGGCTACCTTTCCCTGATACAGGTGCTTCCTCATGAACACTGTAATATTTACACCATAAAGGGCGGTCACGACGACGCGTCCAATCTTTTATACTGCAGACAATATACTCAGTAATATGCTCCTCATGGTGTTCAGCAGACTCTATTTTATAACGACCTGCGGCATATCCTGCACTAATGAGCAGATGCGCGTTTTTTCTGAACGCTACCTTCCAAGGTTGAAAATGGGAAGGATCAGGTTTATTACTATTCATACAGCCTACAGTTCTGCGAGAACTTCCCCAAGAATATCGCCCGCATCATTCATTGCCTGTGTGCGCGTCCAGTCTATCAAACGCGACGATTTATAGAGGTGGATGTGCGGCCCATCAAAAAGACGTAGACCCCGTTGTACGTATATCCATTGGCTAACCTGTTCTTTGAGGCTTTCACTCAGTCCGGATAATATGCGAGAAGATGTAACATCGCCCGGTTTTACTCTACTTAAGTCAAGTGTTATTGGCGTACCCGTGTTCACAACATCAATGATACACTCTATGAGATCAGGAGAGTAAGTAATGTTAATGCCATGATGAGTATCATCGCCTACAAAGCCATCAAGCTCATCTCTGAGTTCACGTGCGTAGTCTAACAGCTCCTGGTCATTCGGCTCTCGAATAACCTGCCCGAATGCAGCAGGTCTATCAAGTAGAAGGCGCACTTGAACAAAGTCAGTTACAAGCAGACGAATATCTTCAGGGATAGCAAATAGATTAAAAATTTTTTCGTCAATCATTCTCCGTGCATTTTCATGAAATGCATCAATTTCATTTTGGATGTGCGCCTTCTGCTCTTTTGACATCTTCAATAGCAAGTCAGGTATAGGTAAGTCGCCAGATGGCTCATCCTCATGTGAAAAGAGAACTCTTTGTAGATTACGCGCTTTTGCAATTGCTCCCGAAATATGTTGTTGTTCATCAGCTACCAGCCATTGATGGAACGAGGCAAGTTCTTCGATCTGCTCCGAATTAAAGTCTGGCACCGGTACTTTTTTTAGCTCGCTGAGAGTGATATACCGGGCATTTCTAAAAACTCCCCATTCAGGAACGTGAAAGAAAAGGTAATAAGAGACCAAACTGGAATTTAGATAGAGCGAGAGCGTACGTAACCTATCCGCATCCTCTCGAGGACCAGCTATTCCTATGACACGGGGTGGGATTAGAAAATCAACATCACTAAATGCCACATAACTTCCCCAGCCAGGGGAAATAACTATATGAGGAGCCTCTCTGTGTGAGAGTCCTCTAAATCTCCCCTTACGAATAGCACACATCTTATCAGGTATATCACTGAGGACATCGGAAGGAACTGAAAAGCGGAATAATGCATCTGTCATTTTTTCACGCTGAAATCGCTTCTTCCCTTTTAGAGCATCAACATAATTTAGTGTGTGTGATGCAAATTTCGTCTTATCCCGTAACTCAGCCCCCTGAGAAAGGTACCAATTTTTTTTAGTACATAGCGTGCCAATATTGAATGGAAAGATAGCTTCAATACACTCGATCGCTTTTTTATCTTGAAAAGTACCCCAGAGAGCGAGCTTCCAGACCAGTGTTTCTCCCGCCTCTGTATCTGGAGGAGCAATCGTTTGTATTTCCTGCTCATTAATCGTAATTGCCCAAGGGCTTTCTTGTGAGCCAGCAACCTGATCAATAGATAAAGGCGCATAGTGAATAATAGGTGGTTTCTCTTCCTCTACATTATTTGAAGGGCGGTACACAATTGTAAAAGCTGGAAACTCACCTTTAGGAAATAATATCCATCTCAAATTTGAGAAATTAGTTATCCGAAATACACAATGGTGAGTGAAAAAACGCCTACGGTAGTTGCGTGCTTCAAGGTTAACAAGACTTGTAGCAGGAAGAAGAAGGCCAACAATACCCTCTGGGTTAAGTAAGTCAGTAACAACCCAGCTAAAAACCTCGGCAACACGTTTCCCGCTGATTGGACGCTCAATTTTATTTTTCGGATCCCGCATCCATTTTCGGGCAAGCTCCTCTTCTCCATCGTCTTTCAATTCAATCCAAGGTGGATTGCCAATAATCAAGTCAAATGTTAATCCTCGTTGCCAGAATCTGCCATCATAGAGTGTCCCATCGAAATCAAAGAAATCACTATGAAAAATTGTTTCATTATGTAATGTAGGGAAGTGGAACTCTATTTTTTGCAACTCGTGCGGATCTACATAGTTGAGCAGAGTTAGAATAAGGCTAAATTCAGCAACGTAGCATGCGTCCAGTTCTCGCTCCACACCGTAAATATTGCTCAACAACGCTTTGAGTTTCTTATCAGATAACTTTGATCCACCACTTTTGGCAAGCTTAGCTTCTATAAGCCGCCGATAAGCTAGAACAAGAAAAACGCCTGACCCGCAGGCAGGGTCAAATATTTTTGTCTCTTCGGTAAGGGGTTTAACAGTATTTACCTCAGATAAAAGATAGTCGGCCAGAATCTCAGGAGTATAGATAGCCCCTTTCTTTCTGGCATCCTTTATAAATTGCTCGTAAACCTCTGACAATATTTCGATGGGAATATATGCAAAATCATAGGCTCGAAAATCAAGATGAAGTTGCTCAACGATCGTTTTCTTACGTCCAAGAATAATCTCATCTCCCATAAAAACTGAAGCAGTTAGCTGGACATGGAGATCGGTAAGTGCATCTGTCTGCTTAAAGTCAATAGGGAAAATCTTGCCATTGAAGCGATTCTCTAAAACTGTAGTAAGCTTGTATAGGCCATTGACAGTAGCTACTCGGCTGAAAACGCTTTCTTTTTCTAAATGTTGCTCCTGAAGCCATTCTTCGGTGAGAATTCCTCTATCCCATAGATAGCGAATGTAGACGTATTTGCCTATGAGAGAATGAGCAACAGAAGCATCAAGACCTTGTTTTTTGAGCTCATCACCGAGTTGACGAAGATTTCTTAACAGGCGCTTATCTACTCTTTGCTGCTGATCGATTTTATCTTTGTACTTACCCTTTTGCCAGATACGCCCTGTATCAATAGCCTCAGATGAAAACTCAGTTAACAACTGACGAATATCGTTGAGTGGTAATTCGTCCAGCAAACCCTTTTCGGGATATTCCGCTGAGTACTTAAAACCTGTATAGACTCTCACCTGATGGGGTAGCAACACAATCAAGTATGGTGCATAACCTAGATTCCAAAGACTCCGATGTATATTCCTTGCCTGTTTTAAATCCTCTGCCTAGGCAACGTAAACGGCAGGACGATCTACCACTACTTTGTGTGATGTAGCAGGACTGGCTTGAAAAACATAAATACCGCTAACGCCGGCATCACTGGCAGCACGAAAAAGATGAGCGGTCTCAGGCTCAAATTCAGTTACATGAGAACGGTAGTGAGCTGACTGCTCATAATCAAGCTCCTGGATAAGTGTGCTTAATAGCATGAACGTTTTCTCCCACCTGTACTAACGATATATTTTACACACGGATTTGTGATGAGTCCAGAAGTTGAACATCCTGAATAACCTTTTCACGAATCTCACTCAGGATAATAGGCATAACAAGTTGCCCTTGAGAAAGTGCATCAATCAGAAGTGATTGTCCTTGCTCGGTAGCGCAACGCCCAATAATAGAACCATTGACGCTTAAAAGCACAAAATCATGTAAAGGATCTTTGTCCGGCAAAATAGTATGCAGATTCTGTATGGCTGTCTTAATAATTTTCATAGACCAGCGAGCTTCCAGTAATCGCTTGATGAAGCGAAAAGCGAGCAAATCTTCAAACGAGTAAAGCCGTTGCGAGCCTTTTCCTTGAGCAGGCCGTATACTTGGTTTGATGACATTACTTTTGTCAAGATCATCTATCTGTTTCTGTGTGAGTTTATAGATTTGCTTGATGTCCGCCGCAGTAAATACATACATATTGTGAAATCCCTATCGGTTCTTCACAATACTTTCTGCTCTTATATAATACTAGATAACCCTTTCAAATGCAATAGGCTACCCAATTTGCAAGCAGATGCCTGTAATTAATTCCGAAATGTGTGAATGGAATATTTCGATCTTACTTGTACGCTTTGTGCTAGTTGCTAGACGGCGAGAGCCGCCAATTGGAGTACTGGTCGTCCCAACAGGGCGTTGACCATCATGCCCATACTATGAGCGGTGACCTTCGCAGCAATGCGTGTCATCATAC
>Ga0307372_10000446_pt1 | contig 73846 bp, 52 predicted proteins | sample OX1MG_FD_202533 | JGI IMG/M metagenome (GOLD analysis project Ga0307372, IMG submission 202533) | Soil microbial communities from Risofladan, Vaasa, Finland - OX-1 | ecosystem: Environmental > Terrestrial > Soil > Coastal area > Acid sulfate soil | place: Finland: Risofladan, Vaasa | collected... | reverse complement strand
GAAGGGGAACAGAAAACCGCGTTCCACGATGCGCACGTACTGGTCCCGGCCCATGGCCGCGATGTGCCGCCAATTCTCCAGGCCGAAAGTGAAGTGGCCGGTCTTGCAGGAGGGCTCAACGACGTCCTGGTAAAGGTTCCAAGTGCCTTCACTGTTCAGCCACGCGCCCATGGTTGAAAGCATCAGCCGGTTCACCTGGAGGGGCTGCGGGACGTACTGGGCCTGGCCGTGGTCGGTCTTGTAGACGATGGTGGGGTCTGAGGAGAGCCGCACAATTTGATAGCGCTGATAGGTGGTGATAGCCGGTTTCGAGAATACGCTCAAGTCCTTCGTGATGTCGGTAAGGCAGCCTCCCGGGTAGTCCGTTGCCCAGACGGCGCGCAGCGTCCGGTAGAAGTCGCTCTTCTCATCCACGGCGCCTTGCGGGGCTCGGACGCCCAGGCGCGTATGCCAAAGTTCCACGCGGTCTCCGCGCTTGACCGGGTTTGTCGCGTGCGCCCAGCCGGCATAGTAGTTGGGTGAAAGAATGATCCGATAGGGAACTTCGATGGAAGTCTGCAAGGCGCCCGGCTCTTTGATTTGAGCGAGTTGGATCAATTGGCCTCCGGCAAACGTGCCTTGCTGGAGCGCCGAGGCGTTCTGCTCGATGGCCATGCCCCGTTTTCGCTTCTTGCTGACGTTGGCGGGAGGCGCGGTCTGGGACTGGTAAGGTTCAATCTGCTGGTAATATTGAGGCGACTTCTGGATTGCGTTAACCTGCGGCTCCGCGGACGGTTTCGACGACCCGTAGGCTTCAGCTTGGATTGCGAAAGTCTGGCGCTTGGGCGGAGTTGCCAGCGGAGTGACGCTTTGCTCGTACTTCGCCCAGTCGAGAAGCGACTTAACCGTGTACGGAATCTCGGTGATGCTCGCCGGCACAAGGAAGGCCAGGCGGCTGGGACCTGCCACCCGTGAAGTGATGGGAGGCTCTGCGGATTTGTCATGCAAAGGCGCGGGCGTGCTGCTTTCAAGAAACGCCTCTTCGGCCACGTGCTGCGGCCAGAACTGCACAACCACGTATGCCAGTTGGTTTGGCTGGACGCGCACCAGGCTGGGCGATCCCGCGCCGGCCGAGAGGGTCAAATTGTAAAATTCGAACTTCAGCGCCAGCAAATCGTCAGGCCGAATAAAGTCAAAGGCGAAATTGGGTTCGGGGCGGGAGGGCAGAACCTCCTGCAGCGAAACCTTCTTTTTCTTGCCGGGGTGGGCCTGCAAGATTACGCGCACACTCCCGGGCCGAAGTTGGTGCGGAACCTGGACCCCTCTTGAGGGAATTCGCGGCGCGGTTTCATGCGTTTGCGGGACGGTTTCGCCTGTTTGCGGGGCGGGTTCGCGGGTTTGCGGCTCAACTTGCCGCAGAACTTTGACGGGCGCGGGCTGGGACTGCTGCTGTTCGGTGGCTTTTTGCTGCCGAAGCCGCATTTGAAGCTGCTTCTGAAGCTGCTTCGTGTTCAGTTTGATTCTGGGCGCTTTCTTCTTCTTTTTTTTCTTTGTGATCTTGTGGCGAAAGATCTGCGCGGGAATTGTGACGGAGTTGGTCCTGGTTTCTTGGGGCTGGGGAGCAGACAGGAAAGCTAATTGCGTTCCTTGCTTGACGGCTCCGGGCTCAACCGCAACCCCGGGCAGCGGCGCCGCAATCTGCTTTACAGAGGGCGTGCAACTGAAGCGCGGCGGTTGGCCGTTCAGGCTGACGGCTTCGAAGGCTGGCGCATCCTCGCTGTCGCCGACTTCAAAGCTGCATCCGTTCGTATGGATCCAGATGGGTTCGCGCCCGTAACCTGCCACCAGCGCCGCCTGATGGCTCGTGGAGTTACCGGCAATCGCATAGCGCGCGTTGCGCAGAGGCAATCGCAATGGCTCCCCATTGCTCGCCCAAAAATCTCCCTGAGGGGCGAACGCAATCCCGGCGTCTTCACCTTGAGATTCCGCCACCAGGGCGCGGCTTGCGTTTCCGCCGGCGTCTTCGCCCGCCTCAATGCGGATGCGGCGAAAGCCGCTGTCCGAAACGGTGATGTCGGAGGAATTCTTTGGACCGAGAAGCGGCTCGAACGGCCACGAACGGCCGTCGCGATTGATCGCCAGCAAAGTTCGGCGCTCTGCGGGTTTCCGCACAACGCTCGGTTCATCAGGCGAGAGCAGGGCAATCACCAGAGAATCAGAAACCGTTTGGCCGCCAAAGCCGCTGAGCTGTGCGATTCCCTTCCCGGCAAGGCGCAGCGTCCAGTTTGGGAAGAACTGAGCTTGAGCGCGTCCAGCCACGTGCAGGCTTGAAGATTTCCCGAAGGCCTCCACGCTTTCATCGAGGTTCACGATGGAGCGCGGAGCCGTTTCGCCCCTCAACCAGGGCTCAAAGGGCGCTGTGCCTTGAAACCCTCCCAGCGCCATCTTGATTTGCATGCGCCAGCCCGCCGCGGCGCGCGTCAGTTCGCACTCCATGTCCGCCGGCAGGTTCGTGCCCGGATACCGAGCGTTGACGAGCGCGACGCGAATCAAATGGTCGCGCTGTTCCGTCCGCAGGCGGGGATTGCCCGCAAAGCGGCGGGTGTCAATCGCCCATCTTTCACTGCCGTCGAGCTTGAAGGCCAGGCGCTTGTGGCCAGGGACGAATTGCAGGCGTCCTTGCGGCCCGCCAAGCTTGAGGGGGAGGGTGGCCGCGGCCGTTCCTGCCAAACCCAGCATCTCCCGGCGCGTGAACGACAGCCGGGCCTGTGAGTCCAGAAGCTCGATGGCGGAAAGGCCGGCGCGCCGAACGCGCGGCAGACGGCGGGCGCGAAGCGCTGACAGGTTCAGTCGAGGAAGGCGCATAAGAATGCCTCCGTAGGATTTGGAATCCCTAAGCCAATTGTTTGGTTACTAAACTGACAATCTGTGTACTACCTGATCGGTCCGTAATATACACTGCGCGGCCGCAACATGCAATGCCTGAACTCGTACAGTAGATTAGTGACACATGGGTTCCTTTCTTTGGGGTGAGGATTGAGCGAGGAACTCCAGGGGAGTAAGGTAGCCGAGAGCCTGGTGAGGACGAATGGTGTTGTAGGTATGTTCCCAAGCGAGGAGTTGGCGGTTGAGTTCGGCGATGGGGAGCGAGAAGGGAGTGATCTCATAGAACTCCTCGGTATGGGTGCGGTCTTTCCATTCGGACTTCTCGTTCATGCTGTTGAAGATGGCATAGATAATCCGGTCGACGTTTTGGACGTTGACGAAGCAGGCCATGGGCCGGATGCGACGCCGCACCTCGACAAAGCAGCGCTCAATGAGGTTCGTGGTGCGCAGCCATGTCCATGGCAATCGCTCGGGATTATTGAACGGCTCCCTGCGGCTTGTGAGTTGGAACATGCCGCTGCGGATGAGCATTGACTTCCGGTGGCGGCACGTATGGCGTGTAGAAATGGTACATGACCCGCTCAGGCCTGGGCAGTTTGCTGGGAATCTGAAAGACCAAAGTGGGTAGCGGAGATTGCTCGAAATCGAAGCAGTCCTCCATGCCGTCGGCGTGAGCGTCGCGCTGGGTCAAAGGCGGAAGGTTCCAGCGTTCTTCGATGAACTTCAGCATCGAAGTGAAGTCGTAAGTGAAGTGCGAAACGTAGTCCGCTTTGGCGTAGGGAGAAATGATCAGCGTGGGAACTCGCGGCCCGTATCCGAATGCGTCGACGATGGGCGGCGGGACGTGGTCGTAGAAGCCTCCGTAATCGTCCCATGTCAGGAAAACCACGCTGTCTTTCCAGTAGGGGCTTTTCATCAAGGCGTTGATAATGCTGGTAACGTACCACATGCCCCTTGCTACTGGCGCCAGCGATTCCGGCGGATGCTCGCTGTCTTCAAAAGTGGGAACAATCCAGGAGACTTCCGGAAGCGTGCCGGCCTTGAGATCGTGGAAGTATTCTTTCAGGTCCACCAGGTTCTTCATCTTGTCGGGGTCTTCGCGAATTGCTTTGAATCCCGCCAGCGGATTCCAAAGGGAAAAGGTCTTCGGCGCTCCGAACCACACGGAAGGCAGGACGCCGAAAGTCTCATGATTGGGCGTCACCGGCCGGGTCTCAACGTAATACTTCCAGGAGACGTTTCCCTTGGTAAACGATTTGACCATGGACGCGAAACTGAAACCGCCCTTTTCGCCGAGAACTTCTTCGATCTGCTTGACGCTGCCAAGCCCGCCGATCAGTCCTCCCGACTGCGCCGCCACGGAATAAAGATGATTAGTGAGGCTCTCGCTCATCTCCGAGGAAAAGAATCGGTCGCAGAGCGTGAAGTGCCGGGCGTACGACCAGTAGTTCGGAATGTCACGATTGTCCAGATATCCCATCGTGAAAGGCGAGCCTTCCGCCCAGACAAACCCATCCATCCTGCCGCTGTCGTAGGCGGCGTGTTCGTCCTGCCACCCGTGATGCAGATCGTAGACGGGCTCTCCCTTGGGCATATGGAAGGGTTTGACGCACTTCTTGCTGCCGGGCGCAACCGGAACGCACGTGGAAGGAAGAAAGCCGTCCGCGCCGGGGTAGGTGCCGAAGTAACTGTCAAAACTATGGTTCTCCTGAATAATCCAGATCACGTGCTTGATCTTGTGGATTCCGGGGACCGCTTCAGAAGAAGACGCCTTTTGAGACTGCGCGGCTGTAGCCGGCATGGAGCTGGAAAGCGGCTTCTTGCGGGCGCTCGCGCACGTGGCAAAGGCCGCGCACAGGATGACCATAAGAGGTTTTGTTCGCATCAGGATCACCTCGCTTGCTGGATGGAATCTGCTGGGCTGTTTCCCGAGGGGGCATTTGGGCGCAGCCGGCAATAAGAACTCAACTTCCTGTTCCGCCGCTACAAAAGCGGATCATGTGTTTGCATTCTCCATTCGAGAAGGCGGTGGCGCAAGTCTTTTCTGGCATTCTCGGCGGAAGGATCCCGGGCGAGGTTATGCAGCTCTCCCGGATCATCGCGAAGATGGTAAAGCTCAGCGTAAAGCTCCTGCCCGGGCGCCACGTACAGGTTGTACTTCCAGTCGAGGGTTCTAATGGTCCGAATCGGGTTCACCCAGTGCTGTTTGCTGTAGTACTCGGCGAAAATCTCAGCTTCAACAGTCTCGCGAGGGTTGCTGAATAATATGGAAATGTCTTTCCCCGGCACGGGCGCGGGCAACGCGGTTCCGGCCATCGAACAGAGGGTCGGCGCCAGGCTCAGCGTGCTTACCAGCGAGTTGCTCACAACGGGTTTGGGAAACAGGCGCGGACAGGAAAAGGTGAGCGGCACCCGGAGAAGCTCGTCATACATAAACGGACCTTTGAAGGGCAGATGATGAGCGCCGCCCATATCGCCATGGTCGGAACTGTAGACGACAATCGTGTCCTCGGCGCGGCTGGCGGCGTGGAGCGCGCCGAGAATCACGCCCACGTAGGAGTCCGCTTCCTCAATCAGCTGGAGGTAGTAAGTCCGGTAGCGCAGCCAGTCATCCTTTCCCCACTTGAGCGAAACGCGGCCCTGGTCGCGCGTCAGGAACTGTTCCTGCGGCGGGGGCTTCAAGCGGAGATCGTCGTCAAAATTCTCCGGCAGCCTCACGCCCGGACGGACCTTGATCCGGCTCATCTTGCGGACGGCGGTGTACATGTTGTGCGGGATGTAAGGAAAACTGACGATGAGGAGCCAGGGCTCGGAGGATTGATTCCTGATCCAATCCGCGGCGGCGCCCGCAAGCTTCGCTCCGGAAAAGAAGCGATAGTCGTCAAACCCGTAAGCCCGCAGGCCGCAGTTATCGTTTCCGCCCGGACACCCGCTGGCGATGCCGTTGCGCAGGTGCCACTTTCCCAGATATCCGGTCTTGTAGCCCGCCTGCTGGAAGACTTTGCCGAGCGTGGGAATCTGGGGAGACAAAGCCCTGCCGAGCGATGACTTGTCGACATTGGTCACGACTCCGGCCTCGTGAGGATAAAGGCCGGTCAGCATTGCGGCGCGCGAGGCCGAACATTGAGGCGCCGTGCAGAACGCCCGGGTGAAGCGAATGCCGTGTGACTCGAGAACTTCCCGATTGGGCAGGCGCATGATGTGGCGCGGAATGTCCTCGCGCTCCTGGTCGGTAAGAATAATCAGGATGTTGGGCTTGCGGCTGCCGCCTCCGCTCGCCAGACTTGTGACGGGCGCAAGGCCCACCGCCAAGCTTCCCAGACCCGCAGCTAAAAAGTTCCTTCGAGACTGCCCGCGCGCGCTTTGTTCCTCAACCATGAGATCTCTCCCCGAACGAGGATATTCGCTTGCTCCTTTGCCTTGCCGCTTGGAGCCTTTGCGGCGCTCGTTTAAAGACCGCAGTGAAGCCGCAGCCCAAGCTCGCTGCGGCAGGGTTTTGCTTTGCTGCCGGCTAAATCTTGCGAGCCGCCAATCCTTTCCAGGCCTGGCGATAACCGCCGTCGGGATCAAAGGCGACCACCGTGTAAGCGCCCGGCTCCCGCACCAGCGGAGTGAACGATTCGCCGCTGATCCGCAGCGTGTAGATGACTTCTCCGCCGGGTTCACTCTGGACTTGAACCACCGGATTCGGGTGGCCGGGAGTTTCGATCGGATCCAGAGTCCACTCGGCCCCGTGCAACCCGTTATCGAGCTGCCGGACGGTTATCGGCCAGCCCTCATAGGGCTTTGCTCCGGGCTCGGAGGGATCCACCCATCGCGGCCACACCTCAATCCGCACCTCACGCGTCTTGCGGTTACAGCGCAGAATCGAATAGCCCGTTGCGCGGTATCGAAGCCCTTCAAGGCCCGGGCCAGGGTATTGGTGGGGATTCGCAACCGCAAGCACCGTGATGGGATTGCCGAAACGGTCGAGGTAGCCTCCCGTGTTTCGTCTGCCCGGCAAGGGATTCTTGCCCGGATTGGGCGGACACCAGCGGCGCGGCCAGAGGTTCGAGATCGCAGGCGTGCAAACTTCGTAGACGCCGTCGCGGAAAGTTTCCACGCCGTAATGCGAGGTTGTGCCCAGATGCTGATCGCCGCTCAGGTGCATGGCGAAGGCTTTGCGCCATTTGCGAATGCCGTCGTTGCGGCCGTGCTGGGGCCAACCGTCGGAGTCGTGATCGGCCATCATCCAGTCGTCCGGGGGATACTCGCCCACGGGCAGAATCGGCAGCTTGGGATCGATGTTGTCGTCCGGGTTGCCGGTGGGTGTGGTCTGGAGACAGGCAAAGCGAGTTTGCGAGACGGCGAACTTCATCCACACGCCGCCCGTCCAGTCCGCCGCCCAGTATTCGAGGAAATCGAGTTGGCGCTGGCCAAGCAGTTCCGCCGTGGGAACGTCGCTCTTGCGCGCGTCCCATCGAGGATCGGCTGGGAAGCCGTTGATGATGTGCGCCTGGGGTACCTGAATCTTGGGCGCAGATTTCCATTTGCGGTCTTCGAGGATGGCAAAGCTCAGCCCGCCCCAGCGCAGGTCCGTATAGTAGACCGTGATTCCCTGAAGCACCGGCGTGGGATCGAAGGGGTCCGGCAGGTGCGAGGTCTGCGTCCGCTGGGCCATGTTCACCCAGCGGGCAGGCATCCGGTAACCACCCGAATCCTGCGCCGCGTAGCCGCTGACGGGCAGGTTGGGATCGGTGGGCTTGCCGCCGCATCCCCAGAGGTTTCCGTGGAACATGTCGTGATCGTCCGGGATGCAAACGGATGGGATGTCGCGCGTGAGGTCGCGCACGCCCCAGCCGAAAACGTACCACTTGCGCAGATAGTCGAGCATGGAAGGAACCAGCAGTTCGGGATCGCGCGTGCCCATGGCTCCGAAGCCGCCAACGGGCCCGTAGACTTGGTCGCCCGTCCACAGCAGGACGTCAGGCTTGTGCGAGGCAAGATGGCGCGTGAATTCGGAGTGCGGAAAGCCCATGTCCCAGATGCAGGTTAGCAGCCCCACCGTGATTTCATTCTTCTCTTTTGGGTCTTTGCGGATCGTGCCCTCGTAGGTGTGCTGCCGAAGCTTGCCGGTCGAGTCCGGCAGGGCGTAAACCAGGCGATAAGGATGGTCTTTTGCGTCGTCCCAGGAAGGAACGCGGAAGACGGCGTTCCAGGCATCGGGATCGATCTCGGCGGTTGCGGCCGTTTTCCAACGATTCCCTCCGTTGCGAAGTTGCAGCCGGACTTGCCCAGGCGCGTCGCCGAGCGGCGGAAACTGCGCGGAGAGTTTGAGCGTGCCGCGGCTCAGGGTGTAAAGCGAAAACAGAATGGGTCCGTAAGCGCGTTCCGGGTGTGCGTCAACCTTGGTGCCGCCGAGCGTCCAGTCGGCGAACCAGAAACGCAGGGTGCCGCCTCGCTCCTGGTTTGGCGGATAGAACTGATAGCCGGTCAGTTTGCCGAGCGGCTGCGGCGTCTCCTCGACTTTGCCGGAACTCGCGACCAGCGCCACGCCCCCTGTGAGCCAGTCGGCGGGAACCTGCCGGGCTGTTTCGGCAAGTTGCTTGCCGCTTGGGTCAAGAACGCGCAGCGCAACCCTGTAGCCCGCGCGGGAAGGCTGGGCTTTGAGGTCGAGGCGCAACTCCTTGCCAAAGTTCACGCCTGGGGCCCCAGGCTCGACTTTGCCGATGAAGAGCCTGCCATTGGCCGTGCTGCCCGCGTTCATGCCGCGGCCGTGGATGGCGCGCGCGCGATAATCGTCTACGAAACTCTTGATGCCCACGCGGAAGCCGGCGAAACCCTCGTCGAGCTGCTGCGCGCCGCCTTCCATCCGCCCCAGGCGCACACTCATCGTGAGGGTTCCTTCGCGGGCCGCCACTTCGCGCGTCAACAGAAAAACGTTGCGATCGCCCCCGGCGCCGATGCATTCAAGGCGTCCGTTCCGAATTCTCCAGTCTTCAAGCGGATTGCTCCAGTAGTCCGGCCCGGGCCAAGGCCGCTCCGCTTGCCTGTGCCAGGCGCTCGAGAACGCCGCGGCGCTTGCTGCTTCGGCGCGTCCCGGGCCGAGCAGCGTCACGGCCGTGGCGCCAAGGGCTGCTCCACTCGACTGTTTCAGGAACGACCGGCGGTTGATTCGTTTCGTCACGGTTTCTATTCTCCTTCTGTTATGGGCCTGCGCCAGCTTTCGGAAACTTGTGAGCCAAACGCATCCTTGCCCTGCATCATCCGGCCCGCCGGTGAGCTTATCACGCAGCCTTGGGACATCGATGAAAAAAACTGTTGATGCGGTGCTTAAATCTCAAAGGGCGCCCATCCCTTTCGCTCTTGCACTTTGAAGCCGGTTACGCGATAGACCTTCTTGCCTGACGTTCGCGGGGAGACCGTCCCGCACGAACTCATCAACAAGATAAGCTTGGCTCGGGAACTGCACGCGGCAGAGTCCCGGCCGCTGCTGAAGGACGCAAGCGAACAAAGCGTTTTCGCCTCACGCATTAGCGCTCGCATGCCGATATTCGTCATGTTGGCGGAGGCTTCTATGACAAGAAAACTCGAGGCGATGGTTGGGAAATGCCTCAGATGGATGCGGAGGCGGACTCCCGGCGCGCTTTCCGGCCGGCTGGAGTTGCGGGAGATCGAAACAGTCGGGGACCGCTTGACCTCTCTCGAAGGTCAACAGGGCGCATCCTCTTCGATCCGTGGCGCTGAAGCCCCTGAGATTTTTGCGATAAGCGTTCCCGCTCCGAAGCAGGAGCAGGAAAGCCCGGTCTTCTTTTGGACCATGCTCAGCGTGATTGGCTTCGCCGAGAAGACCCCTGAAGGCGGCCGGCGCGAACCGCCGCAGAACCGCGGACGGAGAGGAAGGCTTCAGTGAGGCTTTGGTTAACCGAGGGCTTCCGGGCCGCCGGGCGGGCGAGCTTCTTCAAGCTTGCACTCTTGTTTCTGCTGGCCATGGCGGTTGTTTGCCCGGCGGCAAAGTCCCAGCACCGGCTGAACTCCCGGAGCTTGGATACGATTCCTCCTTCCGACCTGGCGCTTGAAAACATGAATTACGTTGCCGCTTCAGCGCAGGAAATCGAAGCTGTCCTGCGCAATCAGCCCGGCTTGCTGGTGGAACTTAAGCTTTGGATGGCCCGCGATGCCACCGACCACGGGCAACTGGTGGATGAAAGTGGAATGACCACCCAGGGAATCTTTGACCGCCTGGAGAGCGATCTTCGGTTTCGCGCCGTCGCCACGCGCATTCTCCAGCGCTACGGGTATCTCGGGCCCGAGGTTAATCCGAAATCGGAACTGGGGCAGCGCCGGCAGCTTGAGTTTCTGGCGGAACAGAAAAGGCTGCAGCAACCTCCCGATTCACAAGCGACTCCCGCTTTGGCCCAGCCGGAGCCCCCTGCCTATCCGCCCAACATTCCGAGGCCGCTCCGCCCGTATCGGTATCAGCAAGCGGAACCCTCGCCCCCCTCGCCGCAGTTGGGTCCCCGGCCGGCAACGCCGCAGAATCCTTGGAATGATACGAATTCGCCGCCGCGCCTTCAGCAGGCTGATCGATCTTTACCCTATGGTCGAAGCGGTGCAAACGCTGGGCTGCTTTCCGGCAACCTGGATCAGACCCGTGAAGACAACTCACCGGGTCGCCCCAGTTATGCTGAGGGCGCAAACGGCTTGATGGCTGCTGCTGACTTGCCGGCGCGCTCGGCAACGGGGATGGACGGCCAACCGAGCCGTACCGGGATTGAGCCGGACTGGCAACAGCGCGACGCGCTATTGCCGGGTTCTTCGGAAGTCCCCCGGATGCCGCCCGGGCGGGTTTCACCCTTCTACCACCAGCCCACCAACGGCACTGAGCCGAAGTTGTTGCGCCCGCCGATCGTTCACCGGGCGAATCCGTACTCGGACATTCCTTCGCTTTACGACCTCTATGAACAGGTATCGGCGCACTCTCCCAAGCTTCAACGCTTTGGGCTCGAGGTGTTTGAGAACGCGCCGCCGGAGACGGGCGATCTGCCCATGGACCTACCTGCGGGGCCCGATTACGTGGTGGGCCCTGGCGACGGGCTCGCGATCAGCCTGTGGGGGAGCGTTGCGGAGCGCCTGTACCGGGTGGTGGACCGTGAAGGGCGGCTGGCGATTCCGGAAGTGGGCCCGGTGATGGTCAGCGGCGACAGCCTGTCGGAAGTGCAGCAAAGAGTGCAACAGGTTTTGCGAACCCAGTTTCGGGATGTATCCGCCGACGTTTCACTGGCGCGCCTGCGCACCGTGCGCGTCTACGTGGTGGGTGAAGTCCGGTCCCCGGGCGCCTACGATATCAGCTCGCTTTCCACGCCTTTGAACGCTCTCATTGCGGCGGGCGGACCCTTGCCGGAGGGGTCGCTGCGCCTGGTGCAGCATTTCCGCGGCAAGAAGCTGGTGCAGAACGTCGATCTTTACGATCTGCTGCTCCACGGGGTGCGGACGGGCCTCGAAAGGCTCGAAAACGGCGACACGATTCTGGTGCCGCCGGTGGGGCCGGAAGTCACGGTGGAAGGCATGGTCAGGCGGCCCGCGATCTATGAGCTTCGCGGGGAGAAGACGCTCGCCGAGGTGCTCCAGTTGGCGGGCGGAATTCTTCCCACCGCCGCCCTGCGGCACATTGAGGTTGAGCGCGTGGTGGCCCATGCAAAGCGGACCATGCTGGGTCTCGACATTCAACATCCCACCGGCTCCGCGGCGGTCAACCAGCAACTTGAGAGCTTTGCGGTCCATGACGGCGACGTGATCCGGATCTTTCCCATCGCGCCTTACAATCAGGAGGCTGTTTATCTTGAAGGGCATGTCTTGCGGCCGGGACGCTATTCTTACCGCCCCGGCATGCGGCTCGCGGACTTGATCTCTTCTTATTCGGACCTGCTGCCGCAGCCGGCGATGGGTTACGCGGAAATCATCCGGCTCGATCCTCCCGACGATCACCCGGTTATTAAGAGTTTCGATCTCGCGGCGGCGCTCGCGCATCCGCAGTCTTCCCCCAAGCTCCAGGCGCTTGATACGGTCCGGATCTTCGGCCGGTTTGATTTTGAGAATCCGCCCGCGGTGACGGTGGGCGGGGAAGTGCGAGATCCCGGAACTTATATCACCTCCGGCGTGGCGCACGTTCGAGACGCCATCTACCAAGCCGGAGGCGTCACTCCGGACGCCTTGCTCGGCTCCGCGCAACTGGTGCGCAGCCGGCCGGACGGGAAGCTCACGATCCTGAGCCTGAATCTTGGCGAAGCCCTTTTGGGCGACCCGCATGAGAACGTGCTGTTGCGGCCGCGCGACCGCATTCTGGTGCAGCGCGACCCCTTGAAGTCCGATCCGCCGAGCGTCTACGTGGAGGGCGACGTACAACGTCCCGGGCGCTTTCCCCTGACCGCCGACCTGCACGTCAGCGACCTGGTGGGCTTTGCCGGGGGATTGAAGCGAAGCGCCGACGCGCGCACGGCCGACCTGACAAGTTACAACGTGCAGGGCTCCCACCCGAAAATAGGAAAGCATCAGGAAATCAATCTGGCAGAGGCGCTTGACGGCAAGCAGGATGCGGTGCTCCACGACGGCGATGTTTTGACGGTTAAGGAACTGCCCAACTGGAACGATATCGGGGCCTCGATTACGATTCGCGGCGAGGTCCGGCATCCGGGAACGTATGGGATTGCGCCCGGGGAACGGCTGAGCTCGGTGCTCGTACGCGCCGGCGGCTTCCTTCCGACCGCCTATCCGCAGGCTGCGGTTCTCGACCGCGGGGAAGTTCGCGCCCTTCAGCAAAAGAGCCGGGACAAATTGATCCAGGAAATGCGGCAGAATGCCGGAGATATCAAAACCTCCCTCAACGAGAGCGCCTCCGACCAGGCGGCGTTGCAGCAAGCGGCGTTGCAGCAGCACAAGCAGGTGCTTGAGGCCCTGCAAAGCGCGCCGATTACGGGACGGCTGGTGATCCATTTGAGCCGCAACCTGAAGGAGTTTGCGGGATCGCAAGATGATATTCCGGTGCGCGCCGGCGACACCCTGATGATCCCCAAAAGGCCGGATTTTGTGATTGTCACCGGGCAGGTCTACAACTCGAATGCCATCACCTTTGAACGGGGCAGGACGGCGGGGTGGTATTTGAGCCGGGCGGGCGGAGTGACCGGCATGGGAAACAAGAGCGCCATCTTCATCGTCCGGGCGAATGGTTCGGTGGTGAGCACGGGCGGGAACATGTGGTGGCACGGCGACGTGCTGTCGGTGCGCGTAGGTCCGGGCGACACGATTGTGGTTCCTGAAAAGCCCCTCGGCAGGTCAACGCTTTGGAAGAACTTAATTCAGATCAGCCAGATCGCGTCATCGTCGGCTATCGCTGCGGCCGTCGCCACTCGCTGATGAGAATTTTAGGAGCGTGGTAACTGAAATTATTGATCCTGGCGTTCCTCATGATGGCAGGTTTTACCGCGGGATTTGCCGCGAGCGCGCCCGCGCGAAATCCCTCGAAGGGCGATGCGGCCGCCCGGCGTCCGGGAGAGCGGGACTGGTGGGGGCAGGGCGGCAAATTCATGGCAACTGAGAAGCGGGACGGACAGGAACCTGATAACGCTCTCGGGCTTCCGCTGTTGAAGAATATCGCCGGGGACCAGAAAGCGATCTGGACGAGCCCGTTCCACCTGCGCCTGCGGGATGCCAACTGGCTGCTGCCTCTGGCGGGCCTGGGAGCGGCGCTGTTTGCAACCGACAGCGCCACCAGCCGCCACCTTGCCATTTCCCAACCGGGCATCCAGCAGAGCCGGACCTTTGCGAACTTCGGGGCCGCTTCGCTGATCGGGGTTGCCGGCAGCCTCTATTTGTGGGGCCGTGCCCGCCACAACGAGCACATGCGCGAGACGGGCCTGTTGAGCGGCGAGGCGGTCATCGACAGCTACCTGGCTGCGACTGCCGTCAAAATGGCCGCGGGCCGGGAGCGTCCCTACGTCGACAACGCCCAAGGGCGTTTCCGGAGAGGCGGCAGTTCTTTTCCGTCCGAGCATGCCGCGGCGGTCTGGTCAACGGCGGGCATCATCGCCCACGAGTATCCGGGGCCTTTGACCAAGCTGTTTGCCTACGGCCTGGCGGCAGCGGTCAGCGGGTCGCGCGTGACGGGCCAAGAGCATTTTCCTTCCGACGTTCTGGTGGGCAGCGTGCTGGGGCTGCTGATTTCCCGCGAGGTCTACCATAAACGCCACAATCCTGAGCTTTGGGGCTCCGCCTGGCCGATGCCCGGGCATGACCGTCAACGGGAGCGAACCCCCGAGAATATGGGCTCGCCCTACGTGCCGCTCGATAGCTGGGTCTATCCCGCCTTCGAACGCCTGGCGGCGCTCGGTTACGTCCGATCGGAGATGCTTGGCATGCGTCCCTGGACGCGGCTCGAATGCGCGCGCCTGGTGGCGGAGGCAAGCGACCGGCTGAGGGCCCGGGAAACGGATGCGCCGCTGGCCGGCCGCGTTGTCGAGAGCCTGCAAAAAGAATTTGCCGGGGCCCTGGCGCTGCTGGGCGGCGGAGGGAACCGCGCGATCGAGGTCGAGTCCGTGTATACGCGCTTCACGGGCATTGCCGGCATGCCGCTTACCGACGGTTACCACTTTGGCCAGACGCTCGAAAACGATTCCGGCCGTCCTTACGGCGAAGGATTCAACATGGTGGCCGGCTTCTCGGGCTGGGCTTCTTCGGGGTCGTTTGCCGCTTACTTTCAGGGTGAGTACCAGCATGCGCCTTCCGGGCTCGCGCTTCCGCTCCGAGCGCGGCAATTCATCTCGCAAGCTGACTACGGCCTGCCGCTCGCGCCGGCCCATCTTTACCCGGCGGTGGACCGGTTTGACGCGCTCAATGCCTACGTGGCGATGAACCTCGATAACTGGCAGGTGTCGGTCGGAAAGCAGAGTCTGTGGTGGGGTCCGGGGGAGGGCGGAGCCATGATGTTCAGCGACAACGCCGAGCCCGTGGATATGATTCGGTTCAGCCGCGTGTCGCCGTTCAAGCTGCCAGGCCCGTTCGCTCTGATGGGCCCGGTGAGGGCGGAGTTTTTCATCGGAAAGCAGAGCGGGGCCAACTTTCTCGACAGTCCGATGGGACTCGTCGGACAGTGGGGTGCGACGCTCAACCCTCAGCCCATTATTATCGGGCAGAAACTCAGCTTCAAGCCGACGCCAAATCTCGAATTCGGATTCGACCGGACGACAATCTATGGAGGGCCGGGCTATCCGCTGACCCCGCACACGTTTCTGAGAAGCCTATTTTCAACCAGCAACGACAAGGCCGGCTCGCCCAACAAACCCGGCGACCGGCGCTCGGGCTTCGACATGACCTACCGGTTGCCGTTCGTTCGGAACTGGGCGACCTTCTACGTCGATTCGTTTGTGGACGACCAGTTCTCTCCCGTCGCTTATTTCGACCGCGCCTGCAATAGCGCCGGGCTCTATTTCGCACGGCTGCCGGGCTTGCCGAAATTCGATCTGCGCCTGGAGGGAGTTTACAGCGACAGCCCCCTCGGCGGATTGTATGACCACGGGTACTTTTACTCGAATTACACCTGGCGCTACGGCTACCGGAACGCCGGCAATTTACTGGGAAGCTGGATTGGCCGCCAGGGGCAGGGCGAGCAGGCGTGGCTGACTTACTGGCGCACGCCGCGCAGCGATCTTCAGTTCCAATTCCGGCATGAGACGGTGGGCCAGGGATTTGTCCCCGGAGGCGGAACGATTAACGACGGTGGAGTGAAAGCGAATTTTTGGCTCCGGCCTGATTTGAGCGTCACCACGTTTCTCCAGTATGAAAAGTGGTCGTTCCCGGTCCTCAGGCCGGGGCCGCAATCAAACTTGACGACATCGGTACAACTGACCTTCTGGCCCCGTTGGAGTTTGCATTGACGGGCGGCGGAGCAGCCGGACTCGAAACGAATCGGAAACGTCCATGAAATCACCGGTCCAAACTCCCTACGAGCCTGAGAGGGAACGGCAGCCCGAAAGCTTTTTCCTCGAAGCCGTCAATGCCGAGATGGCGTCGGAGGCGCGGGAGCGGACGGCACGCCGCCTGCGCCGGCTCTGGAACGGGCGGCGCTTGCTGGTCCGAGCGACGCTGTGGGGGGTTGTGGGGACGGCTTTGGTGGCGCTCCTGATTCCGAGCCGTTATACGTCAACCGTCCGGTTGATGCCGCCCTCGCCCGGCGGGTCAGGGTCGCTTGCGGCAGTTTTGGCGGGCGTCGGGGGACAGGCGGGAGGAGGAGCAGCGGGCCTGCTTGAAAACTCCCTGGGACTCAAAAACTCCAGCGCGTTGTTCGTTGGGATTTTGAACAGCGACCGGGTGCGCGACGCGGTGATTGACAAGTTCCATTTGCAAAAGGTTTACGGCGTCGGCTACCCGGAGGACGCGCGAAAGGTCCTGGCCGAGGCGACCAATGTATCCGCCGACCGCCAGAGCGGGATTATCACCGTTTCCGTCAGCGACTTGAAGCCCTGGCGCGCAGCCGCCATGGCCCAGGAATATATCAACGAATTGAACTACGTGGTCAACCATCTGACCACGTCTTCGGCGCACCGGGAAAGCGTTTTCCTGGCGGAGCGCCTGGAGCAAGTCAAGGGCGACCTGGAAACTGCCGAAAAAGACTTTAGCCGGTTCGCAAGCACGAACACGGCCATCGACATTCCGAACCAAGGCAAGGCCATGGTGAGTGCGGCGGCGACGTTGCAAGGCAACCTGATTGGAGTGGAATCGGAGCTCGAAGCCTTAAGACAAGTCTATACCGACGGCAATGTGCACGTGCGGGCTGCTCAGGCGAGGGTGAACGAGTTGCGGCGGCAGCTTGACAAGCTTGGCGGGAAGGGAACGGACGAGAAAAGCGGCGCCGGCGAACTCTATCCGAGCATCCGGCAACTCTCCACGCTGGGCGTGACCTACGCGGACCTTCTGCGGCGCGTCAAAGTTGAAGAAGCTGTCTTTAAGACGCTGACTCAGGAATATGAAATGGCAAGGGTGGAAGAGGCGCGGGATATTCCCACGGTCAAGGTTCTCGACTCGCCGCTGGTGCCGGAGAGAAAGTCCTATCCGCCGCGCCTGGCGATGGCATTGGCGGGAGGCTTCCTGTCATTGTCGCTGGCCATGGTCTGGCTGATGGTTCGCGGGCGCTGGGATGAAGCTGAGCCGGCTGACCCGCGAAAGGTTCTTGCGCAGGATATTTATTCAACCTTGCGGGCGTATCCCCTGCGAGCCAGTCGAAGCGGTTTGGGACTCGTTCGATCCATCACCGACCGGGGGTGGCGGTGCCGCCTTTCAGGCCGCTCTCGTCGGGAAGACGAGCAGTAGCTGATTGAACATTTAGCTGTAAGTAATTGATTCATAGTTGGTTACTTTGATATCGGCGGCCAGCTGAGGGGGCGAAGCTGTATCGAGAGGCCAAGATGCAAGAACCTGAAATCGACCTGGGGCCGGGCCATTTGCCCGTTTCTGTGGCGGGATCGAGCCCTGGGTTCGCGTGCGAGTTCCTAACCCCCAAGTGGTACGCAGTTTACACCTGCGCACGCCACGAAAAGCGGGCCGCAGAACTTTTGGAAAGCAAGGAGGTGGAAACGTTTCTGCCCCTTTACGAGGCGCTCCATCGCTGGAAGAGCGGCCGGGCGCAAGTGCGGCTGCCGCTGTTTCCGGGATACCTTTTCGTGCGGATCGCTTTGGCGGACCGCCTCAAGGTTCTGGAGATTCCGAGCGTGGTGCGGCTGGTGGGATTCTCGGGGCAGCCCGCTCCACTGCCCGAAGGTGATATTGAAGCGGTCCGGTCGTGCCTTGGGCGCGGGCCGCGCTTTGAGCCGCATCCTTACTTGCCGGCCGGGCGGAGGGTGCGCGTGGCGCGGGGGGCGTTGGAGGGCCTGGAAGGAATCGTCATCCGCCGGAAGAGCCGGACGCGGCTGGTGGTCTCGCTTGACATCATCCTGCGGTCGGTTGCCGTGGAGGTGGAGGCAAGGGATTTGGAACCAGTCGATTTGACAAGCTGAACCTGGTAGCACCCGCACCTTTTTCCCGATTGCCGTCATCATGAAACGATTAGATCCGACGCCTATAGGCAGAATTGATATCATCGGGCTGCAAGTTGCCCGCAACACGGCTTTCAACGTGGTCGGTCGCATCGCACCCCTGCTGGTGGCCGTGGTGGCTATGCCCTATGTGATTCGTCACCTCGGGCCAGACCGTTTTGGACTTCTGGCCTTGGCCTGGATAGTGGTCGGCTATTTCGCGCTGTTCGATTTGGGCATCGGTCCGGCCACCACCAAGTTTGTCGCGGAACTGCTTGGCAAGGGCGAAATCGAAAAGCTTCCCGAACTGGTCTGGACCGCCCTCGCCAGCCAGACGTGCTTCGGCGTTCTGGCCGGCGTGCTGGTTGCGGCCGCTTCGCCTCTGCTAGTTGACCGCTTGCTCAAGATTCCGGTTGAGATTCATCCCCAGGCTCGCTGGGTCTTTCTGATTCTTGCCGCCGCTCTGCCCCTGGATTTTGCCACCGGCTCGTTGCGAGGCGTACTCGCGGCGTCGCAGCGTTTTGATCTTCTGAACGCGGTGGGAATTCCCTCGAGCGCCCTCAACTATCTCTTGCCCGTTGTTGCGCTTGCCTTGGGGTTTGGATTGCCTGCCATTGTGCTCTTCCTGGTTCTGGGACGAGCCGCCTCGCTTGCTGCGCTGGCCGTCCTTTGCGTGCGGCTCTATCCCTCCCTCGGCGCCCGCGCCTGCTTTAATCGGCGCCTCGTCCGACCTTTGCTTACATACGGCGGATGGGTCACGGTCTCCGGCGCCGTTGGCCCCATCCTGGCTTTTTTTGACCGATTCCTGATTGGCATGCTGATTTCTATCGCTGCGGTGGGCTATTACACGCCGCCTTACGTGATATCGAACAAGCTGGGCCTCCTTCCGGCAAGCCTCGCGGCCGCGCTCTTTCCGGCCTTCAGCACCTCGGCGGCACGCGGAGATGCCGAGTGGATCAGGAATGCTCTCGTCCGTTCTCTCAAGTTCCTGCTTCTGCTGGTGGGCCCCGTCGCCTTAATGTTGGTTTTCTTTGCCGGTCCATTCCTCATCGTCTGGCTGGGCGCAAGGTTCGCTGCGGAGGGTACGCTGGTCCTTCAGATCATGGTTGCTGCCATGTTTGTCAACTCCCTTGCCTTTGTCCCGTACCATCTGCTCTACGCCTTGGGTCGTCCAGACTTGCCGGCCAAATTCCACCTTCTCGAGTTGCCCCTCTGCGTTGGCTTGGACTGGCTACTGATCACGCGGTTCGGATTGACGGGTGCTGCTTTCGCCTGGGCCGTTGTCAACAGTCTTGATTTCATTCTGCTCATTACAGCCGCTTGCTGGCTGACGCGCACTTCGCCTCGATTGCTTGCGGGCAGAGACGTAAGGCGTAGCGTTGTATCGCTTCTGGCCCTGGCCGCCGGCCTCACCGTTCTCTGGGTCTCAACGCACACGCTCATCACTGGCGTGGTTTTCACATTGCTCCTCAGCGGTGGATTCCTGCTTGCTGCATGGCATTACGTTCTCGACCTGGAGGAAAAATGGCAGATCAGACTCTGGCTCAAGGTGGCACGGCAGTCTTCCGTCCTCGTCAGCGCCGGAGAGCAACAGTAAGTCAGCGTAGGATCGTATTTGCCTGCGGGCATTTCCGTGCTTCCTGGGGGAAAAGGCGGCACATTTCGGAGTCTCCGGAATCAGGTCTGCGGAGGTCTAAACCTGCTTCAATTTGGCGGATGGCACAATGAAGATGTTACTGACGCCTAGTTTTGTTGCTCGAAAGATCCTGGGCCGAGGACTTCGGGAGCGTTTCCGGAGGCGTTTCCCTCGAAGGGTGCCGGACTACGCTTCATACGCCTCCATCTCTCTCGGAAGGCACGGCCTGGAGATCGGGGGGCCGAGCGCAATCTTCGGAGCCCAAGGCAGCCTTCCCGTTTACGCCCGGCTGGATAGCTTGGATAATTGCATCTTTTCGGGCCAAACGATCTGGGAGGGATCTGTAGAGGAAGGGAAAACCTTCCTCTACGATCCGGAGAAGCCGCCAGGCAGGCAGTTCATTTGTGAGGCGACGGACCTTCGCGGGATTCCTGATGCGAGCTATGACTGCGTGCTGGCCTCCCACGTGTTGGAGCACCTGGCAAATCCGCTGAAAGCCTTAAGAGAATGGAAGCGCGTCTTGGGAAGGAATGGACTCGTATCTCTGGTCTTGCCCCATAAAGATGGCACCTTTGACTGGCGTCGCCCTACGACCACTCTGGCTCACTTGATTGAGGATTTCGATAAGAACGTTGGCGAGGATGACAGGACTCACTTGTCTGAGATCCTTGATCTCCACGACCTTACGAAGGATGAGGCAGCAGGTTCTGCTGAACGGTTCCGTGAACGCTGCCTTCACAACGATACAAACCGCGCCATGCATCATCATGTTTTTGACACGGCTGCTGCCGTTGCGATGGTCGATCATATCGGTCTCCAGCTACTACGGGTGGATCTTCTTAAACCATTCCACGTCATTCTGCTTTCGCAATCTTGCACCGGCTTCCCCGACAACAGAGCGTTTCTCGGGGTTAACGCCCCATACCGGCGGCGCAGTCCGTTTCCATCTGACCGTGCGGCCGCCTTACCCTGACAATTCTTTGCGCACATGCCCTTGTGGCTCCGTGGCCGCAGAGCTGGGAAACAGGCCCGCACCTAGGATCGCTGCAGCGACAGCTAATCCCGACCCTTTCCGATGAGAACTCTGAATAATCGACGCGGCAGGGTAAGAGAGCTAACGGCCTTCGGGCTGATCTTTTACACGCCCCGCCCTTGTCTTTTGCTTCCATTCTCAACCGGAATGGCTGGCAGGATACGCCCGAGGGCCTCGAATGGGTCGAGAACCTCTGTCATGATCGACCGTGGCTCCCGGAAGATTTACCTGAAAAGATTAAAGCCTGGGTGCAAGAAAACTCCGGTCCAGGCCACCTCGGGCGAGAGTTGAGGCGAGTGTCGTGACGAAGTCCGCTCCTTCGGTTGCAAGCGTTACTGTTTCCTGCAATGCCCAGGCAATCTTGCCGCGGCAAATGAGCGCTCTGTTGCGGCAGAGCCGGCCGCTTCAAGAGATCATCGTGGTGGACAACCACTCCTCAGACCGGACTTGTGAGATGCTGGTTGAAAAGTATCCGCAAGTCACTCTCCTAAGACTTGCTTCCAATCTGGGGGTTGGGGGCGGCTATCATGCCGGCCTCCAGTATGCTGCGATAGAGAAAAGACACGATTGGGTGTGGCTGCTTGACGATGACAGCGTGCCCATGGACGACGGTCTGGAAAACCTTTTGAAGGCACGGGACTTTCCGGAATGTTCGGGCGGAGACCTTGGTGTATTGGCGCCTGTGCCTATCCATCTTGGAAGCCAGCCCACCTGCCCCGGGCTGCTTTGGAGAAATGGCTGGATCGAACCTGCCTTTGACGTTTCACAGCAGGCCGTCCAACTGGTTGACGCTGTGATCTCATCGGGGAGCCTGATCGACCGAGAAGTTGTGGAAACAGTTGGCTTGCCGCGAGCGGATTTCTTTATGGATTTCGTTGACTATGAATACTGCCTTCGCATCCGCAGCCATGGCTACAAGATCGCTATGGTTGCCGGGAGCCTCCTCAGCCACAGATTAGGAAATGTAAGGACGGCAAGACTCCTAGGGCGATCGAGGAACCGCCTGGACTATCCACCCTGGAGAGAGTACTACATCAGCCGCAACCAAACTTTTACCATTTGGAATGACTACCCGGATTGGGAGAACAAAATGTTTGTCATTCGCAGCCTTCTTCGCCGCGCTGCGGGCATCATTGTTTTCGGAAAAGAAAAACGGGCCTGCCTTCGCATGATCCTAGCCGGCTTCAGGGACGGGCGCGCTGGAAAGTTGGGAATTCGATACCAGCCCAATGACTGACGCCTTTTACAGAAACGCCGCTTCAGCGCAAAGCACTTACAGCCTGCAGAGAGACCCCAAGATGAACACCCGGCAAGTTTCGCCTGCCACCACTGAGCCTCTGGTCTACATCATTCTTCTCAACTGGAATGGCTGGCCGGATACTCTGCAGTGTTTGGAGTCGCTCGGGAATCTTGCCTACACGAATTACCGCATTCTGGTTATCGACAACGGGTCAACCGACGATTCGGTTGAGCGGCTGAGGAATTCCGATCACGGGATCAGGCTGATGGAGAATGGAGAAAATTTGGGGTTTGCAAAAGCCTGCAACGTGGGCATCCGCGAAGCGCTTCGAGAAGGCGCCGAGTACGCGTGGCTGCTCAACAACGATACGGTGGTTGGCCCAAGTGCGCTTCGCGCTCTAGTCGGCCGTGCTGAACAGGACCGGCGGGTCGGAGGGGTCGGCTCGGTGGTTTATTACCTTGACAAGCCGGAGCAGGTGCAAGCCTGGGGGGGCGGGTACGTGAACTTCTGGCTGGGCCATTCGCGGCACTTCACGAGCCGCGTCAGCGAACAGAAGGTCGGCTTCATCACGGGAGCCAGCCTGCTGCTATCCGGGCGTGCACTTAGCGAAATCGGCCTGCTGGACGAACAGTTTTTCATGTACTGGGAGGACGCCGACTGGGCCTTCCGTCTGAAGCGGGCCGGCTGGAGGCTGGCGGTGGCTGAGAAGTCAGTGGTCTGGCACAAAGAGTCCGCGGCGGTCGGGCGAAGTAGCCCGCGGCTGGATACATACTTTAACACCTCAGCCGTACGCTTCTTTCGCAAGAACGCTCCGCTGCCGATGTTCTCTGTGTGGTCCGGTGTGGGCCTGCGCCTGCTGAAGAGGATGATCTTCAGGGATTGGGTGAGGGTCCGGGCGGTGTGGCGAGGCGTCCGAATTGCAAATGGCTGAAACGATGGTTTCACGGGAAGTTTCTCTGTGGGTGATTGCCGGCTCGATGGCAGTCTCGATCGCTTGCTACATCTGGCTGAGCAGGCGCGAGGAGAGCTATCTCAACATTCTGACGCCGGGCATTGTTATCAATATTCCCGCCTATTATCTCCTGCCCCTGGCTTACATGGGTTTGTTCGGCAAGGTGTTCGGCTCTGAGTACACGGCGTATGCCTATGTTTACGTCTATGCCACTCTGGCTGTTGAAAGCGTGGGCTTTGTTCTTGCCTATCTGTGGACAGGGCAGAAGATGATCCGCCTGCCGTTCGCGCTGTCATACCGTAATTTCACGGCGGCCGCGCTCGGGTGCCTGGGATTCGCTGTGGCGCTCTACGTTCCTGTGCTGGTGAAATTTCGGGAATATATTGCGGACCCAAGGGAGATTTACCGCCTGACGCACACGGGATTTGGGTTGGAGACCTATGTTTCCAGCATTCTCGGCCTTCTCGCTGTAGTGTTCATCCTGTTTACACACCGCCGTTGGTTCGTCAAATGCTTCGTCGTCATTAGCGTTGCCGGACTCCTCTGGCTTCACGGAAGCAAGGGCCAGGTTCTCACCTTGGTTTTTCTATTGCTCCTTTTTGGGGCCTATGTGAAGGGAAAGAAGGTCGGTTTTCTAGGGGTGCTCATGGGTGGCCTGGGGGTAGCGGGGATGGTGCTTGCCTTGTTCGCCTTAACCATGCAGTTGGGGGGAAGCGCCATCTCCACTCTCGAGACGATCAGTTCGTATTCGGATTTCACTCAGAACGCCATGCTGGTGATCGATTCACGCCTGCCGGCGCAGGACGGGCGCCTTACGCTCGAAGCGAATACCTACGCGTTGGTTCCGCGCGCCTTGATGCCCGGCAAGCGCAAGGATTTTGGCACCTTCTACCTGGCGAAGAAGTTTTATCCCGCCTGGTATTTTGGCGATACGGGGTCTCCAGCCTTTGGAATCGGAGTGCAGTATGCCGATTTCGGATGTTTTGCGGTGCTTTATCTGCTGCTTTTCTCCTTGCTTCGAGGGTGGTTGGCGAGGATTTTTGTCAACCGGCTGAAGCTGACAAGGCATCCCGCAGATTTCGTGATCGTGGCTTTCCTGGCGGGGGTTTCGATTTTCCCCATTGGAGGCGTGGGATGGTTATTTCCTGAAGCCCTTGTCGTGGCGCTCTTGATCAGATATCTGTCGCGCCTGGGGGCCCGGCCGGTGTTACTCGGCGGCCATGCTGGAGAACTGAGCCATGCCTGAACGTACTCCTGACAACATGCTTTTAGGGCAGGGGCTGTCTCAAAACAGCGTTTCGCGGCGTGAGGAAGGCATCCTTTACGACGCCAGGTGGATCGGCCGGCATGGAATCGGGCGGTTCGCAGATGAAATCTCCAAGCGTCTCTCATCGCTCGTTCATTACAAGGAGCAACGCCCTCCCTGGCACCCGGCGGACCCTCTTCTGTTAAGCGCAGAACTGTGGTTCCGAAAGCCGAAGGTCTTTTTCAGCCCGGGATATAACGCTCCCCTAACTTGTCCGGGTCCGTTTGTATTCACGCTTCACGACCTTCACCATCTTCGTGTTCCGGAAGACTCGAGCATCGCGAAACGCGCTTATTACCGGCACATTATCCTGCCGGCATGCCGCCGCGCCGCTTTTGTCCTTACCGTTTCGGAGTACTCGAAGCGGGAAATTGTCGATTGGGCCCGCGTCAGCGAAGAAAAAGTGATCAACGTGGGGAACGGCATCGGTCCGCCCTTCGTTCTGGACGGACCGAGGCACGCTCCGGGCTACGACTATCTGCTTTACGTGGGCAGCAGGAAGCCTCACAAGAACCTTTCGCGCCTTCTCCACGCCTATGCAATTTCAGGGGTCCGAAAGGATGTCCGGCTGGTTCTGGTGAGTGGATCATCGGACACTGCGCTGGAAAGCGAAATCGCACGGCTGGGGCTTAGCGGGGAGGTCTTGTGCAGAACCTGCACCTCGGATGATGAATTGGCTGGTCTTTATCGGGGTGCCGTCGCCTTTGTGTTTCCGTCGCTCTACGAGGGGTTTGGCCTTCCGCCGCTTGAGGCGATGGCCTGCGGAACTCCCGTCCTGGGGTCCAAGGCGGCGGCAATCCCTGAGATATTGGCTGACGCCGGGTTGTTGGTCGATCCCTTAAGCGTGGAGGAGATTGCCGACGCGATTCGCCGCTTGGTGCGGGATTCGGCCCTGCGCGAGAGCCTGCGCCGGAAAGGCCCGGAGCGGGCCAGGAAATTCACTTGGGTTGATTCAGCCCGCAAGATTTTTGAGGTTCTACAGGCGGCTGCGTCGAACTGACCGGCGGCGCCGGAGCGGGCAACCGTTTCGCGGCATTCCTTCAACTCTGGTTTCTATTTCTTCGAATTGTTCAATCCTATTGCTGCGCAAAACCAGGAGTCCTATGCCCCTAAGTTCAATTTTGGTTCTTACAAAAAACGAAGAACGCAACATTGCAAGATGTCTCACAGCAGTTCTTCGCCAAACCGCTATCGGGGAATCCGAAATCATTTTGATTGATTCGGGCTCGACTGACCGGACGATGGAGATTGCATCCACTTTCCCTGTGGAAATCCACTGCATTCCTGCCGGGAGCTTTCATCACGCCCGCACGCGGAATTACGCAGCCAGCCTGGCGAGCAAAGAGTATTTGGTGTATCTCGCCGCCGACGCCTGGCCAGCCACAAATACCTGGCTTGAAAACCTGCTGGCGCCGTTTGCTGACCGTGGCGTGGCAGCGGTTTACGGCCGGCATCTTCCCAAAGAAGGAGCCACAGTGGAAAGGCGGGCAACCCTTGCCAGCGTCTATGGTGAAAAACAGATCACCAAGGACATGGCCGCGAAACGGGATTTGGGTTACCGCTGCTATCACCTTTCCACGGTCAACGCGGCCCTGCGCCGCGAGGCATGGTCCGCGACGAAGTTTCCCGAAGATGTCAAAGTGTTCGAGGACATCGCAATCGGCAAACGCCTGATCGACGCTGGCTGGAAAATTGTCTACGAACCTCATGCCGAGGTTTACCACTCGCACAATCATTCTTCCGACGCTCTTCTCAAGCGCTATTTCGACCTGGGTGTTACCTGGCGGCGTTTGGGGATGTGGGACGCCGAGGTGAGGGCCTCTTTGGTAAGAGACGCTTGGCGCGTGGTGTCGGGAGGAAAGCGCCCAGCGGCAAAAGATCGTCGGCAATCCAGCCGATATAGCTCTTTGAGCCTTGCAGCAGCCAAGTACCTCGGAATCTCCCTGGGACTGAACGAACGGCTTCTGCCTCTGAGCCTCAAGAAGAGGCTGAGCGCGTTCCAGTTGTTTGACTGATGTCCAGGGGAAACCGCGCAAGCGTGCGTTGAGGAATTACAGGAGAATTTTATGAAACTGAAAGTTGAAAGCCGACCGCTCGCGGACATGGCGGTGCTTGTGCCTGAGGTCTATGAAGACCCGCGTGGTTTTTTTATGGAGACTTTCCGGGCGGACCAATTCCAGTCGCTGGGGCTTCCGGGGGAGTTTGTGCAGGATAACCATTCGGGCTCAGTGCGTGGAGTTCTGCGGGGAGTGCATTTCCAGTGGGACCCGCCGATGGGAAAGCTGATGCGCGTCACGCGCGGGGCGGCTTTTCTGGTGGGTGTGGACATTCGAAAGGGTTCGCCGACCCTGGGAGCGTGGTTCGGGCTGGAAGTCTCGGCCGAGAACCGGAAGCAGGTGTGGGCGCCGGCTGGATTTGCCCGGGGCTTTTGTGTTTTGTCGGACTACGCCGAGATCCAGTACAAGTGCACGGGAATCTACAACTCCCAGGGAGAGTCGGGCCTTCGCTGGGATGACCCTGAAATCGGCGTCGAGTGGTCCCTTTCCGACGTTCTTCTTTCTGAAAAGGATCGCAAGGCGCAGTCGCTTGCTGAGTGGCTGGCGTCGCCCCTTTCCGAGAATTTCAAGTTCTAAAACGAAAACTTCCATCGAGGTGATGATCATGAAGCTTCTGATTGCCGGAGGCGCCGGCTACATGGGTTCCGTTTTGATTCCCAAACTGTTGGATCGCGGATACAACGTGGCCGTCGTGGATCTGTTCTGGTTTGGCAACCACCTGCCGGGAGAAGTCGATATTCTCCGCAAAGACATCTTTGATATTGATGCGGAGGATCTTGCAGAGTTCGATCAGGCCGTTTTTCTCGCCGGGCTCTCGAACGACCCGATGGCGGAGTATTCACCGAGCAAGAACTTCATCTACAACGCCGCCACGCCGGCTTATCTGGCTTACATCGCCAAAAAAGCGGGGCTCCGACGCTATGTCTACGCCAGTTCCTGCTCCGTGTACGGTTATACCGACAACGAGCTTTTTGACGAGAGCCGGCCCGTTTCTTCTTCTTATCCGTACGGGATCTCCAAGCTGCAGGGTGAACAGGCGGTGATGAACCTGGCGGACGAGCGGTTTTCTGTGATTGCCTTACGCAAAGGGACTGTTTCGGGCTACAGCCCGCGCATGCGCCTCGACTTGATCATCAACACCATGTTCAAGACAGCGGTTTGCGAACGGCGCATCATGGTCAACAATCCTTCCATCTGGCGGCCCATTCTGAGTATTGAAGACGCCGCCAATGCCTATATCCGGGCGATCGAAGCGAGTCCCACGATTTCAGGAACCTTCAACATTGCTTCAGGAAATTACACGGTGGGTGAGGTGGGCGACCTTGTGCGCAGGGCGGTGGAAGAGCATCTGGGTTTCAGCGTGCAATTGACGATTAAGCACCTTGAAGACTTCCGGAATTACAAGGTGAGCGTGGAGAAGGCTGAAAACGTCTTGAGCTTCCATCCCGACCACAACGTCAAGTCGATTGTGGGTAACCTGGTTCAACACATGGACAGATTCCAGGATTGGGACAATCCGCTCTATTACAACATCCTGGCGCTGAAAGCGATGGACCGGGAAGCAACCCTGGCCCCGGCAGGAATGGCGACGACATGAGGATTATGCTGACTGGCGCACAGGGCCAACTCGGATCCGACCTGCACCAAGCCCTTCAAGGCCGAGGGTACACCGTGCTTCCGCTCAACCACGCGGACGTTGATGTTACGGACGCGGCGCAGGTGGATGAAGCCATCGTGAAGGCCCGCCCGGACGTATTTATCAACACGGCGGCGTTTCATAAAGTCGAAGAATGCGAGCGCCAGCCGGACGCGGCCTTTGGCGTAAACGCCGCAGGCGCCCTGAATCTTGCCAAGGTTTGCGGCAGGCTGGGGATTGTCCTGGTTCACTTCAGCACGGACTATGTGTTTGACGGCAGCAAGCCGCAGCCCTACCTGGAAACTGATTTGCCTGCTCCGCTCAACGTCTACGGAGCGTCCAAAGTGGCCGGAGAACACCTGATTGCGGCGAACCTGGAGCGCGCCTTTGTGGTGCGGACGTCGGGACTTTACGGGCTGGCGGGAAGCAGCGGCAAGGGCGGAAACTTTGTCGAGACCATGCTCAGGAAGGCCCGCGAGGGCAGCCCCATTCGGGTGGTTGACGACCAGGTGTTGACGCCGACGTCTACCCGGGACTTAGCTGATGTGGTCTGTCAACTGTTTCCGACCGAAGCGTACGGGCTTTACCACGTCAGTTCCGAGGGCCAGTGCTCCTGGTACGAGTTTGCGCGCAAGATTTTTGAACTTCAAGGATTCCGGGTGGACTTGCAGCCTGTTGCGACCAGCCAGTTTCCCAGTCCGGCCAGGCGCCCTGCGTATTCGGTGATGAACAAATCCAAACTGCGAGGGGTGGGACTTGTCATGCCTCCTTGGGACGTCTCGCTCAGCCGTTACCTGAAGTCCCGGGCAATGGCGCAGGAGTTTGCGCCCGTTGCCGGGGGACTGAAAAACCCTGCCGCGGCGGTGTCCTAGTCCTCTTATGGGCAGCCTGTTTCTGCTGTTTTTCCGTTCGACATGCCATAGGTCCGTATGATTCGGCGACACCTTAATCGAACGCACTTCTGCCTGCGGCTGACAACGTTTTTGCTGCCGGCCCTGGCTTTTGCGATCGCAGCCTACCTGCGTTTTGACGCGAACCTCTTTTCGCAGGCCACCAATGGCGTTGATTCGAGCCCCTACTTTGCATTGCTGTTGCTGGTGACGGTGGTCTGGGCCATGGTGGCGGAACATTACGGCCTTTGCACGGTTAAGTATCTGTTTGCGCCGGGTGGAAAGACCCCAAAAAGTCTTCTCGCCTGCTTTGTGATGTATGCCGCCGTGCTTGCCATGATGTTCTTTTACCGTGCCGAGAGTTTTTCCCGTCTCTTTATCGCTCTCAGCGCTGTCACGCTGGTCCTTTTGACCATCTTCACGCGGGTGGTCTTCAGGGTTATCTGGCACCGGCAGCGTCGTTGTGAGCTGAATTGGATCAAAATTCTGATCATCGGAGCCGACGAATTTGCCCGGCAGGTTGCCCGGTCGCTGACCTGCGGGGAAGTCATGCCTTGTCGTACGGTGGGGTTTGTTTCCTTGCCCGGCCAGAAGGCGGCGGAGTTCAAGGCTCCTGTCTACACGATGGAAGATCTGGAGACGCTGGCTTCGAGAAATGGCATTGATGAGGTCATCCTGGCTCTTCCGCTTTCCCGCTTTGCGGAGATACCTGCCCTGATGACCCGGTTGGAACCTCTGTGCGTTCCCATCCGTGCGACCTTGGATATGGGGGAGGATATTTTTGTCCGGGAAAGGCTATTCGATCTTGGCGGGATGCTGATGCTCGACCTGAATTCGACTCCCGCGGAGTCGATTACCTATTTCATCCTGAAGAGGGCCTTCGATCTGGTTTTCTCGTTTGCGGCGGTGGTGGTGGTGGGGCCTTTGATGTTGCTGATTGCCGCCCTGGTCAAGCTGACCTCCCCTGGCCCCGTGCTGTTTACTCAGGATCGCGTGGGATTAAATGGCAGGATCTTTCGCATCTACAAATTCCGCACCATGCGGCAAAGCGCGGCGGATGAAAGCAATACGCGCTGGACGACTCATAACGACCCTCGACGCACCCGGCTGGGGAGCTTCTTGCGTGCCACCAGCCTCGATGAATTGCCCCAGTTTTTCAACGTTATCGGAGGCGATATGAGTGTTGTCGGGCCGCGTCCCGAACGCCCGTTTTTCGTGCAGAAGTTCCTGCGCGACATCGCGCTTTACAATAGCCGGCATTACTTGAAGGTCGGCATCACCGGGTGGGCGCAGGTGAATGGATGGCGCGGCGACACTTCCATTTTTAAGCGGCTTGAGTATGACCTTTATTACCTGCGAAACTGGAGCCTGTCTTTTGACCTGCAGATTATCCTGCTGACCCTCCTGCGGGGCCTCTCCAATCGAAACGCCTACTGATCTTAGACTCACGGAACTCAAGGGTGACCGGGACTGAAGACGAGTGGTCCGGAATGGGTTCTAATTTGAAAAATGCGGGTTTCGGGAGTTCGTTAGGCTTCAAGCGACTCAGGGTTAAGCGACAAAAGCCTGTTCCAAGCCGCTTTGAAAGCGCCGGCTGAAAAATCCTTCTCAATCGTTTCACGAGCGCACTTCCCGAGGCTTCGAGCGAGTTCGCGATCGGCGATAAGCTGTTTTGCGCGCGCCACGGCTTCTGAGGCGTTCTCTACGAGGAACCCGTTCTCACCGTTTCGGATCAGGGTTGACGGGTGTCGCAGCGCAATCACGGGCATTCCCGACGCCATGGCTTCGAGTACCGCCAGGTTATAGCCGTCTTCAGGTTCGCGGGTAAGGTTCAGATAGGCCCTGGATTGACAATAAGACGACCGCAAATCGTTCCAGTCCCGTGAGGGCCGGCACCCTGGAATTTTGGGATTCTCGCCAAGAATCCTGACGGGAACCTGGGAACGGATCTCGAGCAGTTGGTCAAACGCGAAATGCCCCCGATGGAGCATATTGCCCACCACCAGCAATGAGGGTTGGCCGCCTTCGTAAGGCCCCATTTCATCCAGCGCGATTCCTTGGTCGATTACAGTCCCCTTCAAATCCCAATCTGATCCGGCGTGAGCGGAAATGAACACGACGCGTACTAGTCCCAAGCCGACCAAGGGCCGAAGAGAGATGTTAGCGTACACTTTCTTTACCAATCTGCGGAAACCGATCTTGCTGAATTCGAGCCGGCCTCTTCTGCCGTGGATCACCTGGAAGTAAGGTTTGTGGTATCGAAGGCAGTAGGGGAGAAACCTGGCGACATCGCGCCGAATATCATGCCCGACGACAGCGTCGAATTTAGAGAAGTCCCCTCGGGCGGTTTTCCAATCGGTCAGTTCGAAGTTGCCGGGCAGAGGACGGTTGCCATGTACCCACTTATTGAGAAGCGACCAGTGGTGCCCTATCTTCGACAGATTATAAAGATAGCCCGTGTGCCGGTTGACGGTAAGGATATTAAGATTCGGAATTTTTCCCATATTGTTTCCAGTCCGGTTTTCGCCGGGCAATCCTGCTTGATTGGCAATCCGACGACCAACTTGGCGCCGCTCTCCCCTATGCGCCATCAGCGCAACCGCACCTTGCGATAGGGGGCGCGCATCCTCAATTGAAATCTGCGACAAGCTCAATGGAGCGGCTATCTTACACCGCTCACGGAAACGTTGCTCATAAGCGGAAACAACTCGCGCAGTCGCGAAATCATTCACTCGTTCTGTAGTCGCGGAGACAAACCTTCGCTCATGTCTGGGGGACCCTGGAAACCCTTCTGCCAAGCGAAGCGCGGTGCCTTCGAGCCACCGGCAACAGGAAAAAAAAACAAAGCGGAAGAAGCAAGACCAAAGGCGGAACGGCGGCCAGGAAAAGGGACTCAAGGGTTACCAGAATAGTTCCGGTGCCGCTGACCGACATGAGGTAGCTGAGAATAGCCCCCCAGAAAATGAGCATGACGATGTTCATCGTTTCTTGACGCAAAAGATACCGGTGAACCCAGCCAAATATCATCCCTTGAAGCAATGAATACAACAGCAGGCCTGCCAGTCCCCACTCAGCATATCCTGTGCCGTACAGCATCAACCCTGCGGACAACCCCGTGGCATTGGTTGATTGGTCGACCATAAGGTCGAAAATATACTCTGAAAGCAGCGGTGTCTTAGGCCGGCCCCTTACTTGGTCTTCAATCCGTTCGACCTCACGATGGAAGGCTCCGCCGCGCATCGGACCGAAACGATTCATGTACTTGAAGATGAAGTCCACCGGCGCCGAGGCCTCCGTCGTAAGCCGATCGGAGTAAATCTGATAAATTTCTTGAGCCTGCCAGTGTCCATGGACCGACACCTGGCGAACCGCAACAATTGCAGCGGATACCGGGACGACAATGACAATCAGCGGCAATAGGGATTTCCAAAAATTCCGCTTCTTGTTCATGTAAAAGAGCAAAATGTTAAACCAGATAAAAACCATGATGGCGGCGGCTTTAGAAGCCAATAGCGCGTCAGCGAGTATTGCGAGTCCCAGCCCCATATACATCATGCCCTTTGCGCCGCGGGATCCTGTCTGTCGATGCACTGCCCAACCTACAAGCGCCAGGCTTGCATAACAGCCTGGACCGAACACTGTCATGAGGCGATTAACGATACCGCTGGTGGACGTAACCCAGCCCAGGGCAGGGAAACTCGACAGGATAGGAATTCCGCGCTCGCTGAAAAAAACACACGTAACAAAAGTCGCCGCAAGAAGTGACAGAAACAGTCCGACATTCAAGGGCAGGACCGGAAACAGCAACTTAATCCTGGTGCCCTGAGGAGGTTTGCCCGGCTTGGAATTGGGTTCTGGAGGAGTGCGGTTGTCTTTGCGGTCTTCGGTCTTGCCGCTTTTCCCGGAACGATAGGAAATAAGAAAGTCGGCCGCAAGAAGGCCTGCGTAGAATGCTCCGAAAGCGACGGCCGCATAGGCATAGGAATTGCCTCCAAACTCGGCATGAATTCGCAGGAGTCCCGCATATTGGCACACGAAAAATGCCGCCCAGAAAAATGGGAGGCAAAAAACGTTTCGGTACCGGCGGACCACTAGGGCCACGATGGCTGCGACAAAGATGGAAACAATGATTTCAATCACTTTGGTTTCCTAACAGGCTTCGCAGCTTGCGTCATCCTCAAACTCAGAAGATCGAATGAAGTTGTGCGGCATGCTGGATTTTCACGCCATCGGTTCCAGCCATCATTTCGCGCCAGCGGTGTCCGCTGGGGGGGGATCCCCGAAGCTTTCCTCATGGGGCGAATCGCTTGCCAAGTCGGCCGAAGACTCCATCAAAAACCGCGCGGCAGACAACTTTGCACCTTGCCAGCGGATGATCATAGAAAAGGATCGTTGCGCCGACAGACTTTATTAGAAGCATAACCGGAATAATAGGCGCAATCCAAGGTTTCGAGTACTTTGTCCTAACGAAGGTTTCGTTCCGGATGAAGTAGTAGAGCCTCCAGGCGTGTGAGGTTGGTATTCCCGAACCTTTTTTGGCGATACCTAAAAACTTGCTCTTCGATGGAATCGGTACGCCATGCCGATGGATAACCTTGCTGGAGGGGACCAAAAACATTTTGAATTGCCTGGAAATGCGGTAGGTGAATTCCAAGTCGTCCCAAAAAATAAAGAGCTCTTTTAGCGGCAGTCCGACGGCGCTTACAGCCTGGTTCCGGATCATGACAGCCAGGAACCCCGCTGCCTGAATAGAGATTGCAGGAGATTCCAGCGAGGCTTTGCTCACGGCCGGGAGAAAGCCCATGGTCCGGCTAAACCGCCGGTAGTTTCCGTCGCCCACAGGAATCCAGCCGACGCCATGCGGGGAAGCGGTCATGATGGAGTTGATATGCTCGTAATTGGACGTCTGATTCGGTGGCCTCGCCTCCAGCACTAGCGACGCTAAGAGCCCGACGGAGGGGTCCTCAAATGCGGGGGAGTTGGCTAAAGCTTTCAGGGCGTCTACTGCCGGCTCGACGTCGTCGTCCATCACCCAGATCCACTCGTACCCTTTTTCGTGCGCCAGCCGAATCCCCTCGTAGTACCCGCCCGATCCGCCCAAGTTTTCTTGAAGCCGAATGTGGGTGACTTTCCCCTGGTACTTCTGCTTTAAAATATCCGGGGTGTTGTCGGTCGAGGCATTATCGATCACCAAAATCGCATCGAGCGGACGATCTTGATGGGTAAGGGCCTCGAGACACCGATCGAGCAGAGCGCACCGGTTGTAGGTGACCACTACGGCGGCAATGCGAGGCTTGCTGCTAGAATTTTCCATGGACGACTCTTTCCGGTTCATCAAGCACGATATGGTTAATGGCTTCCACGCCCATCATCACGGAATGATCCATATTGCCGACTTCATAGCGCCATGCTCCGAAGCGTCCGCGAGAATAAATCTTTTGCAGCAGAAGCGCAGGCTGGATAACCTCCAGCGCTGCGTTGCGGTCGAGCGTCGGGATGGGATAGGAGTACGGTATTTCCCGAGTGTACCTTGAAACCACCAACTCCCGGTCCGCCTCTTCCAGCAAACCTTCCCGGATCAGCCCCGCAAGGGTCTGTTCCATAACCTCCTCGTGATTTATGCGCGCGCCCACGGGACAGGAGACTTCACACATGAGGGAGCTGTACTGTTCCACGTTACCATTTGGAACGTTGAAAGGCGAGTAGTTCGAAAAAAAGGTGGCTCGATAAAACGGAATCTCCGGGGCCGGGAAGTAGACCCAGCATTTTGTCGTATCGAGCTTCTTTTTCAGGCCGATTCCAAGGACCAGCAAATTGTTATGCCGAAGATGGCCCCCGGCTTCAATCAGCCGATTATCCGTTGGTTTCAGGATGTTGACCAGAAGGTCGACCGGCATCGTGTTAATCAGCATGTCGAAGTTATCGCCGGTGCCGTCCGCGAAAGAGACCCTTTTGCGTTGCGTGTCAATTTCCACCAGCTCCTTGCCGGGTTTCACGTGATCGCCCAGGTGTTGCCCAACGCGGCGGTAGATTTCACCCGTTCCGCCATGCAACGGGAACTTAAACTTGCTGTTGGGACCCCAGCCCAGGTCGTCCTGCTCACAGACAACGTTTTGGAGCAAACGTTTGAAGTCGACCACGGCGACGCGTTCTGCAAGCCACTCCTTGGACATTTCCTCCAACGGCGTCGTCCATACCTTGGAATTGTATGGAAACATGAAGTGAGCGGCGATTCCTTCGCCGAATGTCGCTACAATCCAGTCACGAAAGTTTCCCGCGCGGCCCGCGTCTGAAGCTCCCCAGGCCTGGGCGGCGCCCAGCAAGCACTCAAGCTGGGCCTGTTTCGGAAGATAGCGGAGATTGTTCTGGAAGGGATACGGAACCCAGTTTCCTCCAGTGACAATCCAGCTTTCGCGGACGCGCTCGTGAATTTCCTCCCCAAGGAACTTGTCGATTAAGCGATCGTAGTAAGGGAAGTGGGAGAAGATGACATGGCCACCCTCATCCCAGGTAAACCCTTGTTCATCCACAAACGACGAGGCGTGCCCGCCCACATAATTGTGACGTTCATATAACACCCAGTTTTCATAATTAAGTTCGGCGAGCCTTAGGCCAGCGCCCAGGCCGGTTGGTCCTCCCCCGATAATTACAATCCGCTTTGACATCGTCCTCTCCATTAACTCACTCGCCACGCGGAAATACGGTTGGCTCCCTTAAGGGTTTCCAGATTTCACGTTTCTTCGTCACCTGGGACTGCCCTTTTTAGCTGCTGCCAACAGTGCGTGGCAAGCGAAACCTGCAATTTTGATTGAGTGACTACCCAAACGTTCTCCCGGCGGGAGAACGCTGGGGTTGGCGCGACGGCCAACCCGTCACCCAGCAATCCCGCCGTTTTATAATTTTTGATGGAACTGGACGTCCCCGGCGGTATCCCCATTGTATACCGAGAACCTTGGCCGAGCCTACTCAGACGACATCGACCCGGGGCAAGGACGACCCCAGATTATGGCCATTGCCCATGAAGGCAGCAGCCGTGGGAGCTTCAACAGTCAAGTCAAAGGACTTGCTCTGTGCCTCCTCCCTCAAGGTGGCGGGATGCTTTGCCGCCCTTGTTATAAATCAAGCACGATACCGAAATACGAGTAGCGAGCGAGGGTCTACTTGCCTTCCTTCATGGAGCAGTTTCCCGGCCGTTCATGGGGGAGGAGCCTGCTTGGTCTGCCCATTTGGGGCGCCAACAGCAAGGGATAATTTTCAGTTGACACCTACTGGGATGCATGGGAAATTCATCCGAAGACCTTTTGGAGGCCACGCGGGCATTCTATCCGGCGTTATTCTTGGGATATGGATGGGGGCTTTGAAATGGACCGGAAGCCCGCTCAGCACTGCGGTTGTTGTATTTCCCTCCATGGCTTGGCCTGCGATTACTCTGGGTAAAAACAAATCCTCGGAGGCTGACATGCTGGCGGTCAGGTTGGGAAACCCGTACGGATTTGCATGAAAGGTTCCGTGGAAGAATCGTCAGATACACCTCGCAGTCGTTTGCGGCTGGCCGCTCGCCGGATCACGCAGAGCGCGGTTGCCAAGAACGCTCTGTCGCTTTATTCATTTCGCTTTGCCAACTACGCTCTGCTTTTGGTGACCGTGCCCTATTTGGTCCGTGTCCTGGGGGCCGGCCCGTTCGGGCTTCTTGGCTTCGCCCAAGCGCTGGTCGCCAGCTTCGCCACGTTCGTTGATTATGGATTCGACTGGTCTGCGACGCGGGAAGTTTCATCTCAGCGGGAAAACCTTGAATTGGTCAACCGGACTGCCATGAGCGTGTGGGGCGCTAAAGCTTGCCTTCTGCTCCTGATTCTGGGTGTTTTGCTCCCGCTCACAATTTTTGTGCCGAAGGTGCGGATGGCGGCGGCGCTGGTGTGGGCTCTCACGGGCATCCTGTTTGGAAGAGTGCTTTTCCCCGTTTGGCTGTACCAGGGTTTCGAGCGAATGACCGGTATCGCGGTCATCAATCTTTCGGTCAGAGCGGCTGCTCTGATCTGCTTGGTTCTGTTCGTCCGGCATGCAAATGATCTTCTGCCTTGCGCAATCATTCTTTCGGGTCAGTCTTTGATTGTTGGAGTTTGGGGCGCTCTGTTTGCGGTTCGCGCATTCAAGATTCGATTTGCTTTCCCGAGATGGCGCGACATTTTGAGCAGCCTGAAGGACGGATGGGCCCTGTTTCTGTCGTCTGGGGCGGCGACGCTATACACTTCAGGCAACGCCTTCATCTTAGGGATGTTCGTCCACGATATTTCGCTTGTCGGGTATTATGTTGCCGCGGAGCGTCTGGTGAGGGTTGCCATGGACGCCCTGGGTCCGATCTATCAGGCCTTTTATCCCAAGATCAATAAGCTGGCTCATACGTCGAAGGAGCTTGCGCTCCGTGAAGGCAGAAGGGTTCTTGCGGTTCTGGTGCCCTTGGGAGCCGCCATCTTTGCGTTTTTCATCATCGGCGCGCCTTTGATTGTAAGGATTATCTTCGGGGCCAAGTTCGCGCCTGCGACGGGCATTTTGCGAATTCTTTCCTTCAATGTCTTGAATTTGGCGTTTGCGGCGGTGTGGTCGACGCTGATGATGATGTCCTTCAAGCGTGATTACGCTGTGGTCAAGATCCTTTTGGGAGCCGGACTGGTCAACGTCGGACTCGCGTTTCTGCTGGTCCCCGCCTATGGCCCGATGGGAATGGCGGCTTGTGTTGTAGCGGCTGAGACTTTTGTTAACATAGGATCTTTTACCTATACGGTGAAGCGCGGTCTGAATCCAATTTGGCCGCGATTAGCGCAGATGTGGAATGGGTAAAGGAGCGGAGTTTTAAAAATGGCGATTGGTGAAGAACAGGCGGCGGTGTACTGCGACTCGGGTCTGAATCGAGGTGCTTTGAAGAAGCTTCTTAAGCGGGTTTATTGTCGGACTTACGGCCATTCCGATCTTCACACCCACATCCGCTGGCGGGCGCTTGAGACTCTTCTGTCGGCAAGTTGGTTTGGTGTTGGCTCCTCTGTTCTGGAAGTGGGTTGCTCGACGGGGGTCATTTCGTTTGAGGTTGCGCGAAGATATCGGGATACCAAGATCTTGGCCGTCGACGCTGACCAAGAGGCTATTGAAATTGCCGATAAAGCGAAGAGCCTGAACCGGGTCACGAACGTCGAATTCCGTGTTCTTCGGGTTCCGGGACTCGAGAAGTTTGCGAATGACACTTTTGATGTGGTCTTGTTGATTGACGTTATCGAGCACGTGAACGAAGACGGAATTTTGATGAAGGAGATTGCCCGGGTTCTGAAACCCGGCGGGATGGTGGTCATTTCGACGCCGACGCCAAACTACCCCAGGGTCTTTGGCAGAAAGTTTCACGAAATGATCGGGCACGTCCGGGAAGGGTATTGGCGAAGAGATTTGGAAGCCGTGTTACGCAACGCAGGCTTTGGCGCAGTGCGATGTAAGCCTTATACCTACCCTTTTAGCGCTTTGGTCTGCTTTGTTTTTTACCGCGGGATCAGCGGTCTGCGCCCGCTGCCCATGCTTTTCTCGCCCTTGATGAACTTGTTTTCCTTCTGTGATCTTGCCTGGCCGCTCCGAAGCGACCGTTTTGCCTGTTCCCTTGCCATGGCTGCCGTTAAGCAAGATGGCTGCCCGGCTCCGGCTGGTTAGGAGAAGCATTCCTCCTCCGCGGGAAAATGCCGGGGGCTTGCGATGATCCGAATCTGCAAGTTTTCGGACGCCGCTTCCTCTGGGTTCGCAGCCCAGCGGGGGTAATCTGCCTTCTGCGATTGACCCGGGAGAGACAGAATGCCTGTTCCGATTTAGAAGCTGGACAACAACTTCTTTTGATGAGAAGCGGCGCTGATTTCAAAACCCTTGAAGCACAATGCCGACCACGACTGCGACCACAAAGGTGACCACAGACCAGAGAATAACCGGTCCCATCGTTGAGGTAGCTGTTGATTCAAACTGTTCGCCGCAGATCGAGCATGATTTGGCATTCTCTGCTACGACGTTTCCACACGAGCAAGTTCTCATTTCATTCCTCGCTTACGAACCGGGTCAGGTTTCCCTGGGGGGCTTGTGACGTTATCACAATCAACGCCTTAGTTTTGAGGTGTGTGGACCTCGTGTAGGCACGGGCCCCCATAATCCCCTCCCGGCAGATGGATGTTATCCATTCTTTCTTCAAGTTCCGTGTCAACTCTGTACATGCACACTTCCATTTAGAATGGATATAATAGCTACAAGTGTACGAGTGCACCGTAGATAATCAATAGAACTTTAGTTGGGTTCTGGCGGGAATTGGTTGCAACTCAGCCTGAGGTGGTTCATAGGGGTTTCTGCGGTCGTGCCCTTGGGGAGCCAAGCATACAACCGCTGTGGCGCTTCTCTCTGATTTTCCGAACCTGACTGCGCTTTCGGCCTGAATTTGCCGTGTGACAGTGCTTGTCCTTCTGCTACAGTCGAGGTGGCCTGCCTGATGTGAAATCAAAGATGGGTTGGATTTTTGGTTGCGGGGGCTGGCTCTGTACTCAAAATGCCCGCTATATGCTTTGAGATTCCGCTGTTAGACGCGGTAGCGGCTTAAGTGCGATCCCATCGGCGAAGGCAAACAGGAAGCAGCCGGTGAAACAGTTGGAAGCCGCTGTGCGAACCTTTGCGATTAAGTTGTGCCGAGAGTACGTGAGCGAAATTGAAACCGACCCGTGCGGGTTCAAACAGCGAGCAAAGAGCCTGCTAGGTTGTTACCTTCCCCCGCACCCAGGACGACCACGCAAGGAATCTGTGACCCGCGCATGTGAACTAAAGCGCCAGCGTCTACTATGGCCTGAAATCTACGCAGAGTGTATCCCCGCTTATAAGTCCCTCGCATGGCCTGTGCGCCGCCTGGAAATAGCACGTCTCCGTAATGCCGTCCGCGCCCGCCACCGGCTGGAGACAAAGCAAACAAGGAAAAACAGGTAAAGGTTTTTTCACGGCGAAAAAATCCAGCAGTCTTTTTTTGCGCCTGCACACTTCGATAGTCTGAGTCCACAAGTGCAGATCAATTCTGCGCAAAAGGAGATAACAGCTATGCCGACGAAACAGGAACTCGAACAGCGCGTCCAGCAACTTGAGGAGGAGAACGCGACTTTACAGGAACGCCTTGACGACATTATGGATATCGCCGCCCCGCCAGAGGAAGATCAGGACGAAGAAGAAGAAAACGGCGAGGATGAATTCGAGGACGACGACCAGGGGGAAGACTAGGCCGCCCGCTCTGTGGCGAGAACTGGCGGAAACCTTCAAACGCTATAACCGACCGCGCAAAGCGTTACCGGGCGAATGAGCCGGAATGCCTTCCGGCTCTGCCCGCCGAGTGCGCCATCTGTGGATCAAGCCGGTTTCTTGTCGTCGATCACATTGACGGCGATGAGTCAAACGGTTCTCCCAAAAACTTGCGGTATTTGTGTAAGAGCTGTAACACCCGCCTTGGGTTTGCGATGGCACGGAGAGCCCAAGGCATACGGACCCGCCAATTTAACCCCGGCGCTGAGACGCTAGCACAGTACACCGAGGCCGTTTTAGAGCACCGTCGCGGTGCACACGATGCCGGAGGCCGAATCGTTCACGAAACTCCACCCGAGCGCCGGTCGAAATTCGCAAAGGAAATTTGGCGCAGAAGGCGCGAGCACGGCACAGATCGGAGTCATTAGCTATGGCCTATTTCAGTACCAACCCCGAACCCATACAGCCGCCGCAAACATTGGGCAACCTTACAACGCTTACCGACACGAGAAATTTGCTGAGCGAGAGTCTCCCGATTTGGCAAACCCTGTTGCTCGGTATCGGCGGCCTCGCTTTGCTCATTTGGGGAGCCGACCTGGTGAAACGAGAAGCAAAAAAAGCCAGGAAATCCCTTGGGGTGTAACGTGCAACCAAGTGAAAAATCAAGCAAAAACTGGCAAAAGGGTGATACGGAACATACCCATATCACGCGAAAAACTAGCACAAATGTAAGCAAAAGCGGTGAAAAAAGCGTGACTGTGAGGTTTCTAAATGGCTGACGAATCTTACACCCTGAGTGACGCAGCAAGTGTTCTAGGCGTATCAATCCCAACGCTGCGGCGCATGATAGCCCAGAAACGGATCAGTGCCTTTAGAACACCGGGCGGCCACCTCAGAATCACAGCCGAAAGCGTAAGCCGGTATCAGTCAGGTGCAAACAGCCCCGCATCCCCCGGACCCTCGCCAGTATTAGCAAACCGACGTGAGCGAATCGAAGAATTGACGCTGGAAGCCCAGGAACTCAGAGCGCGGCATGAAATTGAACGGCTGCGGCGAGACAATGACGAAGAGGAGAGAGAGCGTACAGCGGAGATTGAAGCCGACGAGCGTGCGGCAGAGAGAGCAGCGGAGGCCCAGCGCCTGAGATTGGAACGGGTTCGCACCCAGCGAGCGCGCTTGGAACAGGAGAACCAGGAAGCCGAACGGCTTGCAGCGTGGCGCTCGAAGTGGCTCGAAAAAGCAATGGACAATCTGCCCGGCTGGCTCACACCCGCCCAGCGCAAGGAAGCAATACGGGTGATCGAAGCCGAGATCAGCAAGCGCCGCCCTGAGTGCGAGCGGATCATGGACCGCGTTACCCAGGACACCATCACTGAATATATCGCTCCGCTGGAATCCGAACGCACAACCCGCGAAGTCCGCGAGCGAGCCACCATGCAAGCCCTTACTGGCCTGCCGTGGGCTTGCACCGACACGGAACGTGCCAATGCGAAGGCCGCAATCCGGAAGGCTCTGGAAAACTTGCCCGCCAATGCGGAAGAATTTGAAATATACGCTACTGCAAATGAAGCAGTCCGACCGATGAAACAGGTTGCTGAAAAACGCTCGCTCGATGAGCGGCTGATCGAGTGGGCCATCCGCGAATTGCCCTATTGGGGACGGACTGAGAAAGATGAGGCCCATCTTCGCCGTGAGTGCACCGAGATATTGAGCGAACTTCCGGCAGATGCGAGCGAAGCCGAGGCCAAGGAAGAGCTGGAGCCAATAATCCGCCAAGCCCGCCGGCAGATCGAGGAGCGCCAAGCGCGAAAGGAACGCGAGGATCAAAAAGCAAACCTGATACAGAAAGGCGTTGCCGAAGTGACCCACTACTTATGGCGACTGAAACAGGATGGAGAAATCTCCACCGAGGACTATTGGGACTCGGACCTTAAGGCGGAGCTTCAGGCCGCAGTCAGAAACGAATTAGAGGCCGAGCTATCCGGCCTAGAAACGACCAAAGAAGCCGAGGAACTAGCACGCGAAATAATTGACGACGAATTGGACTGTGAGGTAGCCGAGGAAGAGGATGACGAGGAATATTAGGCCAACAGCCCGAACCCGATGATGCCATCCGTAAATGGACAGCAGTCCGCATCTCTCCTAATTTAGACCTACCATCATTTAGGGATTGCTCCAATCCAACCATTGTGATAACAATTTGCCCTTTGAATAGGCAACTCGCAGTTTGTCCTGTAACTTATAGGGATGCCCGATACGAACGAGTGGACATTTACGGCGGATGTTTGTAAGACAATCCAAGGGATACTTGCCGAGAATCCAGGCCTACCTTTTTCGGAAGCCAAGGTAGAGCAAGGGGCAGGAGCGGGAAGGAAACGCCGCGACCTCACCCTATACGATAACAACAACCGACCGGTGCTTACGGGCGAAGTCAAGCTCCCCGACCGTCCTGACGGCCAAAGTCCCTACGCCGCCCCGTTGCGGGATGACGCCTTTCAGAAAGCCAATGCCAAAGGGGTAGAACATTTCTTCACGTGGAATGTTAACCGCTTCGTGCTCTGGAAAACCTTCGAGGCGGGCAAGCCGATTGCCGAGCGGGATCTAGAGCATTTCAACGTAACCTCGATCACCAGCAGTGCTGAGCTTGCGAGTCCAGGTGTTCAAACAGAAATTCGCGGATTCCTCACTCAATTTCTTGGCCGCTATGCCCGAATTCTGGACGGCACGAAGCCGATCCGCTCGAAGCCGCTGGACGAGAAGTTTGTCCCGGTTTTGGAGTCGGCCTTAGAGCGTCCAATCCTTCAAACGCTCGACGCGATTACTCGCCTTTATTCCAAAGACAAGAAATTTGCACGCAATCTGGATTCCTGGATGCGGGACGCTCAAGGCTGGCTTATTTCGACTGACTCCGCAATCTTGCGCGACAACCTCAGCCGGGCCGCCCACTTCAGTTGTTACGTGCTTGTCAATAAGATCGTTTTTCAGCAAGCCCTTCGCCGGAGGTTTCCCAAGCTCCGCCGGATTAGAATCCCACAATCACTCAATACGGTGGTGCGACTGCGGGAAACTTTTCAAAGTGCCTTTGACGAGGCCAAGCGCATCTCCCACGATTACGAGACCGTGTTTGACGGCGACTTTGGAGACTCCCTGCCGCTTTTGGAAGATGCCATTGTCCCAAGCTGGCGCGAATTCCTGAGTGAAATTGAGGGCTTCGATTTCGGGAAAATTGAGTATGACATCATCGGTCACATTTTCGAACGCCTGATTAGTCCTGAAGAGCGCCACCGCTACGGCCAGCACTACACCCGCAGTGAAATTGTTGACCTCATTAACGCCTTTACTATCCGCGAAGCCGCAGCGACTGTCCTTGATCCTGCTTGTGGAGGGGGAACTTTCCTTGTGCGGGCCTATGTCCTCAAACGGGGACTATCCGGCGGCGCATTGTCTCATGTTGACCTCTTGCAGCAAATCAAGGGAGTTGACGCTTCAGCATATGCCGCTCACCTTTCCACCATCAACCTTGCCACCCGCGACTTGATTGATGAGCAGAATTATCCGCTTATCGCACGGAGTGACTTTTTCAAGGTGAAACTCGGCGAAGCCATCTTTCACATTCCGATGTCCGTACACGGCAAGGCGAAGCAAATGGTTCCGCTTGAAATCGGCGAAGTGGATGCAATTGTTGGCAACCCGCCCTATATCCGGCAGGAATTGCTGCCCAGCGCATACAAGAAGTCTCTCAATGACCTGATCGCCAATGAATTCCCCGACGTCAAGCTCTCCGGGCGGTCAGACATCCATTGTTACTTCTGGCCGCACGCAGCGAGTTTCCTGAAGGACGGCGGGTATTACGGCTTCCTGACTTCGAGCGCGTGGCTTGACACTGAATACGGTTTCCACTTGCAGGAATGGCTTTTGCAGCATTTTTCAATCCTGGCCCTGTTTGAATCGAACTGTGAGCCGTGGTTTACAGGGGCGAGAGTTACAACCGTCGCCACCCTTATGCGCCGGGAACATGATCCCGAAAAGCGGGCCGCAAACACGGTCCGGTTCGTTCAATTGCGCAAGCCCCTAAAGGAAGTTTTGGAAGGCTTCGATACCGACCCGCTCCAGGCGGCTCGAATGATGCGCGATTGTGTAGAAAGCCAAACCGAGAACCTGCTTGATGACCGCTGGCGCATCCGCGTGGTGAACCAGCACGAGCTATGGAAGGTGGGTTGTACGGGAGGCGTTGCGGGCGTAGCCGCATCTACGGGCAAGGAAACACAAGCTGGACTTGGTGAACAGCAATTCAAGGGGAAATACAACGGCGGAAAGTGGGGCATCTATCTTCGAGCGCCCGATATTTTCTTCAAACTGATTGACCGTTGCGGAGAGCGCCTTGTGCCATTGGGCCAAGTCGCAGAAATCCGCCGTGGGGTTACGTCGGGGGTCGATGACTTCTTCTTTGTCCGCGATGTGACCGAAGATGAAATCCTGAAGTGCGGCGAAGGGCTCCCGCCCGGCAGTTCGCAGATTGCCAAACGATTCAGGGAAACATGGGGCATCAGCATCGCCGATACAAAGCGGGTCCGCGTGGCGGAATCAGGCGACCATTCGCGCCACCTTATTGAGGCCGAATATCTGGAACCGGAAGTCCATAGCTTGATGGAAATTAATTCTGTAGAAATCGACCCGGTCAAGCTCTCCCGCCAGATTCTTTTGGTTTCTGATCCACCCGATAAGTTGAAAGGAAGTCACGTCCTGAAATACATCAAGTGGGGGGAGCGCGAAGGGTTTGACCAGCGGACAAGCTGTGCCAGCCGGATGCCCACGCGCCAGTGGTATGACTTAGCCCCATCGAAGCCGGGTGCTTTGCTTTGGCCCTTGGCACACCAATACCGCCACATTGTGCCTCTTAATCCGAAAGGCATAATCACTAACAAGCGCCTCTTCGACGTTCACCCCAAGGAAGAAATACCGCCAAAAGCTCTGTGCGCCGTGTTGAATTCTACCCTCGTGGCTCTTCTCAAGTACCTTTATGGCCGCCAAGTGGGAAGAGAAGGCAATCTGGACACGGAAGTTGTTGATGCTCGAATGATGCTGGTTCCCGATGTTCGCCAGCCCTCTTCTGAGATTCAGAAACGGCTAGATAAGGCTTTCGATTTGATGCGTAAGAGGGATTGCCAGCCGCTTCTAAAAGAGCTTGACCAGGCTGAACGAATCGAGCTTGACGACGCAACGCTTGAATTACTTGGAGTATTCAACGGCGTGGAAAGAGCGGAAATCAGAAACGAGCTCTATGGTCAGATGACCTCTCTCTACCAAGAGATCAGAGAGGTAGAGCTAAAGAAGCAAGTCGAACGCCGCACAACGGCCCGGCGCGACAATGCCAGCCCGCGTACTATCGCTGAAGAAATTTGGGAGGAATTCGACAAGGCCGGGATTCGAGTTTTTCCCGACGATTTCATAACGGATAGCGAGCCGGTTGAAACTGTAACCCTGCCCGCTGGCAAGCCCAAAGTTTTGGATGATCTCTTTCACAACGGAGCCGTGCAAATCAATGGAAGTACCCTAACGCTTGGCTCGAAAGCGCGGGCAGAATTCGCGGCCAAGATTGCAGAACTCGGCCATTACGGGCCAGCGCAAATCCCCAAAACGGACAAGGCTTGCGAAGAGGCGCTAGAGAGTTACCGGACCTACGAAGCGCAAATAGAATCGACGTTCAAGGACCTGGCCGAAGAGCGCAGCGCCGATTCCGAAATCCAAACCCGTATCGTGCGCGAGCTTTGGAAGCTCTTCTATGCTTTCAGCCGACAATCCTAACGCGAGTGGCAGGAGCAAACTTGCAATCGAAGGAGCAAGAGCTTGTCAAGATGCTTGAGCGGGCTAGGTGCTTTTGCGAGCAGGCTGCCGGTTTTGCGATGCAGGCAAGGAACCTTCGTCTAAAAGCATGTGAACTTGAGGACCCCACAAACCCCGATGCTGACCGCGATACGGCGACAGGTCTTCGCAGGAATTCACAAGAGGCGACCACTGCCAGTCATCAGCAATTAAACCAGTTCTTCCAACTCAAAGGTGAAATCGAAATGCGTCTACTAGCATTCGGCCAAGCCGGACGCCAATTCCGAGAGGCTCTCAGGGAGTTATTTTTACGCTCACTAAATAGCCAACACGATTTTTATTCCGTTGATGAAGACGGCATCCTGAGAGGATGTCAGCAATTTCAAACGCTTTGCCAGGTAACCCTGGAAACCCTTGCACGACCAAAAAGGGAAAAGAAACCAAGCCATGCGGGAGGGGGAAAGCAGCGCGGGCCAGCCAGCGTAACAATTGAACGACACCCTTCCCAGGACAAATGGCGTTCGGACAGGCGTGCCAAAACGAAAACAAATCTCTCCATTTGGGAGCGGCGCGCGGCAATTGTGGCGAAAGTGATTGAAGAACTTAACCAGCTACGACCACAGATGACAGGAGAAGAGTCAGCATACGCAGCTTTACGATCGGAGTATCCGCATTTTCTAACTTTTAAGACCGCGCGAAAACAACCTGGGCTTAAAGAGAAGGTCCTTAACATTCAGCTTTCCCGAAGACATATCCGACTTGCCCAGGAGATTGCCGCTGTCTATTCGGGCGTTGCGCTCAGCACTGTTAAGGATGATTGGAAGTATCACAAGCCCGCGAAATATAGGCAAGCAAACCGCAAGTAACCATTGCCCCACCAATATCCCCACTTTTCCCCATTTATCCCCAGTAACATCCCCAGCAAAATCCCTATTTTTCAAGTGAGACAATTTTCGTAGAAACTCAGGCCCGCAGCAGTTCGGCGTGAACGGGCCAGGAAGGAAAAACAGGAGATGGAAACAACAACGAGGAACAACAAGTCAAAGACCCCAGCCGAAATCACACTCCAGTTTGACATAAAAGCACAGACTCCGTTTCGCCCACAAGAATCAAAAACGCTCAAAGGCTTTACCACCATAGCGGTTTACTACGGGCCTGAGTTATTTCTCAGGTTCGATGTTTCCATATTTGACAACGAAAAATCGCGCTGGGCGAAGCTACCCCAAAAGCTTGGCAAGCATAAGGCATTCGCAATTGTCGAAGCCAGCAAAAAACTCCACGAACTTATTGAGGCTGTCGCGCTGGATGAGTACGAGAAGTATCTACGCTCAAACAGGCCAGACTTCTAATACGAGTTTCTCAGGCTGGGTGAGCACTCGATGTGCGGGCCACGTCTTCACCCCTTTGACGCCCCGCGACCGCGAACGGCACGCCCGGCCTGAGAACCAGGATGCCGGGGCGGGATGAAAAAAGGGGACACGTCCAGGGAGATTTCACTATGGCCTCAGCACACAATGTAGATAACAAGACATCTGGAAAGAAACTTCACTTGACTATAAATCGCACAACTGCAACAGGCAGAAGAGGGCGATGCGGTCAGTTCACGATGGTAGGTCCGCCTGATGCTCAAACTGGTCGAGTGTGCCACTTCAGACACAAGTGCAAGGCGTATGCCTGTCCCGTCTGCGGACCAAGGAAGCTGAGGCGCGCCCGCCGGAGGATCGGGAAAGTCGCCCAGGAAAAACGGCTCACACGGTTTGCGAGCCTGACCTTAGACCCCTCGAAACTCTCACCGGAACAATCTTCGATTGAATATCTCAGAGACACGTGGCGCAAGATGCGCGTGTCCCTCAAGAGGTATTTGGGCAGGTCCGTCGAATTCATCGCTGTTGTGGAACTTCATGAAAGTGGAATCGCTCACCTCCACGTCCTTATTGGCGCGTATTTGCCCCAGGAATGGCTTTCCAAGGCATGGCAAGGGGTAGGTGGCGGGCAGATCGTAGACATTCGCTGGGTGGACGTGCACAGAGTTGCTGGGTATCTATCCAAGTATTTCACCAAAGAATCTTTGGCCGAGATTCCGGCAGGAGTCCGGCGTTTTAGCTGCTCAAGAGGAATTGCCATTTGGGAACGGAAGCCGAGCACCCTAGGCTGGTGGCGTTGCAGGCTCACGATTGACGAGCTAGGCCAGTGGGGCCACCACATCAGTGACGAGAAGTGGGAAGAGGAAGAAAAAGGCGTCTTTGCGCTGCTGCAATTCATTTCCGACCCCATACGGATTGCAGAGTTTTACAAGTTTCGACGCCGCACTCCATCTTTCCCAGAGTGTTGATAGAGCAATGTCAAAGGTCGGACACAATGCGCCGCCCATTTTCACAACGGTTCCCGCTGCTATCCGGGAATGGGTGGACAACTGTTTAGTCCCCAACCTGGTTAAACAGTGGATGGAAGAGCGCGAGAAAGGTCTTGATGGAGGCTCCAATTCTGTGACAGAGTGTGCATCGGACACACAACAGGAGACGGAGGCCGCCTAATGACTCCCTGTGCCGCTTGTTACACTCGATACTCTACCGACCGCCAAAGCCCACTTTCCACTGAGGACCAACTCAGAAAATGCCGCGAGTTCGCAGATCGCAAAGGGTGGCAAATTTCAACGCAACATATTTATTCTGACGAAGCAAGCTCCGGCGCGGGAGTTGACCGACCCGCATTGAAACGACTTCTTCAACATGCGTTATCCTCTCCGCCACCCTTCCAAGTTATCTTGTTGGACGATACCAGCCGGTTATCGAGAAGCCTCTCAGACGCTTTGCGAATTATTGAGCGGCTGAACTTTGCCGGTGTTCGCGTGGTAGCAGTCTCGCAGGGAATTGACAGCCAAGACCAGCAAGCCGAAGTGCTAGTAGCGGTGCACGGGCTGGTTGATTCTCTATACATCAAAGAGCTTGCCCAGAAAACCCACCGAGGTCTTGAAGGGAAGGCGCTGCGGGGCCTGAGCGCCGGAGGCCGCTGCTACGGCTACTCAAGCGAACAGACAGATGATGGCGTTGCTTTCAAAGTGAACAAGTCTGAAGCTGCCGTGGTTCGCCGAATCTTTCGGATGAGTGCTGAGGGCCAGGCGCTAAAGACAATCGCCAAGGCCCTGAATGCGGAGGGCATTCAATCGCCGAGACCAAGGAAAGGCAGGCCCGCAGCAGGCTGGTGCCCAACTGGAATCCGCGAGATGCTTTACAACGAGAGATACACCGGCCGCATTTTCTGGAACCGTTCCCGTTTTGTGAAAGTGCCTGGAACCAACCGCCGTGTGCGCCGCCCCCGTCCACCGGAAGAATGGTGCATTGTAGATGCCGAGCACTTACGGATCATTCCTGACGCCCTTTGGCGCAAGGTACATGAACGCCTGAGTTGGCTTAAGGAAACATACGCCCAAGGCCGACCGAGCGGCTTACTTTCCCGGAGCGCCACATCCAGATATCTGTTTTCAGGGTTTCTCGTCTGTGCAAGCTGCGGGGGAAACCTGACCATTGTTTCCGGCAGCGGCAAGCGCAACCTACCGCGTTATGGATGCCCACGCCATTTTAACCGGGGTACTTGTACAAACAGCCTGACGGAGCGGCAGGACCGCCTTGAGTCAAGTTTGTTGGAAGGCTTGCAGCAGGCAGTCCTTCAGCCGGATGTAGCCGACTATGTGCTAGCTCAGTTTGGGCGAGAACTAGGAAGGCGACTTCAGGAACTCTCAATGCAAATGGATGGACTCCGGCGGCAGAAAAGCGAATTGGAAACCGAACTAAGGCACTTGACGGCTGCTGTGGCAGAATGCGGGCATTCCGCCTCTTTGCTTGAGGCTATTGCCGAGAGAGAAAGTAAATTGCGGACAATCACGGATCGCCTGCTAGCCGGAGAGTCTGGGTCAATCCAGTCAAGCCTTGATGATTTTGGAAAGTTTGTCCACGCCCGGCTAAAGAATGTCAGGGAGTTACTCTATTCTGATGTGGAACGAGCGCGGATAGAACTTAGTTGCCACGTTGACCGCATCATAATGCGCCCGCAAGAAGGCGCAGGCTCACGCCATTACGTGGCAACAGGTGAATGGAATCTAATTGGAAGAGAATTCCGACCTTCGGACGATGAAGCCCTTGCACCAGTTGAGTTGGTTGCGGGGGCTGGATTTGAACCAGCGACCTTTGGGTTATGAGCCCAACGAGCTACCAGACTGCTCCACCCCGCACTATTATGATACCTGAGGTAGGGGCCGATTGACAATCCCTTTATTCCAGCAAGCTGATCTGGGTTGCGAAAACATTCGGAGTAGAGTATTTATAAGTTGGTTGTATAATTTTGCATGGACAAACTCTACCGTCGCACACAGATTCTGGATTTGCTCAAGCGAGAAGCCACGGCCACGCAGGGGGAGTTGTGTGAGAAGCTCGCGCGGCGCGGAATCCGGGTGACTCAAGCTACGATTTCGCGCGACATTGAAGAGATGGGCCTCATCAAGACTCGGGAGGGATATCGCCTGCCGGGTTCCGTGGATGCGCTGGCTCCCTTGCAACCCACGCTTCCGATTATCCTGAAGGAGTTCCTCCGGGAAGTGCGAAAAGCCTCGAACATGGTTGTCATCAAGACCCATCCGGGAAATGCGCATTCCGTGGCTGCCGCACTTGATGCCGCCGAGTGGTCGGAGGTTGAAGGGACGGTTGCAGGCGACGATACGGTTTTTGTGGCAACTGACGGAGCGCAGGAAGCCAGCCGAATCCGGAAAAGAATCCTCGATCTGGTAGGCCATTAGGGTAGCAGGCTCATGGGCGGATCTCGATGGAGCTTGCGATGGCGCGGGGCCGCTTGCTGCGAAAATTGTCCGGCAAGACTTCTATGCGGTTGGTGAAAAGCTCTTCGGGGTTGCCAGGGGAAGCGGAGCATGGGAAGTGCTTTGCCCTGAAGCCGTCCGAGTATCTGCCTTCGCTTGACTCGGGATGGCCTGCTCCTTTCGGATGGGATACAACGAGGGGTTTTCAGCAATTTTTCTAAAGCTAAAGAAAGGAAGGCATTCAATTGTCAGGTAATTCGACTCAAGTAAAACGCGCGGTTCTTGCTTATTCGGGAGGGCTTGATACCTCGATCATCATCCCCTGGCTGCGGGAAAACTACGGTTGCGAAGTTATTGCCATGATCGGCGACGTCGGGCAGGAAGAAGACTATAAGGCGCTGCGACGCAAGGCGCTCGCAAGCGGAGCCTCAAAAGTCTTTGTCGAAGATTTGCGGCAGGAGTTTATCACCGAATATCTTTGGAAGGCGCTCCAGGCCGGAGCAATTTACGAAGGCAAATATCTGCTGGGCACGTCGCTCGCCCGGCCCATTTTGGCCAAACGCCAAGTTGAAGTGGCGCTTGCCACCCGTGCCGACGCTCTGGCGCACGGCTGCACGGGTAAGGGAAATGACCAGGTCCGGTTTGAGCTGGCCTTCAAGGCGCTGGCTCCGAATTTGCGCGTCATTGCTCCCTGGCGCGAATGGTCGATCTCTTCCCGTGAGGATGCTTTGGAATATGCTCGGCGGCACAACGTGCCGGTGCCTGTTTCCAAGAAAGATCTTTACAGCCGTGATGAGAATCTTTGGCACATGAGTCATGAGGGCGGCCCGCTTGAAAGCGTACTGGGCGAACCTCCGGAAGACGCGTGGAAGCTGACCATAAGCCCACAGCAGGCTCCTGACCGTGAGACCAAGGTGACCATCGGGTTCAAGCAGGGAGTTCCGGTCTCGTTAAACGGCAAAGAACCGGGAGCTTTCAAGTTATTGCAAAAGCTCAACAAGATTGCGGGAGAGAATGGCGTGGGCCGGACGGATCTGGTCGAGAACCGTCTGGTCGGCATCAAATCCCATGGCGCCTATGAGACGCCGGCAGGGGCGGTCCTGCACGCGGCTCACCATGAGCTTGACGCGCTTTGCCTGGACCGTGAAACTTTCCACTACAAACAAGGCGTCGCGCTCCGGTACGCGGAATTGGTTTACAACGGCCTGTGGTTCACTCCTTTGCGGGAAGCTCTCCAAAGCTTTGTGGACGCCACCGAGCGGACCGTTACCGGCACGGTAACCGTGGGGCTTTACAAGGGAAACATTCGAATCCTGGACCGTCGCTCACCTTATTCCCTCTATAACCCCAGCATCGCAGCGTTTACCATGCGGTCGGACTATGACCAGAAGGATGCGGAAGGTTTCATCAACATCCTCGGCCTGCCCATTAAGTTGGCTGCCATGACCAAGCTGACCTCGCCGGGCGGCCAAAAGCGCAAGTCAGGGAGAAAAGGATGAAGCTTTGGGGAGGGCGATTTGCGGGAAAGCGTGACCCGCTATTTGAAAAGTTTTCGGAGTCGTTTTCATTTGATCAGCGCCTGATTCTATATGACCTTCGGGTGAACCTTGCCTACGTACGGGAACTTGGCCGGGCCCGGGTGCTCTCGCGGCGGGAGGTTTCCGGCATAGCAAAGGGGCTTGAGGCCATTACTCGTTACGTCAAAAGCCACCCGCGCTGGGCGGAAAAGGAGACGGCCGAGGACGTTCATAGCTGGGTGGAGGGTCGCCTGGAAAAGGAAATTGGCGACCTTGCCCGCAAGCTGCGGACAGGCCGCAGCCGCAATGACCTGGTGGCAACAGAAACCCGCCTCTACGCCAAGGATGCCATCCGGGCTCTCCAGAAAAGCGCGGTCGAGGCTCTGGAGTCTCTGATCGAGCAAGCTCAGCGCAACCGGGATGTTATCCTCCCGGGCTTTACGCATCTCCAGCCTGCTCAACCTATCTTGTTTTCGCATTATCTGCTGGCTTATGCGGAAATGCTGCTGCGGGATGTTTCCAGGCTTGAAGATTGCTATAAACGCACGGATGAGCTGCCGATGGGCGCCGGCGCTCTGGCGGGGACCTCGTATCCCATAGATCGCGCGCGTTTGGGGCGGGATCTTGGGTTCTCGCGCGTCGCGCAGAACAGTCTGGATGCCACTTCTGACCGGGACTTCGTCTGCGAATTGTTATTTGCATGCTCGCTGATGCTGGTTCACCTCAGCCGCCTTTCGGAGGACTTCATCATTTATTCCACGCCGGCCTTTGGTTATCTCGATCTCGACGATGCCTACGCAACCGGCAGCAGCTTGATGCCCCAGAAGAAGAACGCAGACACCCTGGAGCTTATTCGCGGCAAGTCTGCGCGAATGCTCGGCAAGCTGACCAGCATGATGGCGATGATCAAAGGCCTTCCGCTTGGATATGATCGCGACCTGCAAGAGGATAAACCCGCCCTGTTTGATGGCTTGGATACCGCACAGGAGTCTCTCATTTTGGCGGGGCGCGTCATCCGGACGATCCGAGTTCGCCCGGAAAAGATGAAGCAGGCGACCGCACTGGGATTCCTGACGGCCACCGAGGTTGCGGATGCGCTGGTGGGACGCGGAGTGCCGTTCGGGCAAGCGCACGAGCAGGTGGGAAAGCTTGTGAAGTACTGCGTGGACCGCAACAAGACGTTTGCCGATATCACGATGGAAGAGGCTTGTATGTCGATTCCTTTGTGGGACAAAAAGCTCCAAAAAGTGGCTGTCTCTGCGGAATTATCCCTTCGCAAAAAGAACGTCGTCGGGGGGACTGCTCCGCAGCGGGTTTCGCGCCAGCTTGTGAATATGGAGCAGGCAGTATCTCAACTGAAAAAGAAGTTACGCCTTCTGCCGCATCGTAATCGTAACCGTTCCTGAGGTGAACCCGGGCGGAAGAACCACGGAGCCATCCTTGGTGGGCGTTACCTTGCGCCCGTTGACGTGTGCATGCTCGACGGACCCGCTCCCGGTGATTTCCAGCCGCAGGCGTCCTTTTTGGAGCCGAAGGTCGGCGGAAACGGGTTCTGATCCCGGGTACAAATTGGGGCGGATGACCGTGGCTCTTTCCCTAAACTGAACTCCCAGCCAGTGGCGGACTACAAACAGGACCACTTCCGCGCACGTCCACGGCAAGAGGCCCGCATAGGGTTCCTGGGCATGGATGGAAGGAATTTCTTCATACCAGACGCCCGATTGTGAACCTTGAACCGTGTTCAACCATTCGAGCGTCCGCCGGCTGCGGTCGAATTGTTTTGCGTCGTGTTGGGCTCGCAGAATAAAACAGGTGGCGAACGGCCAGGGACCAGGCTGGTCTACTTGGGAACTGGTGTTATAACGATCGTAGCCGCCATCGCTCCACCGGGTGTTCCACAATCCTTCAAGTTCGTCGAGCGATTTCCGCGCCAGGGAGGATGCCGGATCAATGACGCCCAGGGCGATGGGGAGGGCCGTCGAAGCATCCGGCATAAGGCGATGGTAACCCTCTGTGCAGCCTGGGGCGCCGGGGACGCAGTTGCTCAAGGTTGGGACTGCATCGGCAATTATTCCGGTTACGTTGCGCCGCTTGATCAGGCGTCCTTGATCGACCAGCGCCCGCGTAGGATGGTGCAGCAGGGCTTGAAACGTCCGGTCGGCTTCCTGTCGCCAGCGCTCAGCCCGGTCTTGGGCTCCCAATGCAGGAGCCAGATCCGCCGCGTCCCTCAAGCCCCGAATCAGATAGGTCTGGTAAGCCATCTCATAGGCGTCGTCAAAAGTGCGCTCCCAATATTCGCGCCGGTTATGAACCAGCCCTGTTTCATCGCGAAATATCGGATTTAAGGGGCGTTCGATCAGATTCAAGAGTTCTGTCCGGTGCTTATGAATGAGAGACTCATCTCCAGTCCAATCGCGGTAGGCCTTCAAGGCATGGAGGATTTCTCCCATTTGGTCCAGTTCTTCCCGGTCCGGCTTTTCAAACAGGCTCCCGACCATGGTGGCGCCCTGGTCGCCAATCATGGTTGAGAGAACCCGCTCAAGAGCGGCGTGCGCCAGCTCAAAGTAGCCGGCATGAATGGCCCCCAAGGCGCTGTTCGAAGTGTCACGAGCCCACTGCCGACCGTATTCGAAAATGCCGGCGTCCATGCTGCCATCGTCGGCGATCATGCCTGGAAGGTTATAGCGCGCGTGGTCAAACAAGTCCTGAATCGTCTGGTCCCCGGTGGAGAGCTTCGATGGCCGGGTCCACGCTTCGGCGGTTGCGCGGCGTTCATGGGCGGCAGAGCCGGAGGCAAGGGAAGCAGTACGATTCAGCACCGCATGGACGTTGCCGGCCGGAATTTGCGCAAGAAGCCCCGTGCGAACCTCAATTGTGGCTTGGGGCGCAATGCTGAGAGGTCCGATATCAACGAAGCCGCGAACCACATTGCTTTCGACGGGCGCGCTCCCATAGACGACGAGCCCCAACTGCAATTTCTCCGCGTCTCTCAGCAGCGCCGGCCCTTGGCCGACAAATTTGCCGGCCGGCAAAGAAAGCCTCAGACTAACCGGTTGCACACCCATAAGGTTGGCGCCATCAAGCCGAATGACCCTTTCAAATAGACCGGCTTCTGCAACGGCCGAAAACTGTTCCGTAATTTTTATGCCGCCTGCCCACCACACGGCCTCTACCGTGGGAATACCTTCCACACTTACCCACCGGGTTTCTGTCCGCTGGCCCAAAGCCGAAAACCGGAACCCTCCGACCTCGACCTGCAACGCGCTCGATGAAGCTTCTTCTCCGGGAACAAAATTAAACGCCCCGGCTTTGCGGCGGCTTTGGCTGGGAGTTTCAGCGTCAAAAAGCAAGTATGTAAATGCCGGGCCCAAGTCTGCATGGTCGGCTTGCAGAATCATTTTGGCGCGGCCGCTCCGCAACAGGAAGTACTGACGCCCGTAGAAGAATGATCCCTCATAGAGGCTGAGCGGTTCCGGCACCTCTCCGACAAGGTGGCTGCCGCGTTTTTGCAGATCGGCTGATAGGCCGTATCCGAGAATGGGCATGGCCAGGGGCGCCATCGTGGAACCGGCCAACCCTATAAAAGTCCGCCGCGTTAGCTCTGTGGTACGGTTGTCAGATTTCTTTTTGCTCATCGGTGCCTCCCGGTGAGAAAGTGTACACCCGGAATGCCATTTTGGGTTCTTGATCGGTCAGCATCCTTCAAGTTGGCATTGAAGCAGCCAGGTAAGTTTCCGGAAAGCTGACCATGTGCAAAATTTTGCCTAACGGAGTTATTGGCTTCCTGGTAAATCTGGGCTTAAAGTAACTCAACTCATTTGTAATGAGTGTATTGCGTGCGCATTTAATGTTCACCGAAATCGAAATAAATCTTGACAGTGATTGTGATATTGAATTATAAGTGAAACCTAATAGTTGTGGGGCAGGCTTCTGGCTTTAAAAAGCTTTGAGCGGCTATGCTGCTACCTGTGAGGAGGATTTTATGAGGATGACGAGAGTAATTCGGCTAGTGCTGACGATGGTAGCGATGGTAGGGATTGGTCTGGTGCCGGTGATGGCGGGATCTGCGGCGATCGGCTCGGTGGCAGGGAGCAGGAATGCGACCTTGAGCGGGCAGGCAGTCGTGCCGAACACGACCGTTTTCAGCGGAGATAGCCTCCAGGTACGAAACGGCGTGGCGGTGGTGGCGATGGACCGTGGGAGCCGCGTGGTTTTTGGACACGAGACGTCAGCGTCGTTTCTGCGAGCGGGGAATGATGTGACGGTGGTGCTGGGGCGCGGGAACGTTTCAATGTATCATCCGGGCGAGAGCATGGGGCTGCGGGTGAAAGCTGGAGACGTGACGGTGGAACCGGCAAGCGGCTACAAGACGCTGGGCGAAGTTGCGATGCTGGATGGAGCGTTGCAGGTGACAGCGAAGCAAGGGATGTTGAAGGTAGAAGGCCAGGGGCGGACGGAAGAAGTGGGAGAAGGCAAGACGGTGACGGTGCCGGTACGAACGGCGCGGGCGCCGATGCCGAATCCTCCTTCGTCGAACGCGCACATTACAACGTCGACAGCGCTGGGCTGGATGGCGGTGGGCGCGGGCGGCACAGCGGCGGTTCTGGCTGGGATCGGGATGTCGCGGTCGAATGACGCGAAAGCGGCGGCGAACGCAGCGACGACGGCGGCAAATAACGCGACGACGGCAGCGAACAATGCAACGACGGCGGCAAATAACTCGGCGAACGTGTCGAACGCAGTGGGATGCGCGCTGAACCAGATGAACGCTGAGGAGAACGTGGAGGAGAGCGATAACACGCCGAGTCCTTACGTTCCCCCGACCGGGTATTCCTGCCCGTAGTTCAAGGGAAAGAACAGAACGGCAATAAGGGCGGGCGGCAGCCGCAAGGCTTCCGCCCGTTTTGTTTTTCCGGCGGGGAAATTCCTTCCGATGTGTAAATCATTTTTCCAATAGAGGCCGGGCGGACAGAATCGCTGCCTGCGGTTTTGTGGTGAGCTTGTCTCGGAAGTTGCGGGAAGCAACCGGCGAACGTCCTGACTCCGCAAGAGAGCGGAAGCGGGTCCTGAAGCCTCGCCGGCTCCTCCGCGTCAAACGGAAAAGAAGGTCCGCAGTTGGTTTTCTATCCCGCCTGCAGAATCTCTCGCACCGATTGCACGATGAAGCGCAGATCTTTCTCCTGGAGGCCGGGATGAACCGGCAGGGAGAGGACGCTTTTGGCAAGCCGCGCGCTTACCGGGAAATCCCGGTCGGCACCATAGCCGCGAAAGACTGGCTGGCGGTGAAGCGGCAGGGGATAATGGACGGCGGCTCCAATGCCGCGCTCGCCTAAGGCCTGAACCAATTTGTCTCGCGACATTCCGGCGCGTTTCGGGTCAATGCAAACAGTGAAAAGGCTGAAGGCGTGGTTCCGCCCGGGAGCAATTTGCGGCAGCCGAAGTCCCGGAAGGCCCGCCAGGCCGCGCGTCAGGTGGGCGGCATTCCGGCGGCGCGCCCGGAGAGCGGCGGGAAGCTTGGCCAGTTGCACGCGTCCGATGGCGGAGGCGATATCCGTGGTGCGGAAGTTATGGCCCAAACGGATGTGCCGGTAGCGGCTGGCTTCTCCGTGCGAGCGAAGCAAACGGATTTCCCGGGCCAGCCGGGCGTCGGAGGTGGTGATCATGCCGCCTTCGCCTGTGGTCATATTTTTTGAAGGGTAGAAGGAATAACAGACGGCGTCGGCGAAGGAGCCCACGTCACGTCCCTGGAATTGCGCTCCGTGAGCCTGGGCGGCATCCCAAATGACGCGCAGGCCGTGGCGCTGCGCCAGGCGCGCGAGCCCTGGGATATCGGCCGGCTGGCCGTAGAGATGCACGGGAATAAGCGCGCGGGTTTTGCTGGTGATGCGCCGCTCCGCCTGCTCCGGGCCCAGCGTGAACGTCTCAGGATCGACATCCGCAAAGACCGGCCGGGCACCCACCGCCGCTACCATCGCCGCCGTCGCCACAAAAGTGAAGTCGGGCACAATGGCTTCGTCGCCCGGCTGGAGAACCGCCCGGCAGGCAAGATAAAGCGCCGCCGTGCCGGAACTGACGGCAATGGCGTAGCGGGCGCCGACGGCAGCGGCAAAGCGGATCTCAAAATCTTCAGTGATCCGTCCGGCCCGCAGGCGGCCGCTCTCTAAAACCCGCCGGACGGCTTCTATTTCCCGCCGGTCCAGCAAAACCTGAGCGATAGGAACCTTGCGAATAAGTCAGTCTCCTTCTTGGCAAGTTGCTGAGGCAAGGCGTAGGGCTGTCGTGCTGAGCGGAAAGCAGATTCCATGCTCACCTCGAAATGACGGGCGAAGGGCTCGGTTTGACGTCATCGACTTTTTCGGCAATTTGTTCAATTTCAAATATACCCCGATGGATGTTTTATCGGCGTCCCCACCTAGCATTGCACGATCTTTTCTCGATGCTCTTTCACGTTGCGCGTGGCGTTCCGGGTGTCGATCACAAGCCTGGCGCGCTGGACGATCAGCGCATAGTCGTAGACGGAATGATCGGTGGCGATGATGACGGCTTCGGGTTCGGACAAAGCCTCCGGAGTCAGCTCCACGGAAGCCATCTGGAAGTCATAGCGCCGCATCCGGTGCAGGCGCGGGAAGTACGGGTCATGGTATTCAACCCGGGCGCCCTGCTTTTGCAGCAGTTCCATAATCTCCAGCGAAGGCGACTCCCGCAGATCGTCAACGTCCTTTTTGTAGGCCACGCCCAGGATCAGAATCCTGGAGCCGTGCAAGCATTGCTTGCGGCGGTTCAGAGCCTCGGCGAGCGCCTCAACCACGTGGCGGGGCATGGCGGAGTTGACCTCGCCGGCCAGCTCGATAAAACGCGTGGTAAAGCCGTACTCCCGCGCCTTCCAGGTCAGATAAAACGGGTCGATCGGAATGCAGTGTCCGCCCAGGCCCGGCCCCGGATAGAAGGCGGTATAACCGAACGGCTTGGTCCTGGCCGCTTCAATCACTTCCCAGATGTTGATGCCCATCCGCTGCGAAAGCAGTTTCAGCTCGTTCACCAGTGCGATGTTGACCGAGCGGTAGATGTTTTCAAGGAGCTTGGCCATCTCCGCAGCCCGCGAGGAACTTACCATGACGGTGCGCTCAAAGACGCTTGCGTAGAGCGCTTCGGCGGCAACCGCACTCTGGGCGTTCACGCCGCCCACGACCTTGGGGATGAGCTCTCTCGGGAAGTCCTTGTTGCCGGGGTCTTCGCGCTCCGGGGAATAGGCGAGCAGAAAATCGCCCGCGGGCCCTTTCGAGACCTCCGCGGAATTGCCACTGACGGTGTAGGGCTCTACCGGGCAGTGCAGCCCGGATTCCTCGAGCAGCGGCAGCAGCACTTCATCCGTGGTTCCCGGATAGGTTGTGCTTTCGAGCACAATCAGTTGTCCCGGCGCAAGGTGCGCGGCCACCGCCTTGCCGGTGTTGCGAATATAAGAGAGGTCGGGTTCGTGGTGAGTGTCGAGCGGCGTGGGAACGCACAGGATGACGGCGTCCATCTCCCGGAGTTGGCTGAAATCGCCTGTCGGGTGGAAGCGCTTTTGTTCCACTTCCCGCGCGATCTGGTTTTCCGGAATGTGCCGGATATAAGTTTTTCCGGCCGCCAGTTTTTCGACTTTGGCGGGATCAGTGTCAAAGCCGGTGGTTGCGAACCCCTTTTGAGCAAAGGATAAAGCCAGCGGCAGCCCCACGTAGCCCAAGCCTATGACGCCCACCCGGGCGGTTCGCTGCTCGATTTTGGAAACGAAGGCCGCAGGGGCGGCAAGGGATTCCTCGACGTCTTTCTTCTTGGCGTTCATATTGGCGACTCTCTCCGGGTTTCTCTCATGAGTTGTCCCGTCCTCGGGAGCCTTGGTCAGGGAGCTGGATGGGTTGCGTCATTTCCCAGGACGCTGCTCGGCGCGGATTCAAGAATTTTGGGGACGCCGCACAGGGCTTCCGTGATAGCGTCGTCGATGCTCGAGTAGCGCCAGGCGCCGAAGCGCCCAATCGACCACACCTGCCGCGATTCGAGAAAGTCCAGAAGTCGCTGCACGCGGCGGGCGCGTTCGAGGTTGTGTACGGGATAGGCGTAGGGAAAATGGTTCCGCACGACGTGCACAACATCCTCGGGCCGCGAGATCCATCCCAATTTTTCAAGGCACCCGGCGACGCGCCGCTCCAATTCATTTTCCCGTCCGGGCTCCGGATTCGAGATTTCCGCGGCAATCAGGCCGCCACCCTCCGGGGCCAACTCCGCGCAGAGGTTGGAGGGAAACACCAGCCGGAAAAACGGGTACTCGTCTTCCGGAAAGTAAACCCAATGAAAAGGCCGCGGCAAGGGCCGGCGCAGGCAAAAGGTGAGGTTCAGCAGGCTGGTCCAGCGCAGCCCGGCGGCTTCCTGGCGCAAATCTTCTGGAACGCCCCGCGTCCGCTCAATCAAGGTTGGCAGCGGCATCGTGGAGATTAGCCGCTCGTAGCCAATCAGGCCGCCGTCCCGGAAGCGGACGGTATGGCGTTCGAGGTCAATCTCGACGGCCTCGTGCTCCAGGCGGACCTCCGCGAGATGCTTTTGAAAAGCCTCGGAAAGCGCCTGGATTCCTCCCTGCCGGGGATAGAAGAACCAGGGGTTGTAGCCCAACTGATGATGGTTTCGCCGTGACACCAGATTGCTGATTACCTGCCCCAGTTCCGTCCTCGGCACAAAGGGCCTGATCCAGTCGAGGCTCATCTGCTCCGGTTTCACTCCCCAGAGCTTTTGGTTGTAGGGCCGCATGAAATGGCGCGCGATGCCGCCGCCGAAATACTGATCCACCCACTCGCCAAAATTATTCGGCTCGCTGTTGCCGCCAAGCTGGCGCTTGATCCACGCCTTCACGTAGCCGCCCACGCAGGCCGCCTGCGCCGAGGCCGGCAGCGCGTTCAGGTGCGTCTGGAAAGGATAGGGCACGTGGCGGCCCTGGAAGTATATCCAGGCGCTGCGCTCCCGGCGGATGAGCCCGTCATCAAAAAGCCCCCGCACCAGTTGCTCGGTTTCCTGCGACCGGAAGTGCAGCACGTGCGAAACCGTGTCAAACCGGAACCCGTCCACTTGCTGCGTCCGGCATAACCCCCCCACCGTTCCGGCTTGCTCGTAGATGCCGTAGCTGCCCGGGCAAAGTTTCTCAAGGGCGTAGGCGGCGCTCAGCCCGCTGATGCCTGCCCCCAAAATTACTGTCTGCAACCGTTACTCCTCTTTTATCCCGCGTCTCGCTTCCGCGCGCCCGGGCTTGGCTGCCGAGGGACGTTTAGGACTTTGCCCCGGAGCCCAAAACCATCGCAAACGATGGAAATGACTTGGCCTATCGTCGTCCGGAAGTGTTTTCGAGCGAGGCCGCTAGGCCCATTCCGCAAGGATGGGCCGAAAAACCTCTATTATCGCTCGAATCCTCCCTTTCGCGCCAGCATTCCGTGCTGGAGGTAGTGTCTCATTTGGGTTTCGTAGCGCCGGGCTCCAGCCCGGCATGGTTCCAAAATGCCGGCCTTGAGGCTGGCGCTACAGCTCTGCTTGCCAGAGGAGAGTTGCGGAAAAGCGGCCGATTGATGTAGTTTACCCATCGGGACTAAAAGAACGTGGAGCGCGGCCGCGCTTTTTAGAGTAGCCTTGAGGCGGTGCCGTCAGAATGCCGCAAATCCTTGAACGGCCAGCTCTAGGAAAAGAGAGGGAATTGTGAAAATCACTGAAATTCGAACGCGTGTGGTGGAGTGGAGGGGAGAGACGGTTCCTCCTCAGCCGCATTTTTGCACCAATCCTGTTGACCTCCTGGAATTGCCTGCCGATTCCATGGGTTCGTTTCGCTTCCATGGCTGGTTGATTGTGGAAGTGATGACGGACACGGGAGAAGTGGGAATTGGGAACGCGGCGCTTGCCCCACGCGTCACCAAGTCGCTGATCGACTTGTACCTGAAGCCCATTTTGATTGGCGCGAATCCCTTCGATTCCGAATTTCTCTGGCAGCACATGTATCGCCGGACCATGGCCTTTGGAAGAAAGGGCGTGGGCATGGTGGCGATCAGCGCGGTCGACATCGCCTTGTGGGACCTGATGGGCAAGATCCTGAAGCAGCCGGTCTTCCGATTGCTGGGCGGCAAGACCAAAAAGCAGATTCCCGTCTACGCCAGCCGCCTTTACAGCCAGCCGCTGGACGACTTGGCGCGCGAGGCGCAGAAGTACAAAGACGAGGGATACCGCGCCATGAAGATCCGGTTCGGCTGGGGACCGACTGATGGCGCCGCCGGGATGCAGCGCAACCTTGACCTGGTGCGGACGGCCCGCGAGGTGCTTGGAGACGAAATCGACTTGATGGCGGATGCCTACATGGGCTGGACGCTCGACTACGCCCGCAGAATGATTCCGCTGCTTGGCCCATACAATTTGCGCTGGGTGGAAGAGCCGGTGATTCCCGACGACATCGCGGGCTATGCGGCGCTGAAGGCGCTGAACGTGGTTCCGATTTCGGGCGGCGAGCATGAGTTTACTCTTTACGGTTTCCGACAGCTTCTCGACGCGAAGGCCGTGGACTACATCCAATTTGACACCGACCGAGTGGGCGGCATCACGCAGGCGCGCAAAATACAGGCGCTCGCGGAAGCCTTTGGCGTTCCCGTCATTCCGCACGCCGGGCAAATGCACAATTTCCACGTGGTGATGGCCAGCTATAACTCTCCCATGGCGGAGTTTTTCCCGCCCGTGGACGTGGAAGTGGGCAACGAGCTCTTCTGGTATATTTTCAAGGGCGAGCCCATGCCCCAGAACGGCTTTATCGAGCTCGATGAAAATCTTCCGGGGCTCGGCCTCACGATTGACGAGCCGTCTCTCAAGAGGTTTGACATCATCGAGTAGCGGCGGACCGGATCTCTTTCATTCGGAGGCCGTTCGCTTGTCATGCCGAGCATGCTCACTTGTCATTCCGAGCGCAGCGAGGAATCTGCTTCTAGCTGCGGGCAGCGTAGTCTTTTGAAGACAACACTCAAAAGGTGTTCAATCGCAGGACGAACAAAATTCCAATCGAGGACGAATCAAGAATGAGTGAACAACCTTTTTTCAGTTTGCAAGGCCAGGTGGCCGTGGTTACCGGCGGCGGCCAGGGAATCGGCGAAGGCATTGCCCGGCGCTTTGCGGCCGCCGGAGCGCGCGTGGCCGTGCTGGATATGAAAGCGGATCTGGCCCGTTCGGTGGCGGAAGCGATCGGCGGAGCGGCGGTGGAATGCAACGTTGCGTCCCGGGCTTCTGTCGAGACAGCCATTGCGGAAGTGCGCCGCGAGCTTGGCCCCATCAGCATTCTGGTGAATAACGCGGGAATTACAGGCCGGACCCTGCCGCTGACGGAGCTGGATGAAAACGACCTGGACGCAGTTTACGCCGTGAATCTCAAAGGCGTCTTCCTGACGTGCAAGGCCGTGATCGGAGAAATGCTGGAGAAAGGTTACGGGCGCATCGTCAACGTGGCCTCCATCGCCGGCAAAGAAGGCAATCCCACCCTGATTCCTTATTCCGCCACCAAGGCTGCCGTGATCTGCCTGACCAAAGCGCTGGCCAAAGAAGTGGCCACCAAGGGCGACATCACGGTCAACAGCATTGCGCCGGCGGTCATTCAAACCAAAATTCTCGACGCCATGGCCAAAGAGACCGTGGCTTATATGATCAGCCGCATCCCTATGGGACGCACCGGAAAGATCGAGGAGATCGCCAGCCTGGTTCATTACCTGGCGTCAAAGGAAGCGTCGTTTACCACCGGACAGTGCTATGACATTTCCGGAGGCCGCGCAACTTATTAGGCGGGCAGGGCGCGCCCGCGCGGTCAACGGCTGACCGGGCTGAAGAGTTCCTGGAGCCTGTCAAGGCTGACGGCTTCAAAGCTTGGGACCGCCAGGTCCGCGAGCGGCCGGAGGTCCTCGATGGGAAAAGAAGAGGCCACCGCCACGCACTTCATCCCGGCGTTCTTCGCCGCGCCCACGCCCACATAGGAGTCTTCAAAGGCCACGGCCTGCGCGGGCTCCACCTCAAGGCGCCGGGCGGCCTTCAGGTAAATTTCCGGGTCGGGCTTGGGATGGGTTACTTCATCCCCGGTGACGACCACGCGGAAATACTCGTGGTAGCCGAGCGCCTCTACCACAAAGTCCACATTCTTCTTCATTGCCGACGATGCCACCGCCATCGGCACCGCGGCCTCGTGGCATTCCCGGATCAGGCGGTCGAGCCCCGGCAAGGGTTTTGCGTGCGCCTTGAAAACCTTCCGGAAGATGGCTTCGATCTCCTCGCTCAGGCGCTTGGTCTCATCGTGCGCCAGGTCCTGCCCCAGAAAATGCCGGAACAGCGTGTCGTTGCGCTTGCCGAGAATCAGTTTCGGCAGGGTGGCGTGGTCAAATGGGATCTGCCGCTCGTTTAGGAAATCAATCCACTTCGCAAGATGGTAGGGATTGCTGTCCACCATAACGCCGTCCATGTCAAAAATCACGGCGGCGGGTAATTCCAGTTTGGTCTGCATGGGACTCCGTCAACTCTAGGGGATCAATTCTTAATTATGAATGAGGAACCCGAAAACGGGAAGAAGGATGAAAAACGAATTATGAGTTATGAAGGATGAAGGAAAAGGCGCAGGGAGCTCTATTTGCCCGTCATTCTGAGACTGCCGTGAGGCAGGCGAAGAATCTGCTTTTCTCACAGTTGACATGGCGGATCGATGTGGCTAATCTTGACAAGATGACTAAGAAGTTAACGGAAGAAGAGCGCTGCTTTGTGAAGCTAGCGGACGGGAAGCGGCGAGAGTTCCCCACGGCGACCGCGGTGAAAGATATTGAGGGCGGCGGAATTGAAATATGGAATGAGCATATACATCTTGCTAGTTTCAGCAAGGGCGAGTTCTTGAGTTATTGGATAAACCCTCACTTCCTTATAGCCCGCAATAGAAGACCTGCGCAGCGTACCAAAGCGGTAAAGAAGTATCATTAGGATTGAAGACAGCCAGGCTCAAGAAGTGAATTCGCACTTTCTCTGTACGCTCGCCTGAATGAGAAGGCGCTTCGGAATGAGCGTGGGGTTTCGGCCCGCTCAGAAATGCCAAGCCCATTTTACAAACTTTATTAGGCCAAAAAGAGCTGCTAGCACGATCAAGAGAATCAGCCCGTAGCTGACAATGCCCGCCATCACACCAGTGACTCCCCTGAAGACGGCACTCGCAGCATTCTCGAACCGTTCCGATATCCTGTCCAATTTTCTGGTAAGCGAGGGGCAAAGGTCCTTCTCATACCACCGCTGGTCCCGCATCTAGCCGCTCCTCCTTGGACCGATCATATCACCCCTTTTGTGCGGGAAGAATGGCCATGATCGCGATGGTGATCCCGCGGAGTTTACGATACTCAATTTACATCCTCATTGTTTTCTCATCGCAATTCGCGGTCTGACGCCGCCCCACGTGGCTCACCCGTCAGCAATTGCGCGCCTTGCGCATCCATAATTCTTAATCCAAAACTACTTTGGCAGCGGGCGCAGCGCTGCGAGCAGTTTTGCGGGCGGGAGGGTATTGAGCACGTCTTTCTTTTCGAGCCAGGCGCGACGCGCGGTCAAGACGCCGTAGCGCATCAAGTCGAAGTGGTCGGGGTGGTGGGCGTCGGTGGAGATAATGACTTTCATGCCGCGTTCCTTGGCCAGCCGGACGTGCCGGTCGGAGAGATCGAGCCGCTCGGGATTGCCGTTGAGTTCCAGAATGACGCCGTGCTTCCTGGCCGCTTCAAAAACTTTCTCGACGTCAAACTGGAAGGGGTCGCGCCGCAGAATTTGCCGGCCCGTCGGGTGCCCGAGAATCCGCACGTAGGGATTTTCAAGCGCTTTCAACAGCCGCGCGGTCATTTCCTCGGCGGGCATATTCATGCGGGAGTGGACGCTGGCGAGAACGATGTCAAACTGCTTGAGCAGTTCGTCGGAGTAATCGAGTTTTCCGTCGCCCATGATGTCCACTTCCGCGCCCGCCCAGATTTCGATGTCTTTCACCTTTTTGCGCGCGGCGTGGATGCGCTGGATGTTTTCCGCGGCGCGCTTTTCGTCAAGCCCGTTGGCGATGGTCACGGCCTTGGAGTGGTCGGTGATCAGGATGTACTGGTAGCCGCGCTTTTTGGCGGCTTCGGCCATCTCTTCCACGCTGGCCTTGCCGTCGGAAGCCGTGGTGTGCATCTGCAAATCGCCCTTGATATCCTTGAGTTCCACAAGCCTGGGCAATTCGCCTTTTTCAGCCGCTTCGATTTCTCCCTGGTCTTCGCGCAGTTCCGGCGGAATCCACGCAAGCCCGAACTTCTTGTAGACTTCCTCTTCCGTACGGCGGGCCAGGACTTTTTCGCCCTCGAACAGGCCGTACTCGCTGAGCTTCCAGCCGTGCTTTCTGGCGCGCTCGCGCAGGGCGATGTTGTGCTCTTTGGAGCCGGTAAAATACATCAGCGCCGCGCCGTAGGCCTCCTCTTCCAGCAGCCTGACGTCCACCTGCATGCCGTTCTGGAGCTTGACGCTCACTTTGTCTTCGCCCTTGCCCAGAATTTGATCGACGCCAGGATATTTCGAGAAGTGTTCCGCAATCTTCGCGTGGTCGCGCCCGGTCACCAGCAGGTCAAGGTCTCCCACGGTTTCCCGTCCGCGCCGCAACGATCCTGCCGGCGTTACCTGCTCCACTTCTTTGAGCTGTTTCAAATAGGCCGCAAGCGTCTGGGCCGTTTCATAAGCGGTATCCAGGCGAAAGCGTCCCGCGGCGCGCTGGAAAGTTTCGAGCGCTTTCAGAAGGTTTTCTTCCGACTTGGCGCTCATGCCCGGAAGTCCGCGCAGGCGGCCGGCCTTTACGGCCTTTTCAAGGTCGGCCACGGAATTGACGCCCAGCTCCTTGTGGAACAGCCGGACTTTTTGCGGACCCACGCCCTGCAACTGCAAAAGATCGAGCAGCGACCGCGGAACTTTTTTGAGCATTTCCTGGTGATACTGGCATTTGCCGGTTTCGATGAGCTCTTTGATCTTGGCGGCCAGGTCTTCGCCCACGCCGGGAATTTCCGTCAGCTTGCGCCGGGGATCTCGCGCCAGGTCTTCAGCGCGCTCGTGGAAGCCCTCGAGCGCGCGCGCGGCTCGGTCATAGGCGGCGGCCTTAAAGGTCCACTTGGGATCCTCCTGCATGATTTTCATCAGGTTGGCGATTTCTTCAAAAACTGCGGCAATGTCGCGATTTTCCATGAGAGCCTCTTTCAGGTGACTTCCAGTCGGAGGCCGGCGGACCATTCTGTGCACCTCCCTTTGCCGCCGCCTTAGGCAGCGGGCGGGCGGCTCCTTAAGAATTCACTCGCGCCGAACTCCGTTTCCTATATTATGTCATTAGCTTCGTGTGCGGTCCGCTTCCTTGCTGGGAAGCGCGGTGTTAAAAGCAACGAGTATAATGCCATGACGCTTCGTCGCCTTGGGCTCCAGGGAAAAGTCATCCTGATCATCGCGGTCGCGGTGATTTCCGTTGTCGCCGTTTCCACCTACATTGCCATGCTCCTTACCCGGCAACTGGTGGAGGAGGACACTTACCGCAAGGCTCTGGCCCAGGCCCGATCGATTGCGCAGCAGCTTGTGGATGAACAGGCCCTGGCCAATCCCACCACACTGATGAGGGCCCTCCGGCAAATGGAGCATGACTTTCCCAGCATTACCCAGGCCGACGTTTATGCCCACTTTCCCACCCACCGTCTGGTGGTTGCCACCCATCCGGGAGGGCGGAATCTTGAGCTCGACAACATCCCCGACATTCGGAACTACAATGAGTACGAGCGGCCCTCCCCGGAGCAGATTACGATCGAGACCCCGGACGGGAATTACTGGATCATGGGGACCACCGTCGTGGACAATGGCCGCTCGATCGCCTGCCTCAACCTGAAAGTCTCAAAATTGCACCTGAGCATTATCACGCAGCGCTTGGTGTTTCGGAATCTGCTGGTGATGCTGGCGGGGCTCGGTTTCCTTATTTTGGTGATTCACATCTTTTTCCTCAGAAGCATCCGGGGCCCGGTCAAGGAAATGATCCGGGTGATGGATTCGGCCGAAGGCGAATCCCTGCAGGTGCGGGCGCGCGTGCGGACCCACGATGAGATTGGGCAGCTTGCCGAGCGGCTGAACCGCATGCTGGCGCGAATCGAGAATTTCAATTCCGAGCTTGGGCGGAAGGTTCGGGACGCCACGGCGGAACTGGCGCACCGCAACGAGGAACTGAAGCATATTAACGAGGAGCTTTTTGAAACCCAAAAGACGCTGGCGCGCTCCGAGCGGCTGGCCATTGCCGGACAATTGGCGGCGGGCCTTGCGCATGAGATTGGCACGCCGCTCAATTCCATTTCCGGCCACGTACAACTGCTGGCGCGGCAAGGCGTGGGCAGTGAATCCGGCGCCCGGCGCCTGGAGATTATCGAGCGCCAGATTGACAGCATCGTGCGCACCGTTAAGCAACTGCTCTCCTGGACCCGCGAATTCGATCTGCGCCTGGAGGCCGTGAACCTCCCGCAATTGCTGGAAGATTCCCTGACCCTGTCGTCGCTGGCTCTCCAGCACCGGAAAATCAACGTGGTGATGGACTGGGCGGCCGATTGTCCCTCGGTGGTTGCGGACCCGGGATACCTGCAACAGGTGTTTTTGAACCTGATCAACAACAGCATGGATGCCATGCCCTCCGGTGGAACGCTGACAACCCGAATCCGTTTTCCTGCTTCAGAGAAGGGGAGGGACGTGTCCATCGAAGTGGAAGACACGGGCGCGGGCATTGCCCCGGAGACATTGCGGCGCATCTTTGAGCCGATGTTTACGACCAAGCGCCTGGGAACCGGCACGGGGCTGGGCCTGGCGATTTCCGAGCAGATCGTCCGGCAGCACCGGGGCAGCATCGGAGTGGAGAGTTCCCGGGGCCAGGGCACAAAGTTCACGATTGTCCTGCCGCTCGATTGCCGCGAGGGCGTGGAATCCTCGGCGGGGGCTCCTCGTGATTCAAAAATTGGTTCCCCGGCATAGCGACTGGCGGATTTGGGGCCGCCCTCTGAACCCTTATGACACCGCAGAGCGCCAACATCCTGATTGTGGACGATGATCCGGACACGCTCGATCTTCTTTCCGAGGTCTTGCACGCGGAAGGCGGCTACGACGTGGTCACCGCCGCGGGCGCGCCCGAGGCTCTCGAAGCCGGCAAAAAAGCGCACTTTGACGTGATCTTGAGCGACATCCGACTGGGTCCGGATCTGAACGGCCTTGACGTGCTGCGCGCCTTCAAGTCCATTCAGCCTGATTCCGAGGTCATCCTCATCACCGCTTTCGGCTCCATGGAAACGGCCATTGAGGCGGTCAAAGGCGGCGCCTTTGATTACCTTTCGAAGCCTTTCAAGATCGACGACGTTCTGATCCGGGTCCGCCGCGCGCTTGAGAACCGCAAACTGGTCCGTAAAACCCGCGGCCTGAATCCGCAACAGATCTGCCAGTCTCCGCTTTCCACGCTGGTGGGCCGTAGTCCCGCCATGCTGGAAATCTACAAGAAGATCGGCATGGTTGCGGATTCCCGCGCCACGGTGCTGATCACGGGAGAGAGCGGAACCGGCAAGGAGCTGGTGGCCCGCGCCATCCACGTGAACGGCCCGCGCTCCCAGCAGCGATTCCTGGCCGTGAACTGCGGGGCGTTCACTGAATCGCTGCTTGAATCGGAACTTTTCGGGCACGTCCGCGGCTCTTTCACGGGAGCGAGCTCCAATAAGCTGGGCATCTTTGAAGACGCCGACGGCGGCACGGTCTTCCTGGATGAAGTTTCGGAAATGAGTCCGGCGTTGCAAGTGAAGCTTCTGCGCACGCTCGAAGAGCAGGAAGTGCGCCCGGTGGGAAGCAACCAGCCCATCCGGATTGATGTCCGCATGATCGCCGCCTCCAACCAGAACCTGGCAGAGCGCGTACGGGAGGGGAAATTCCGCGAAGACCTTTTTTACCGGCTGCGGGTGATTGAGGTCGGCTTGCCGGCTTTGCGCGAACGCTCGGACGACATCCCCCTGTTGGTGGAGCATTTCCTCCAAAAGCTGGGAGCGGAAGTCGGGCGAATGTTTACCGTCTCCGCCGATGCGCTTTCGGCTTTGGTCACTTATGCGTGGCCCGGCAACGTGCGGGAACTTGAGAACACGCTTGAGTCCATCGTGGCGCTCAACCGTTCCGGCATGATCACTCTTCAGGAGTTGCCGGCCAAGCTGCGGGTTGACGGCGAAGAGGGGGGCGGCGTTGACACTCTCTTTGCCGGGCTGCCCTCGCTTGAGGAGCTTGACCGGCGGTACCTTGCTTACATTCTGAAAGTGACCAACAACAACAAATCCCAGGCCGCCGACATCCTGGGGATCAGCCGCAACACCCTTTACCGCATGGCCCATCGGCGGGGCCCGGGAAGGGAACCCTCTTGACGCCCGTGTCCGCCTGGAACACCGAATCCAAACTTCGGCCAGGTTGCATCATTCCTCGGCGAACTGCGCGCCGCTCAAGAAAATCTTCGCGCTCGCTGCGCTGAAGAGCATCATCACCCGGGAAGCCACGCTCTGGAACTTCTGCAAGGGCTGCAAGATCGGCTGTCCTTATGAAGTAAGCGCCCTCGCGAACAGCCCGCGCCTGGCGCTTGAATCCGGCTTGAACTTCCTGCGCGTTTTTCCAGGGAAGAAAGCGGGCGGCAGCCCTGCCGCCGCAAAATCTCCCGGTGTGGGAGTGGATAGCGCCTGACACCATACGAATGGAGCGACGACCAAAATGAAAACTTCGCGCAGAACGTTTCTGGGTTATGGAATCACCACCGCCGCCGCGGCCGCTTCGCTTCGCGGCGCAAAGCGCGGCAGCGCTCCATTCTCCATCGACGTTATTCGCCCGCCTGACCACGTCACGGCTTACGCTGAAGAGATTCCGGAACTCCCGCTCCAGCCCACCGGAGGCCGCTGGCAGGCGCGGGACGTGGAAGTCGCGACGGAGGTGCGGCAGCGCGAGCGCGGGCGGGAACTCTCCATCGGAATCCGCTCGCCCCAAACGTCGCTCCAGCGCGTTCATTTGCGATGGTCCGCTTCGCTTCCGGAAGATTTGCAGTTTCTCGGCGACCAATGGGAGCGGGCTTACGGCGGCCTTGGGTGGCGCGGCTTTGACGCGGACCGGATCATGCCCTGGTACTTCATCGCCTCCAACAGCCACGGAACGCAAGGCTGCGGCGTCGAGACCGGCGCCAAGGCGTTCTGCTTTTGGCAGGCGGACCCGGCGGGAATTTCGCTGTGGCTGGACGTCCGCAACGGAGGCAGCGGCGTTCGATTGGGCGAACGGCGGCTTGCCGCAGCCAATGTGGCGGCGGTGCGAAGCGAACCCGGCGCGGGACCGTTCCAAACCGCGCGGCAATTCTGCCGCAGGCTTTCGGAATCTCCCCGTTTGCCGGACGCGCCCATCTACGGCTCGAACAACTGGTATTACCTTTACGGAGAGAACATGACGGAAGCAAACGTCCTGGCCGACGTGGACCAGCTTGCGGAGCTTTCGCCCGCCGTAGCCAACCGCCCTTACATGGTGATCGACATGGGCTGGGGCAAAGCGCCCGCTGGAGCCGCGCCATGGACCGAGGACAATTGCCTTCTGCCCGACATGCCGGCGCTGGCGGCAAAGATGAAAAAGCGTGGCGTGCGGCCCGCCATCTGGGTGCGCCCGCTGCTTACCGTCGAGTCCTTGCCGGAAGCCTGGTATCTGCCTTCCAAGCATCCGGGCAACCTCTCGAAGACTGCGCCGCGCATTATCGATCCCAGCGTGCCCGCGGTCCTCGAACACATCCAGGCAGGGCTTCGGGGAATCACCCGCTGGGGATTCGAGCTGGTCAAACATGATTTCTCTACGTTTGACATGCTGGGCCGCTGGGGATTCCAGATGGACGCCGAGCCTACGGCCGGCGGCTGGCACTTTGCTGACCGCGGCAAGACTTCGGCGGAGATTGTGCTGAATTTTTATAGCGCGCTTCGCGAGGCCGTGGGCAGCACGGCTTTGCTGGGCTGCAACACGGTGGGACACCTGGGCGCGGGAATCTTTGAAGCCCAGCGGATCGGCGACGACACGAGCGGCCGCGACTGGAATCGAACCCGCAAGATGGGCGTGAACGCTCTCGGCTTCCGCATGCCCCAGCATCGCGCCTTCTTTCTGGTTGATCCGGATTGCGTGCCCGTGACCCGCGCCGTGCCCTATGAGATGACGCGCCAATGGTGCGACCTGGTGGCGCGGAGCGGAGCTGTGCTTTTTATCTCTGCGGACCCGGCAACCGCAACCGCCCAGGACAAGAAGATGCTGAAGGCCGCGCTCAAAGTGGCGGCCGTGGCGCAGCCGGAAGCGGAACCTCTCGATTGGATGCAGACGATGTCACCCAGCCGCTGGAAATTCGCGGGCAGGAGCGAGGACTTCAAGTGGTTCGGCGAGGAAGGCGCAAATCCCTTTGCAAAGTAGGGTTCACTTTGCGGTCTGGGTCTCCATGACCAGGCGGGAGGGATGCTTTGCGCCGTACCAGATCTTGCTGTGGCTGATCATGGGATGAACGCCGTCCGCGAGCCCTTCGCCCGAGTTCAAGTTCCGCGCGTAGGTGGGGAATTCCGTGCCCGCAATTTGCAGGCGAATGCGGTGCCCGGCAAGAAAAGTGTTGGCCGTAGGATCAAGGTCAGTGTGAATTTCGTAGATCTTTCCTGGTGACAGGTGTTCCGGCTTGGCGAATCCGTTCCGGTAGCTAAGCCGCAGCGCTCCGTCGGCCACGTTGATGGCCTTGCCGTCGGGGCTCACGTCCACAAGCTTCACGATCAGGTCAGCGCTCGGCCGGTCGGATGACACAAAAGCGATAAAAGAAGGATTTCCAATAACCGTCAGAGGCTTGGCCAAAGGCGGCGTGCTATAGACCAGCACGTCTTGCCGCTCTTCGTTCGCCCGCTGGTCGTAAGCCCCCGGCAGAAAAGCCAGGTCGCAGCAGAGCTTCCCTCCCCGCGTCGGAACGGGATGCTCAGGGTCAGCCAGCAAGACGTCATTTTCGCGGCGGACTTTGATGGGACCGGCAAAGGAGAGAAGCCCATCGCCTTTCAGGCTTACCGCCGAGGTTGGCGCGGAAAGGTAAAGCTTGCGGGCTTGCTCGCCGGGGACGGGCCACGTGGAACTGTTTTCCCAGCGATTTTCTCCCATCACGAAAAGGCGCACAGGAGGCTCGGTAGGAACCTGATTGGCTTTGCCCTTCAGCCAGTAATCAAACCACTGGTCCTCGTAAGCTCCAATCTTGAATTTCGCGTCCTTGCCGAAATTTACATCGCCCGAAGGAAATCCCGGGCCGCCGTGGGTCCAGGGGCCCACGATCAATTGCGATTTGGTTCGCGCCAGTTCTGTTCCGGCGCCTTTTTGCAGGGCGGGGAAAAGCTCAATCGTCTGCGGGCCAAAAATGTCGAACCATCCCTCCAGGTAGCATCCTGGAATCCGCAGGTGGGAAACCTGCCGGGCGACGTCCAGGCGCTCCCAATAAGGGCTGCCGGGCGCATGGCTGACCCATTCGCGGAAGTATCCCCCGCCGCCGTTCATCAGCGACTGGTCAAAAAGCGCATACATAAAGTTGCTCACTGGCAGCTTCATCATGAGCTTTTCAAACAACGGCCCGTTGGCCCCAAGCTCGCCGAGGGTTCGGCTGTAAATTTCAGGAGTCTGCGCGGCGCTCCAGCTC